>JAEIGA010010705.1_pt1 | contig 13919 bp, 16 predicted proteins | sample 9270691 | NCBI WGS metagenome assembly JAEIGA01 (sample SAMN17057246, study PRJNA624740) | gut metagenome | biome: biome; isolation source: fecal sample | host: Bos grunniens | place: China: Xizang | collected 2019 | reverse complement strand
TTTTTAGGCCGGGATATGGTAGAATAAGGCATCAGGGTGACGACCTACGTCGGCCGGTGATCTGATCGCCGGCATGGGAGAATATCATGGCAAAGTACATTATGCTACCAGAAGAGCGTATCGCGATCTGCGACAAACTGGAAGAAATCTATGAGACGGCATCAGCAAAAGAAATCAGTGCTGCTTACGAAATGCTCGATAAAAAGGGAATCCCTAATGGAGCCTTTCAAAACTACCATCTTTTGTCTTTGATGCTCGATTTGCAATCGAAAATTATTGCAGTAAAAAAGAACATGGAGGCACGCTACAATGGCTAAGCGGTACATTAACGTCATCAGCAAGCATCCAGGGGAAGACTTCACGGATACCCGGATCGAGAACAGCCTGGAAGCTCTCCAGGACTTCGTGGGCGGTTATATCAAGACGTTCACCGTCAGTCCCTACGTCGTCATTATCTGCAACGAAGAGGGCCGTCTGAATGGCATGAAGCACTGCATCAGCTTCCGGAATGATCTTTTCCGGGGAGAGCTTTCGTTCTATGGGCCTATTCTGATCGCCGGCGTGGACGGCGACGAGCTCGACGATCTGCCTTGCAAAGCAGAGGATCTCAACCGGATTTGGAAGGGGGTGGCATAATGAAGCCATATGGGTGGAGACCATTAAAAGAGCATGAATGCCGGGATCTTCTTGCTGCCTTACTTTCCGGATTGAAGCCGGACGGTGTCCGTCTGATCCTGAATAGGTACATAAAGCAGCAGATCACAGCTTGCGAAGAAGTCGGCGCCGCTTTTCTGCCGACACTGTATAGTGATTGTTGCCATAAGATTCATGTGTTTATGGTAAATCACGGCAAAACTACAGACCCGCAGCTCCGGGAGCTGAAGACCCTGGTGAATCTTTACAACAGCATTGAAGAATGGGGGACAGAATAATGAGAAACAAACAGATCTATAAGAGCCGCATCCATTACGTCGACCCGATCACCGGCCAGGTCACCATAACCAAGACCGGCGCCGGCAAGTTTTCCAGGCTGCCGCGCTGCGTCGGGAAGACTCTCGATGTCGTCGACAAGCTCAAGGGACTCGGCTGCTCTGTCATAGCCTGGGAGATCTGGGACACCGAAAAAAAGGCCGTCTGCATGTCCCGGATCTATAAAACGGAGGAAGAACGCACAACGCCCTTGACAAAGCTGCAAAACAATGATATCATAAAGGAGCCGTGAGTAGCTCCAAATCTCCAAGCCGCTCCCCAGCTCCCGGCGCGCAAAGAGCTGGGGCCCGAAAGGGCTCAAAATAAACCCGATAGGGTATAAAGGAGATAATCATGGCTGCAACACTTAACTGGTATAAAATGCCCTATACTTACATAGGGCGAGAGCAATACAACGCGATCCTGGAATCGCTCCGGGCCGACAAGGGCATGCTGGAGATCCCGAAGACGGACTTCAGGCGTCCCTGCTTCTTCGATAATACGTTCCAGGTCATCCCGCTCACGCACAGCAGCGCGGAGATCCGCGTCACGCGAGACCTGGGCGACGGCATGGAATCGACCCGGTACAAATTCATGAACAGCAACGAGACCGTTGACGAGCAGAACGACACCATGAGCGGCGGCGCTGCTTACGATATTCTTGACGGCATGTTTTACCGTGAGCACGGCATCAGCATCTTCAGGGCATACACGGCCCAGAAGTACAAGGACCTTTTCCGGGATCTGAAGGCATGCGTCCCGCCGCAGCCGCACTTTGCGAAGCCGTGCGGGATCCTCGACCACGGCTACAAGGCCGACGTGAGCAGCTGCTTCCCGGCAGAGCTGTCGAAGCCGCTGCCGACGTTGAACGGCTGCAAGGTCGTCGCCGGAATGAAGAAGCCCACGAAGGACTTCCCTTTTGCCTTCTATCTCCAGAGTCATCATATCGCGATCTATAAAGAATTCAGCACCAGAGAGCTCCGCTCTAAATGGTACGCTGATTATTATCCCGATATGTATGACGACCTGATCCTGCCGGCAAGTGAGACGACGGTACTCTGCCCGGCTTGCAAATATAGCTTTGCCGGAGTGATGCGCGAGCTTTACGACGGCCGCAACCGGCACGCCGAAAATAAGGGGGTCATGAATAAGACGATCGGCGTCTTTCATTACAACAACAACCCCAGGCTCGCCCACGTTGCCGCGATCGTTCTCGCTCGCTGCATCTATCACATGATCATCCGGGCGAACATGCTGACGGCCGAGGGGAATGAAGTATTCCATATAGCAACGGACTCGATCCTCTGGCGCGGCAAAATGTCCCGCGTGGCATGCGATCCCGAAGAAGCTCCGAAGGATCTCGGCAAATTCATGCTTGAAGAGCGCGAGATCCGATTCTGCATCAGATCGACGAATTGCTATCAATTTGAGCAGGAAGACGGGACCGTCGTGACACGCTTCTCCGGGAACATCCCGAAGGACGTCAAGAACAAGATGCAGCTCGGCGACGTCATGAACTACGAAGAGCAGACGGTGCGGCTCAAGCGGTATTATAAAAACGACGAGGATCTCTTCGTCGAAGCGGAGGATTGAAACATGGCAAAGAAAAAAACAGCTGCCGGAGATCTTCCGGGAAAACAAATGGCGAAACGGTCGGCTAAGGCCTGGGATAAATCATATAATGCGTATCTGAGAAAACGCAAAGAATATCAGGATCGAGGAATAGCATTACAAACAAGGCGAAGCAAAAGGGACTTCAAAGAGCTCTATACCATGCAAAAAAACAAAAAGAGCGTCATCCGTGAAATCGTACAGGGCGACATGCTCATATCCGGCGCCCAAGCAAACAAGATCTCAAAAGGTCTTAAAACAGCGAGAATTGAAAAATGGATCTCAGAGAATCAGAAGCTGGTCGAGGCTGAAGCTGAATTCTACGGAGACGCAAAAAACCAGGGGAAAGCGTATGCCGGCCCTAAGGGCCTTTACATATCCGAAGAGATCAAAGAAGGGCTGCGTAGCTTGAAAGCTGCAAACCCGAAGATGATCCGAAGCCCGGAGTTCATGGAAAAATACCAGGCGCTCGCTCCCTTTATATCTGCATACAACCGAGCCCAAAAGGGCCGCAACTACTTCACCGAACTGATTTACATGAAATAACATTTTTCGGGCCTTCGGATCTCCCAGCATGAACTGCCGGGCGGAAGAGACAGCGAAGAGCTGCCGCGCCGAGGTGAGTCAACTCTGCTCACATGCAAATCCGGAGACGCCCCACGGGACTCCCGTCATGAGAACATACAAACGAAAAGGCATATACATTAACAACCGGACCGTTATGGGCATGATCTGGCTTTTCCTGATCATGGTCGGCGGCCGCGGCTGCGGCAAGACCTTCACGACGCAGAACTACCTTTTGCGGCGCTTCAGGAAGAGCGGCCGGCCGTGCATCTGGCTCCGTCTCAAAGAGCCCAGCTGCAGGAAGCTGCTGGCGAATAACGCAAGGGGCTTCTTCGACACCAAGCTCTTCGATAAGTGGAAGCTATACGACCGGAAGATAGAAGTGAAGGGCAACAGCATCTATATCGACGATAAAGAATTCTGCAGGATTGCAGCGATCTCCACGTTTTACAGCGACAAAGGGCTCGCCGGCATGAACAGCCAGCGCAGCGTCAACTCTGCCGCTGCAAAATCGGCGATCACCAAACTCGCCAAAAAATACGATACCATAGTATGCGACGAGTTCAACATGGAGCGCAGCGAGAAGCGCACCTTCGACGTCACCTATGCCTTCGTCAACCAGCTCGAGACAATCTGCAGATTCGACACCGATCGCCGGATCATCCTGCTCGGGAACACGCTGGAAGAAGCCAGCGATATCCTGGCGGAGTGCTTCGGCTTTATCCCGGACAATCCGGGGATCTATAAGCTGAAGAACAAGAAGGCCGTGATCTGGTCGATCGAGGACTCGAAAGAATACCAGGAAGCGCGTGCTGCGTCGATCGCCGGCATGCTGGCGCCGGAAGAATCTACCTTTACCAACGAAACGCAGACGGACCGGGATCTGCTGACGACGAAACCGATCGGCAAGCAGACGCAGATCATACGCTTCGCCGGGAACAAGTATTTTGTGCTTTGCGGCGACGTCGTAACTTGTCAGAAGCCGAGCGACACGACAAGCATCCCGACGATCGCCATGCGGCCCTATATAGCCGGGTACCCGTATTATAAGGATCGCGTCAAAAACGTGATAGAAGCAGCTCAGCAGCGCCGGCTCAAATTCGACAAGCTGATCACGCTGAAGCTGTTCTATAAAGAAATCAAACTACTGCAGGGAGGCTAATCATGGCAGAAAACGAAAACCCGGTCGAGGAATTGACCCCGACCCCGGAAGAGATCCTTGAAGATCTCAAGGCAAACACAATCCCAAAAGAGGAATACGACAAGCTGCTGTCACGCTATAATAAGCTTTTTTATGACGTGGCGAACAACAGACGGACAGAAGAGGCAGAAAAGACGAGCAAAAGAGATCTCGCAGCTGCAGCGATCCGTGGGATCCAGAAGAAGGAGCTGCACACTCCGCTGGAGCACATAGACGCGCTGCTGACGATCGACGACTTCATGCTTGAAAACGGACAGCGGTCTATCTTCCTGCCCAGCGAAGGCGAGCCAAACGAGGCGACCGTCGAATCCGCGAATAAGGTCCGGGCACTGCTTGAAAAAGTAAAGGCCCAGTCTGAAGGAAGCAACGAAGTCGCGATAGCTCTGATCGGCAATTCTCTCCGGGATGTGAAATAAATCACAAAGGAGAAAAATTATGCCCGCAGCATTTACCGGCACTCTGAACACCAACGAATTCTATAACGCGCTTTTTAACGCGTATCGACTCGTCACAACCTTCGCGGACGGTCTCGACGCGCTCGACGACTCGCTCGCCAACAAATTCCGCAGCGACGGCGGCATGTATAACGACAAATCCGTATTTACGGATATGGACGTACTCATGAGCCGCGACTGGGATCCCAGCGACACGAACGTCCTCGCTCCGGAGCTCACCGTCGCACCGGCGCAGCAGGAGATCGTCGTTAACAAAAAGAGGCAAATAGGGCTTTATAGCGAGGCCTATTTGAGCCGCCGCGCATGGCTCGAGCCTTCTGTTTTCGACGCCTTTAACAGCGTCGTGCAGGCTCAGGTCGGCAACACCAAAAAGCTCTATGAGCAGCGCCTTGTCGACGTATTTGTCGGCACTACCGTCAGCTCTGTAGGCAAGCAGTCCGTGAACGTCGACGTCACGACCGCAGTCGGCTCCGCGACCGGCGAAGAAGCCAACCGTCTCGAAGCTCAGGAAATCGCCAAAGCTTACGCGGACGTCATGGTAGGCGTGAAAGATTCGACCAGGGACTATAACGACTACGGCTTCGTGAAAGCTTACGACGAGGGCGATATGGAGATCGTCTGGAACGCTCTCTATTACAACAAGATCCTCTATACGGATCTCCCCACGATCTACCACAAAGACAATCTGCTGAAGTCCGGGCGCGTGCTTCCTGCTCATTACTTCGGCGCTCCGGTCACTTCTTCGACCACGGCCGACGGCAGCACGCACAGAGCTCTGCAGGAGTACAAGATCCGCGTCAACTCTTCCGGCAATTACTCCGCGACCGGCACTGTCCTCAAAAACGTCTTCCCCGGCGATCTTCTTCCCAGCGGCACACCTATCGTCGCACCGTCTACCGGCGAGACCACGGCGTCCTGGACTACGACCTACAACGGCCGCGGCTACACGTTCACCGTCTACTCGACTGTCCACGCTTATGCTGTCAGCGCGAACGTGATCGCAAAGGTCATGCACAAGAACGGCGTCCGTTATCTTTCGAGCTTCGAGACTTCAACGGAATTCTGGAATCCCAAGAATCTCACTACGAACAGATATCTGACCTGGATGTTCGCCAATCCCGATTATCTGAAGAATTACCCGTTCATCACACTCAAAAAGATCTAAACATAAGAGGGGCTCAACGGCGCACGGCAACGTGCGCCTGAGCCCGTTATATAGGGGGACTGTCATGTCAAAGATCCACCTGCTCCATTATAACAACTATTTCAACCGTCGCGTGCTGCTGCACTCATCCCTGGCGAGCTACGTCAGCGCTCAGATCGCAGTATTCGATAATATAAACTTCAAGCCGAACGACGGCGCCTACACGGAAATAACGCTGAATCTGGCCGAGAATCTTCTGCCGGACTATCTCGTCGTCTCCGATAAAGTCGCCGGCGTCGATACGCTCACGTCCCGCTGGTTTATCCTGGAGCGCAAAAGGCTGCGTGACGGTCAGTGCCGCATGACGCTCCGGCGTGACGTGCTGGTGGACTTTAACACGCAGCTCAAGAACGCCCGGATCTGGTGCGAGAAGGGCTACGTCTCTCAGGACGATCCGCTAATCTATAACTCAGAGGGCAACACATACAATCAGATCAAAACAACCGAGCACCTTCTGAAAGACGGGACCGGCTCTGCGTGGCTGATCGGCTACTGCGACCGCAACCTGATGCAGGAAGCCATTAGTAACACGATCGATATAAGCATGAGCACGGTCGATCTTTCCTATTCTGCGACGTTCAACGACGAGGCGGCCATGCTGGCAGCTTTCCCGACGAGTCAGTATTCCGGGACTGAAAATTATCATGTTTACGACATCCATGACGTCGCCTTCTATTTTGGCATGAATTCCCTGGACCCGGTAGAAAAGTATAACATGTATCTATCGCCGGCTCAGACGTCAGTCACTCCAACATCAACGCTCGCGGATAATACAGCATACAGCATCGGCATGCTGATGAATTATCTTTCGCTTATTATACCGACGGCCGAAAGCTTGGCCGCAAATATGATGCTCGACCAAAGCACAAACGAAAGCGATTATGAGCTGCTTGCCGCTAATGAAGGCATCGTCGTCCGCGTGGGTACCGGGCTGCCATATAAATACTACCGCCTGGATATTAAAAGGACGACGCCGTATCGCCTGGATAACATAACGTCATATACCAGGACGAAAAACACGCTCGACACGATGCTCGGAAGGGCTGCAGGCCGCGGCATGTTTGAAAATTCCTATGTTTTCCCCAGCGACGCAAAAGTCGCATATAAACCGTCGCTATATTGTGCTTACTGGGCCGACGTTACCGAGCCGGTCGTAGCTTCGATCGCTGATAACGTGCCGTTATGCGCGACGGCGCCTTATTACATGTTTGCAATTCCCTACAGTGACGTTGAATATGACACCGGGGACGGCGTGACAAGAGTCGCCAAAAGTGCGCTCTCAATGCCTTTTGTGCAGACGCTGATCCAGACCGTCGGCACGCATGTGCTTGACGTGCAGCTGCTTCCGTATTTTCCGGATCAATACCTGATACATAGCGGAGGCATTGACTTCACCGGCGTCGATCCGAAATCTATAACATACATCGAAGACACAAGTCATAACAAATACGGCTTCATATACTGGGGCGCTCCGCAGACGTTCAGTGCGATTATTAACGACCGCGTCGAAGAATTGCCAAACCGCAAAGTCGACAATGAAACGCGCTTCTGCAGACTGACAGCGCCGAATTATTCGGCATCGTATGATTTTTCGATCGCAAAGAATCAAGGCGTCTCGGCTTTTAGAGTCACATGCACATATAGACCATATCAGCCGCACGTCCAGGTCATGCCGGAATGGAGCGGAATCTATGGGCAGTATTTCAGAGATGCCCGCGGCCTGATCTGCGGGGGTGACTTTTCCATTGATATCGTCAATGATGCGTGGACCGAATACCAGATCAACAACAAAAATTATCAGCTGATATTTGACCGCCAGATTCAGAGCATGGATATACAGCACGACGTGCAGCGAATGAACGAAAGATTTTCTGCAATCACCAGCGTCTTCAGCGCTGCAGCTGCCGGCAGCATCACCGGGGCAGCCGGCGGTCCTGCGGGAATGGCGACCGGCGGCCTGGCGGCCGGACTGCTTTCTACTGTCGGCGCCGCGCTCGATATAAAGAACAATGAGAAGCTCCGCACGGATCAGCGCAGCGCAGCGTTCGATATGTTCAATTATAACCTGGGGAATATACAGGCACGGCCCACGACGATCACAAAGCTGTCGGCGCTCGCCGGAAACAATAAGATCTTTCCGTTTTACGAGATCTATTCAGCGACGTCCAGAGAAGTCTCAGCTTTGGAACAGCAACTTCTTTGGAGCGGCATGACGGTCAACACGATCGGGTACCTCAAGGACTTCATAGGGCCGTCAGGATCCGGATATAATTTTGTCCGGGGCAGGATCATCAGGATCACCGGGCTCGACGAAGACGCACACATAGCTCAGATAATCGCCGACGAGCTCGCTCGCGGCGTGTATATGAATTATTAAGGGGTGACACAATGAGCATACAAAGCAACATCAATGCAGCTCTCGGCACTCTCGAAGGCCTGATCATGCGAGGGGCACCGAAGCCGGCAGAAGTACCTGAAGCAAAAGCCGGCGAACTTGCTGCAGAGCAGCCCACGGCTGCACCATCCGCGGAAAAATCAATCCCTGCAGAAATGCCGAAGGAAACGACCACGGAAGCCGAAAGTGCGAAAAATGAGCCTTCTGGCGCGCCAGAGAGCCAGGTCGCCGATATCATCACCAGCGGCAACCGCGTCGCCGGCGCGATCGCAGCCGGCCGTCTGGCTGCAGCTCGTCAGGTCCGGGCTGACACTGCCAAAGCATCCCGGGACCGTCTCGCCGAGATCCGGAAGATCTCCCGGGAGTCAAAAGCAGAGCTCAGAGGCATCAAACATCAGGAGCGCATAGTCAGGCATGAGCTCGAGAAAGCGAAAGGGGGAAGTAAATAGTGGGATCTGTCCTTCCTGATATCGACACTTTACTCGCGACGCAGATGCTTGTCTGCGACAAACGTGCTACAAAAAGCGTGAAACTGCAGGACAGCCTTTTCGTCTCGGTGCTGGCGCAGCTGCGGATCATGGACGAGCAGGACGCCATAAATCGTTATAAGTGGTATAACCTTTATGACGGTATGAATCCGCATCTGCTCGAAAGGATCCTCTATTATCGCTTTCAGGCTTCCGGCTTCTACATGGAGCCGTCTGACAAATTCTATCACTTGCCCTATTCGCTGAATCAAGAGATCGATGTTTACGGCAGATATGAAGCGATCAAACCGCTGCCCTTCAACGGCAAGGCGGCGCTGGAAGGCAACCGCGAAAAGGTCTGGGTCCCCGGGCTGACGAAAAAAGTCTATTATGACGTTTTGATGCCCGAAGAAGTCACGGAAGAAGCTTATCTTGACGGATGCGTCCTTCTGAGCGACTACTCGAAGCAGATCTCTCAGAACTCGATCCCGAGGGCAGTGCTCAGCGAACAGATCCTTCAAGCCATGGCACGCTGCGTCTGCTATATGATGACCGCTCTAAAGAACAGCACCGGCGTCGAGGGCATGATCGTCGAAGACGAAGACGACGAAAGCAACGTCTTCGCTGCGTCCGCTGCTCTGGATCAGGCGGCGATCCAGGGGCAGAAGTGGGTGGCCATGATCGGCAAGCCCAGCTTCCAGGAGCTCACAGCCGGCGCCGTAGGCAAAGCCGAGGAATATCTGCTTGCGCTTCAGGCGCTCGATAATTACCGGCTTTCTCTGCACGGCCTGGCGAATGGCGGCCTCTTCCTGAAGAAGGCGCACTTGCTCGAGGGCGAGCAGCAGCAGCAGACCGGCAAGCGCTCAGCTATAATCGTTGACGGCCTTGAAAATCGTCTCGAATGGTGCGATATAATGAACAGCATTTTCGGCGGATCGGCATATTGTGAGATCGCCGACGACACGCCCGGCATGCAGTCCGTCGTCGCCGATGAAACGCCTGAGCAGTCCAAAGAAGCAGAAAGTGAGGGCTCTGAAGATGAATGACATGTTCTATTTCATGAATCGCAACTTCAAATTCTCCGATATCTTTCCGTCGCTGGACGCCTTCAAGCAAGAGTATCAGGCTTGTCGGCTTCCGCTCGGGACCTTCTTCGGATCGGTGACGTCTGACCAGGTCAAGCTGCTATATTTTCTCTTATATGCAAAATATGGCAACTCGACTATATCCGGGAGCGATCCCGAAAAGTGGAAGTATAGACTTTTCGCAAAAGTCTTCCAATTCGGGCCTACATGGCTCAAGCGGATCGAGCTGCAGAAAAGCATCCGCGAGCTCGATCTGGATGCGCTGCAGACCGGCGGCAAGGTTATTTATAATCACGCGAACAATCCCAGCACAGAGCCCAGCACGTCCACGCTCGAAGAGCTCGAGTATATCGACGATCAGAACACAAGCAACTATAGAAAGAGCGAGATCGAAGCTTATGGTCTTCAGTGGGCCATGCTCAACGACGACGTTACCGGCGACTTCCTGGCTCAATTCCGCAAGCTCTTCCTGACGATCGTCGCCCCGGACGTTCCGCTGTATTATAACGAGGGGGGCAACTACGAATGGGAAAGATCTGGAAACTGATCCAAACGGCCGCAGCTGCAGCGAGCGGCGCCCTGGCGTTCTTCTTCGGAGGTCTTGACAACTTGCTTATAGCGCTGATCATTTTCGCAGCTGTAGATTATATCACCGGCGTCCTTGCCGCGATCCTGGCAAAAAGACTTTCCAGTGCGGTCGGATTCAAAGGGATCCTGAAAAAGGTCCTAATGTTCCTGGTCGTAGGCATAGCGAACGTCGTAGACGTGCGTCTGATCGGCGCCGGCTCGGCCTTCCGCACGGCCACGATCATATTCTATTTATCCAATGAAGGCGTCTCGCTGCTGGAAAATGCCGGGAGATGCGGGCTTCCGATCCCGAAGAAGCTCAAAGATATCCTGACGCAGCTGCACGATAAAAACGACGAAGAAAACGAGAAAGGAGAAAAACAGCATGATTGAATCAAATGGCAGAGTATTCCGAAATCTGCAGGAGCAGGTCGCCTATTTGACTCAGATGATCCACTGGGCCACCGACGTGGTGAAAAATGTCATAGGCGTCGCGCTCGACGTCAACTCGCTTCCCGCCGCTGCACAATATAACGACGGCACGACTTACGCCGTGGGCACCGAGCCGCCCTATGCTTATTACGTCGCCATGGCCGGACACTGGGAATATATAGGCGTATTTCCGGAAGCCGGGCCCGCCGGCGAAGACGGCGAGGACGGCGTGGGCTTCTTTATTACCAGCACCATGCTCGAGCAAAGCTCGACGACGGTGCTCCCTTCGAGTCTTTACAATCCCGATAATATCCCGGTAAGAAGGGGATCTATGATCATAGCGCCGAACGGCAACGTCTTCGCTATGACGAATTACACTTCTTTGGGAGTATATAGCATCGTTTATCGCTTTAATATAATCGGCCCGCAGGGCCCGCAGGGAATTCAGGGCCCGCAGGGAGCTCAGGGACCCCAGGGAGCTCAGGGCCCGCAGGGGATCCAGGGCATCGCAGGCCCGGACTGGATCATTGGCAATTCAATGATATATACGGCTTATAACGCTTTTGCCGTTAGTGACAGCGAGCAAAGCATCCGTATCCACGATCTCTATCTCATAAGCGAAGACTACACCTATACGCACGACGATATCACGCACGACTTCAAAAAGGGCGAAGTATATGAATGTTATAACAGATTAGGCTCGACCGCGCTTTTCCATTACGAAATGATTTTAGAAGGCCCGCAGGGACCGCAAGGCGCTCCGGGATCCAAGTGGTATAGCGGCACAGATATTCAGTATAGCGAAAATAATCAATACTACCTGTATAATCCGGGCGGGACATACCGTATCGGCGACTATTATATTATAACATCCGATTATACGCATAGCGGCCACGCTTTCCATGCCGGCGACGTGTTCTGTATCGCTGAAGGCGGCTCGTTTTGCATATTGACTTATGTCACGTCGATCATGGGCCCGCAGGGGGCAACCGGCTCGGCCGGTGCCGCCGGCGCTCCGGGATCCAAGTGGTATAGCGGCACAGATATTCTGTATAGCGAAAATAATCTATACTACCTGAATAATTCGGGCGGGACATACCGTATCGGCGACTATTATATTATAACATCCGATTATACGCATGGCGGCCACGCTTTCCATGCCGGCGACGTGTTCTGTATCACTGAAGACGGCGCAATATGCATATTGACATACGTCACGTCGATCATGGGCCCGCAGGGCGATGCTGGTGCCCCCGGCGCAAGCTGGTACACTGGCACCGACATGATATGGAGCAGTGGCGGCCAACCGATCCTGTTTGAACAATACGGCCAGGACTATCATGTGGGAGATTTTTATCTGATCAGCTCTGACTACACATACAAAGATGATCCTGACGAGCCGACGATCACGCACGACTTTTATGCTGGTGATGTTTATAAAGTCACGGCTGAAGCAAACCAGGTATGCACCTGTGTGAGACTTATGTCTATAATCGGCCCGCAAGGCGCCACCGGTGCAACCGGCCCGCAGGGGCCTCAAGGAGAAACCGGCGCCACCGGTGCAACCGGGCCGCAGGGGCCTCAAGGGGAAACCGGCGCCACCGGTGCAACCGGGCCGCAGGGGCCTCAAGGGGAAACCGGCGCCACCGGTGCAACCGGAGCACAAGGGCCTCAGGGAAACCGCGGCGCTCAGATCTGCGTTAGCTCGATGACGACCACGTCGGCGACAACCTTAATACCGGCTCCGACGATCACTGCTGCAGCTCCTCCGGAAACTGGTGATCTGATTCTATCCGCATCTGGCGATGTTTTTGTTATAACGGGATATACCACGCCCAACTATTCCGTGACATATCAATATTCAATTAGCGGCGGCGGCGGCGGTGGTGGCGCCTCGATCGGGGGCATAGGGTATAACCTCGAGCAAATTTCTTCCGGGGTCTATACGGGAGATTTTGATATTTTGTTCCTCGGTGAATATAACGGCGTTTACGGGTGGCACAAAGCAGATAACGGAGATTCACTGGGCTCCTTCACTCGAGTCGACGGTGTATCGGTCGAAGATTATGGCTTCGCCGCAACTAACGTCTCTCTTATAGTTTTTAAGGTCTTCGGCGGATCAGATTTTAACTATATGCAGGGAGATCTTTATTGTAACGGCGTCGCTCTTACCTCAGTAACTGCCGTTCAGAATAACTATCACAAGATTTGTCATCTTGAAAGTGACTTCGAATTTAATTACGAGGACTAAGGAGGGCACGATATGATCGGAATAGATATATCTCACTGGGATAAGAAAAAGGTCGATTTTCGGGAGATCCTGGGCTCTCAGGACTTCGTGATCATCAAGGCCACGGACGGCACTCGCATCGATCCGGAATTCACGACCAACTACAACGCTCTAAAACGGCTTAAAATAGGCCTTTATGCTTACACCTACGCAACGACCCCCGAAGCTGCAAAACGTGAAGCTGCGGCCTTCTGCACGGCCGTCAAGGCCCTTCAGCATGATATGGGCTGCTTCATAGACGTCGAAGACAAAACCCTGAAGAAGCTCACCAAGCAGCAGCTCACTGATATCCTGAACGCCTGGGCAGTCACGGCCAAGTCCTTCGGGATCGACATAGGGATCTACACCAACCCGGACTGGATCGAACACCGGCTCGACCTCGAGAGCCTCCAGATCACAAAGCTCTGGCTCGCCGTCTGGACGTCCGACCTCTCGAAGCTCATCAAGTACCGGGCAAAGTATCGGCCCGACATTATCCAGTGGACCGACAGCTTCAAGCTTTCCAACGGCAAGAAGGTCGACGGCGACGTCGTTTTCTGATGAACACCTTTCACGGAAGGGACCGGCTCCGGCCGGTCCCTTCCGTTTTCCCTCCGGCCGCAGCCGGCACTGCGTTCCCGGCACGCACGGCCGCCGCGGCGTCGCACGAACGTCGGGGCAGGTGGCGCGCCTACCCCCC
>JAEIGA010010704.1_pt1 | contig 13919 bp, 10 predicted proteins | sample 9270691 | NCBI WGS metagenome assembly JAEIGA01 (sample SAMN17057246, study PRJNA624740) | gut metagenome | biome: biome; isolation source: fecal sample | host: Bos grunniens | place: China: Xizang | collected 2019 | reverse complement strand
ATATCTCCTGCAAATGCCTCATCCACCGTCTCTTTCTTCTGCGCCATAAAGCATGTAGGAGCAGCAAAACGCATCTGCTGATTCTTACGCACATGTTTATAATATGTATTGCGCACGAACTTACCACTACAAATCTTGAAGAAGGCGATACATGAGCGATGGTTTGGGTCCATATTCGCATGAATCTTGAAGCAAAAACCAGTGAACTTATCCTCCATAGGCATCACTTCTCGTTCTTCTGCTTGAATAGGCCGTGGCGATGGAGCAATATGCACAAAGCACTCCAATAACTCCTTCACACCGAAGGTGTTAAGTGCCGAACCAAAGAACACAGGAGCCAACTCACCCGCCAAATATTCCTCTTTGCTGAATGGATTATACACTCCTTCAATCATCTCCAGATCATCCTGCAACTTGGTGGCATCATTTGCACCCACCAATTCCGCTATCTGCGGATCTGTCACATCATCAAACTTAATAGAGTCGGTCACATGGGTTTTATCGGGTTGATAGAGGTCAAGAGTGGATTGGAAAATATTATATACACCCTTGAAACGCTGACCTTGATTGATAGGCCAAGAGAGTGGTCTGACATGAATACCTAATTCGCGCTCCACTTCGTCCAATAAATCAAAGGGGTCTTTGCCCTCTCGGTCCATCTTATTAATAAAGACCATCACTGGTGTCTTGCGCATACGGCATACCTCCATCAGTCGTCTTGTCTGCGTCTCAACACCCTTAGCTGAGTCGATAACTACAATAGCGCTATCCACAGCCGTGAGCGTGCGGAATGTGTCTTCCGCAAAATCCTGGTGACCAGGGGTGTCCAGAATATTGATATGATAGATAGTATCGTTATCCTTGGCAAGCGCGCTCTTATAATCAAAACCCATCACAGAAGTAGCAACGGATATACCACGCTGCTTTTCTATCTCCATCCAGTCGGAGGTAGCGCTCTTCTTAATCTTATTGGATTTCACAGCACCCGCCACATGGATGGCACCTCCGTAGAGAAGAAGCTTCTCCGTGAGAGTAGTCTTACCCGCGTCAGGGTGGGAAATGATGGCGAAAGTGCGTCGCCTTAATATCTCTTGTTGTTCAGTATTGCTTAGCACAGAAATAATGGTAAATTAGGTGTTATTGATTAGCGTAATGTAGCGCTGAATTTCTCCTCAAAGGTCTTTTGCAATCGGGTCATGATATTCTCTATCTGATTATCCTTGAGCGTATTATTCTCATCCTGTAGGATGAAAGAGAGCGCATAGGATTTCTTGCCTTCCTCCAGGTTCTTACCCTCATACACATCAAATAGATAGACATGCTTGAGCAGTTTCTTCTCGGTCTCAAAAGCAGCTCTCGCCAGGTCAGCAAACTGCACAGATTTATCCACTAATAATGCGAAATCGCGCTTCACTTCCGGATACTTAGGCAAATCATTGATAACGGCTTTGTATTGCTTGTTCTGACGCATGAGTTGGTTCCAATCCAAATCGGCATAGAATACCTCTTGATTGATATCCAATTGTTTTAGAATTGGGCGTGCCACAATAGCAATGGTACCTATTTGTTTGCCATTAGGTGCAATGATGGTTAATCCGTCTTGGTATAACTCTGATTGGATACGCTCTGTTTTAGTCTTCTGCAAGTCCACTCCTAAACGCAGCAGTATATTGTTCACATAGGCACGGAGCTGATAGAAAGTGGTTTTTTCTTCTTTGGTCACCCACGATTGTGCCGTCTTGTTACCAGTTAGCCAGATACCTAAATGCTGTTCTTCCATGTACGCGCGCAATGGTTCTGCTTCTTCGTTCTTATGAGCCGCATTGTAATGATAACAATTACCGAACTCATACAAACGCAAGTCACCATTCTTGCGATTCACATTGCGTGCAATAGACTCGAGTCCGCCAAAGAGCAGGGTCTGGCGCATCACGCCTAAATCTTGGCTGAGTGGATTCATTATCTTCACACATTGCGTGAGAGGCAACTCTTGTAATGGCTCGTAGTAAGATACTTTTGTCAGTGAGTTGTTTAAAATCTCATTAAATCCTTGTGCAGTCAATTGCTCAGCTATGCGGCGGCGCAGTTTCTCTGGGTCCGGCTTAATGCCATATGCCAAACTGGTATTGAGTTTATCAGGAAACTCCACATTATCGTATCCATATATACGCAGTATATCCTCTATTACATCGCACTCACGCTGTACATCTGTGCGATAACATGGCACACCTATCTGCCATAGGTCACCCTCTTGGCTATAAATCTCCACTTCCAATGCGCGAAGAATAGTCTCTACAGTCTGCTCACCTATGTTCTTGCCAATCAAACCATATACACGATTAAGATTAAGCGCCATAGGGAAGAAATCCCATGCCGTCTTACCATTATCGCTCACCTCCATAGCTATCTCTCCACCAGCCACTTCTTGGATGAGTAGAGCCGCGCGCTTGAGTACATAAAGGGTGTTATTTGGATCACAACCGCGTTCGTAGCGGAAGGAAGCATCGGTCTGTAACTGATGGCGACGACTGGTCTTGCGGATAGAGACAGAATTGAAATAAGCAGACTCAAGGAATACATTCGTTGTCTGCTCCGTGATACCACTCTCTAATCCACCAAAGACGCCTGCGATACACATAGCTTGCTCTGCATTGGCGATCATGAGGTCGTTCTCATTCATCTCGCGCTCAATACCATCTAAAGTAACGAATTTCTCGCCCTGCGTAGCACGGCGCACGATAATCTGCTGACCTTTTATCTTATCCGCGTCAAAAGCATGCAATGCTTGTCCGCACTCGTGCAGCACGAAATTAGTGACATCCACAATATTATTGATAGGTCTTACGCCAATGGTAGAAAGCGCATTCTTGAGCCAGTCAGGCGATTCTTTAATAGTTATCCCCTTGATACTCACGCCTGTATAGCGAGGACATGCGTTTGGTGCGTCAATACGAATAGCGATTGGCAATTCATTATTATCCACCTTGAATGCCTCTACGGATGGCTTGGTAAGGGTTATTACCTCTCCGTGTGCTTTGTAGTAAGCATATAAATCGCGTGCAACGCCGTAATGGCTCGCTGCGTCAGAGCGGTTAGGTGTGATATCCACTTCAATGAGCGTATCATCCTCTACTTTGTAATACTCGCGTGCAGGCATACCAATCGGAGTCTCAGCCGGTAGGATAATAATGCCATCATGGCTATTACCTACGCCTATCTCGTCCTCTGCGCAAAGCATGCCGAGCGACTCTTCTCCGCGTATCTTACCACGCTTGATAGTGAAACTATCAATAGTTCCATCCTCTTTCTCCTCATAGAGAACAGTGCCGATAGTAGCGACGATTACTTTCTGCCCTGCAGCTACATTAGGCGCACCACAAACGATGCGAAGGATATGATTGCCCTGCTCGTCTGTTTCCGCTCCTTGTGCTTCTACTGCACCCACATTGACGGTGGTGAGGTGTAGGTGGTCGCTATTAGGATGGGGGATGCAAGTGAGAACTTCGCCTACAAATAACCCCTTCAGACCTCCACGAATAGTCTCTATGTTTTCAACTGTGCCTACTTCCAAACCGATGGAAGTGAGGATTTTTGCTACGGTTTCAGCGTCGTCTTTGAGAGCAATGTAACGCTTTAACCAATTGTACGAAATATTCATATCTGTTTTTTTATTTTTATTCCAATAAATGCAAAATATGCCAAAATGGACTACAAAGGTACTGATTATTTGTTGAGTGCACAAATATTTACACAGAAAAATAGTAAAAAAGACGGAAAAAAAATTTTATTGCGTGTGCGCTTGCGTATGTCGTTTTTTTTTTGTACCTTTGCGCCCGATTTTGAAAAAAAGTGTGTTGTAGTCTCATGTGATAGTAAGGGTGAGATGGCAGAAAATAGTTTATGAGAATGAATTAAAATAATAAACAATCATGATAAAAACAGCATTAATAACGGGTGTGACGGGCCAAGATGGTTCTTACTTGGCAGAGTTTCTCCTTGAGAAAGGCTACGATGTGCATGGCATTATTCGTCGCAGTTCGGTTGATTACCGTGAGCGCATAGCTCACCTGGAGGGTGCTCCTAATTTTCATTTGCATTATGCCGATATGAGTGACTCGATGTCTTTGGTTAAATTAGTGGGCAAAGTGCAGCCGGATGAGATTTATAATCTCGCAGCTCAGAGTCATGTACAAGTTTCGTTTGACGCACCTGAGTTTACAGCGGATGTGGATGCAGTGGGTGTATTGCGCATTTTAGAGGCTGTGCGTACCAATCATTTGGAGAAGAAATGCCGTATTTACCAGGCTTCTACTTCGGAGTTGTATGGCAAGGTAGAGGAGGTTCCTCAGAGCGAGACCACGCCTTTCCATCCTTATTCGCCATACGCAGTAGCGAAGTTATATGGTTATTGGATCATTAAAGAGTACCGCGAGGCGTATGATATGTTCTGCTGCTCGGGTATCTTATTCAATCACGAGAGTGAGCGTCGTGGCGAGACATTCGTGACGCGTAAGATCACTTTGGCGGCTGCTCGTATAGCACAGGGTAAGCAAGATTGCTTGTATTTGGGTAATATGGATTCGCTTCGCGATTGGGGCTATGCTAAGGATTATGTAGAGTGCATGTGGCTTATTCTGCAGCACGATACACCAGAGGATTTCGTGATTGCAACGGGTGTGCAGCACACCGTGCGTGAGTTTGCTACCTTGGCTTTCCATCATGCGGGTATTGAGTTGCGTTGGGAAGGCGAAGGAGTGGATGAGAAGGGTATTGATGTGAAGACCGGTAAGGTGGTAGTAGCCGTAAGTCCTGATTTTTATCGTCCTACTGATGTAGTGAATTTGTTGGGCGACCCATCCAAGGCAAAGCGCGAATTAGGATGGAATCCAATGACTACCACTTTTGAGCAATTGGTAGAACTGATGGTGGCACATGATATGAAGAAAGTGGCAGCTGACTCAGCGGCAGATAATATCCGTAAAGTTAATTTGGCGGAGTACTTAGAAAAAGGTATCGATAAATAATATGATGGATAAGAACGCAAAGATATATGTGGCTGGGCATCGTGGAATGGTGGGTTCGGCTATCGTTCGCGAACTGGAGCGCCAGGGATACACAAATATCATCACACGCACCCATAAGGAGTTAGACCTTTGTCGCCAAGAGGCAGTAGAGGCTTTCTTTGCAGCAGAAAAACCCGAATATGTGTTTCTCGCAGCTGCTAAGGTGGGAGGAATAATCGCTAATCAAAGCGCCTTGGCCGATTTTATGTATGATAACATGATCCTTGAGATGAATGTCATTCATGCAGCGTGGAAGAATGGATGCAAGAAATTAGAATTCTTGGGTTCAAGTTGTATCTATCCACGCATGGCGCCACAACCCATGAAGGAGAACTATCTGCTTACTGGCGAATTAGAAAAAACCAACGAAGCATATGCGCTGGCTAAGATAAGTGGACTTAAATATTGCGAGTTCCTTAATCGTCAATACGGCACAGATTTTATCAGCGTAATGCCGACCAATCTATATGGACCTAATGATAACTACCATCCAGAGCATAGCCACGTACTGCCTGCGTTGATCCGTCGTTTCCACGAAGCAAAAGAGAGTGGAGTGGATAGCGTCACTTGCTGGGGAACGGGTTCGCCACTCCGCGAATTCCTCTATGTGGATGATCTGGCTAATCTATGTGTATTCCTGATGAATAACTATTCAGGGAATGAGACAGTAAATGCCGGTACGGGCAAGGAATTGACTATCAAGGCTTTGACCGAGATGGTAGCCAAAGTGGTAGGTTATAGAGGCCGTATCGAGTGGGATACTACGCGTCCTGATGGCACGCCACGTAAATTACTGGATGTAAGCAAAGCCACCGCCTTGGGATGGACCTATAAAACGGAATTAGAAGACGGCATTCGCTTGGCGTACAAGGATTTCTTGGAAAACCCTATGCGCGCAGAGCGCTAATCATTAACTGCACGTTAATCATCAATACTATGTTGCCATTAGAGGAAAGACAAGCGCAAGTGGAGCAATTCTTGCAATCCCATGGGATAGAGTACACCCTATACAACCATCCCGAGGGACGCACGATAGAAGAGGCACGTAGGTGGTGGCGCGAGGATGGTTCAGTACATTGTAAGAATATCTTCATGCGTAATCACAAGGGCAATCAGCATTATCTGATTTGCTTTGATTGCAATCATGATCTGGCTATTCACGATTTGGAGCAGCGCCTCAAAGCACAGTTGATGGCTGCGGGACATTCATCGCCAGGTAAGTTGTCCTTCGCGAGTGCTGAACGCATGGCTAAGTATTTAGGATTAGAACCAGGCAGCGTATCGCCTTTTGGATTGATAAACGATACGGACCACCATGTAATACTATTCTTGGATGCCAATCTACGCAAGGCGAATAGTCTGAGTTTTCACCCCAATGACTGCCGTGGTACGGTGGTGATTGAACAATCTGCTTTTGAGCGCTATCTGCAAGTGATAGGAAATGAAGTGGAGTGGATACCATTATACGAGTGATGAGAGATTTTACATTAGATAGTTATCGTTTGCTCTTAGAGCGCTTGCAAGCGCATGGATATGAACTCATTCGCTATGAGCAGTATTGTCGTGGCTATCGTCCTGAGAAATTCGTTATCCTGCGGCATGATGTGGATAAGAAGCCTGCCAATAGTTTGCTTACCGCGCAAATAGAGCACTCAATAGGAGCACAAGCAAGCTACTATTTCCGCGTAGGAAAGGAGTCTAACAATCCTTCTATCATCCGCTCTATTGCAGCCTTAGGGCATGAGATAGGATATCATTATGAAGATATATCAATAGCGAATGGTGATATAGAAAAAGCATATTCGCACTTCGTAATATGGTTGAACCATTTTCGTCAATACTATGCGGTGGATACGATTTGTATGCATGGTGCTCCTACCACTCAATACGATGGACGAGAATTATGGAAACACTATGATTATAAGGAATTAGGAATTATAGGAGAACCCTATTTTGATACGAACTTTGGAGAGGTGTTTTACTTAACTGATACAGGGCGGTGCTGGGATGGATACAAAGTATCGGTAAGAGATAAGATTCCTATGTATCATGATGAATGGATAGCCAAAGGATGGCATTTCCATAGCACGGCAGATATATTGCAAGCATTACAAGATGGCCGTTTACCTCATCAGATTATGATGACCACACACCCACAGCGCTGGACCAATAAACATGCGCAATGGATACAAGAATTGATAATACAAAACATTAAAAATATCATTAAGCGTGCCTTATTAATAGCACGAAAAGAAAAATAATCAATATGAAAAACTCACTTAATTTTGCTTTAATAGGAGCCGCAGGATATATTGCTCCTCGTCATATTAAAGCGATTGCCGACACAGGGAATAACCTGATGGTAGCGTACGATAAGTTTGACAGCGTAGGCCGTTTGGATAGCAGTTTCCCTGATTGCTCTTTCTTTACAGAGAATGAGCAGTTTGATCGTTTCTGCTCCAAGCAAATGCGCAAAGACGACCCTTTACATTGGGTATCTATCTGTACTCCTAATTATACGCATGATGCATTCATACGCTATGGTCTTCGTTTGGGCTGCGATGTGATATGCGAAAAACCATTGGTGCTCAATCCATATAATATTGATAACTTGGTGGAATTAGAAGCAGAAACAGGTCATAATGCGTATACTATCTTACAATTGCGTTTGCATGATAAAATCCGTGCGCTGAAGGAGAAAGTGGCGAATGGACCAAAAGATAAAATCTATGACGTAGATTTGACCTATATCACCAGCCGCGGTAAATGGTATTATAGTAGTTGGAAAGGAGATGTGCATAAGAGTGGTGGTATTGCCACAAATATTGGTGTGCATTTTTATGATATGCTGCAATGGATTTTCGGTCCTGTGAAACAGAATATAGTGCATGTAATGTCGTTTGACCGCGTGGCGGGTTATTTGGAATTAGAAAAAGCGCGTGTGCGTTATTTCTTGAGTATCAATGCGGACTGCTTGCCAGATAATGCAGTACAAGGTGAAAAGCGTACCTATCGCACCCTGAATATCGATGGAGAGGAGTTTGAGTTCTCACAAGGATTCACAGAATTGCATACCGAGAGCTATCGTCAGATATTGGCAGGAAATGGTTTCCGCATCTCAGAGGCTCGTCCATGTATCGAGATTGTATCTCAAATCCGTCATGCAGAACCTATTGGATTGGTGGGAGACTACCACCCATTGGCTAAACTACCATTAAGTCAACACCCGTTCGGATGGGATGAGAGAAGATAAAGATAATGCACGATGTACGAAGTAAGAAGGAAATAATATATACATATGATGAAACAGATACAAATAGCATTATTTGGTTTGCTTGTCGGTTTGCTCAGTTCATGCGTCACTGCACGCAAAGTGAACTATATGCAAACGCCAGATAGGCAAATACCAAGTTATGCAGATACATTAAGTTTTGAGGACTACGAGTTGCGGATAGGTGATAGGATGTATATCTATGTTTATTCGTTAGACGAAAATATCACTAAAATGTATAACGCGGGCGGCTCAGGAAGTATGATTCGCCAGCAGATGAACCAAGGTAATATGAGTGGTTCGTATGACCTATACACCTATCTGGTAGATGAAAATGGAAATATTGAATTTCCTACGATAGGCAAGGTGTATGTACGGGGATTGACCACTCGTGAAGTGAAGCATAAATTAGAAGAAGAACTGAGTAAACTACTTCAAGAGATTCCCGGATATAGTATAGTTTCTGTAGAAGTCAATATAGTGAATCGCACCTTCTCAATTATCGGTGCACAAAGTGGCCGTTATGTGATAAACAAAGAGAAAATGACTATCTTTGAGGCATTGGCTATGGCGGGCGACTTAGGGGAATTCAATAGTCGTCAGGAGATTAAGTTGGTGCGTGAAAAAGAAGGTCAGACAACGATTAAAACATTTGATGTGCGATCTAAAGATATAGTCAATTCGGAGTACTACTATATAGAACCAAACGATATCATCTATATCCGACAGATACCAGGGTATAGTTTTGGTATCAATTCAGCTTCTACAGCATTAGGTATTTGTGCTTCAACCATTTCATTTGGTGTATTTATATACACTATTGTACAGACAGGAATTAATCATGTACAAAAACATTATGGTGGTAATTCGTCAACAGGAGGAAATTAAGTCATGAGAAAAATACAATACATACTATTCTCGCTCATTGCTATATGCCTGACGAGTTGTTACAGTCATCGTGCCATAGGTTATTTGCAGGAGCCAACTGCGCAAAACAAACTGCCACAATATGATTCTGTGGCATATGAGCCATATCGTATCCGCGTGAATGATGAGATTATTTATCGCTTAATAACGCTGGACGCAACCATTTCAAAGTCTTTGGCTGCCAATAATTCGGTCTCGAGTCAATATGCTAATTCCTATCGCGTGTATTCGGATGGAACGATTGATGTACCATTTCTAAAGCCTATCCGTGTGGCTGGATTGACGGAACAAGAAGCGCAAGATACGTTGCGTGCTGCCTTCCGCGAGATAATTCCTGACGCAGATGTAAAACTGGCGCTATATAATAAATATTTCTCCGTCATAGGTGATGCAAATGCGGGACGCTATTATATATATAAGGAAAAGATGAATATTTTTCAGGCTTTAGCGATGACAGGTGATTTAATGAACAGTGGAGACCGTCGTCATGTGCGTATCATTCGTCCAAGAGATGGAGGACAAGAGCCGGAAATACTGGAGTTTGATATACGAACCAACTCGATTATTGACTCTAAATATTACTATGTTTATCCTAATGATGTGATTTATGTAGCACGTACAAAAGATAGTTTCTACAAAGTGCCTACCTATACAGGTTTCCTCGGATTGATAACCAGTAGTGTAGCGCTACTTACTACAGTACTTAATTATTTAGCATATCTATATCAATAAAGACTATGGAGAATAACAATCAATATTATGTTCCGGGTGGTAATAATGCATACTATCAGCCCGGAGGCAATAATGCCTATTATCAGCCAGGTAATCAGCAGTATTATCAGCAAGATCCTCAGCAAGAAAACGAAGAGGATGGTTCATTAAGTTTTAATCCTTTAGAGTGGATTTTTACCTTTTTGCATTACTGGTATCTATTCGTAATCGCTATTGTAATTGCATTGGGATTAGCAATGCTTAAGAATCGTCGTTGGATACCTACTTATTTCTCACAAGGCACTATTGTGATCAAGGAGAGTAGTACCTATGGTGGTTCCGCATCTGCTTTGATGCAAGGATTTGGTGTGGATGCAGGTTACAAGAATGTGAATAACCAGATGATAATGCTCGGTTCGTATGATTTGATGAGCCGTGTAGTTGACTCGTTGCCTTTCTTGCAAGTGGAATATATAACGCAAGGTCGTTTTAAGACCCGTTCGCTCTATCGCCAGACACCTATTATTATTGAGCATACGCGCGTAGCACCGAGCGCTTATGGTTCGCTATATCAAATAACATTTAATAAAGATGGGTCTTTCCATATAGCTTCTACGGATGAGAATTTAGCCGTAGATATAGATGCTCGTTATGGAGAACTCATCACTTGTCCGTTATTTGATATTACTATTTGGCCCACAGAATTGATGACAAATACAGGAAAACTATATTTCCGTTTCCGTAGTCATGAATCTCTGGTGGATGAGTTTATGAGCCGTTTGCAGTTATCATTTGTGACTGAAGGTTCTACTGTGTTAGCCTTATCGCTTGTTAGCGAAACACCTCAGCGCGACTGCGAATTCCTTGATAAATTAGCAGAAATATACCTTCTGCAAAACCTTGAGCAGAAGAATGAAGTTGCAGAGAATTCTATACGTTTCATCAATGAGCAGTTGTCTAACCTCCAAGCTTCTTTGCAAGTATCAGAGGGAGCGATGACAGATTTTCGTCAGGAGAACAAGTTTGTAGATGTCAACTCATATGCAGGACAGTTGATGAGTAGGATATCTCAATACGAGCAACAACAATTAGCTTTGCGACTCAAAGAGACTTACTTCGATTATTTAATCAACTATATCCATCAGAATATAGAGAAGGACGCGGTTATTGCGCCTACTTCTATGGGTGTAAACGAACCTATGCTGATAACACTCGTGCAACAATTGAATGACCTGCGTATCCAGCGAGGTGAATTGACCGAGAAGAATGTCTATTATGCTAAGTTTACTAAAGACATTGAAAATGTGAAGACCGCAATTGAGGAGGTTGTTGGTTCAATGCGTGCGTCCTTGGAGATTGAGAAAGAAGACTTGGAGAGCAGATATAAGGAAGTAGAAATTGCTATTAAATCACTTCCTGAGAAGGAATTGCAGATGGTAGCTATTGAGCGTAATTACCGCATTGATGATAATTATTATACCTTCTTCCTGCAGAAGCGTGCGGAGGCAGAGATCCAGAAAGCATCCAATACACCAGATAATAGCATTATGGATAAGGCGCGTACAACTGCTATTATGAATGCGAAAGCCAAATCGAAAACCACTACAACTTATTTGGTTATCGGTTTCCTTATCCCACTGATACTCATTATATTGAGCGAATTGCTTAATAATAAAATTAGATCGCCTAAGGATGTGGTACGTCTAAAAAGTTTCCGTTTGATAGGTACCTTGCGCCATGCTAAGAGTCAAAATCCAACTTTAGTACGTGTTTCACCAAGGTCTAGTTATGCGGAAATGATGCGTGCTATACGTAATCGTTTAGAGTTCTTGCTTAAACGCAAAGATAAGATGGTTGTTACCATCACTTCTACAGAGTCAGGAGATGGAAAGACTTTCTTATCAACCAACTTAGCTGCGTTGTACTCGATGACGGGTAAGAAAACATTGCTTATAGACCTTGACTTGCGCAAGCCGAATATCCATACCAAGTTAGGTTTAGAGAACGGCAATGGCTTGTCTAACTATTTGATTGGTGATTGTGAGTTTTCTGATATTCTGGTGACTGACACACCATTTGGTTTTGATTTGGTGCGTGCTGGTACTATTCCTCCTAACCCAGGCGAGTTGGTTCACTCGGATAAACTTGGAAATTTAGTAAAGCAACTACGTGAAGAATATGACTATATTATAATTGATACATCGCCAATTGGTCTGGTACCTGATGCCTACGCCATTATTAATCATAGCGATTTATGTCTTTATGTAATCCGTTGTATGCAAACCAATAAGTCATTCTGCAAGCAGACATTAGAGCAGGTGATGGAAGTGGTTGCTAATCCAGATAAAGTGCAGATTGTACTTTCAGATATTCCAACAGAAGGACGCCACTCGTATGGTTCCGGATATGGTTATGGTTACGGCGGTTATGGTGGATATGGTTATGGTCACCTCGGCTATGGCGGTTATGGAGGATATAGTAATTATGGCTATGGTGAAAAGAATGGTGCCAATATATATGGTAAAATTTATGGTAAACTATATGGCAAATTAGTCAAGGACGATAAGGCCTACCGCACCTATTACTATTATCATCACGATGAGGATGATGAAGAAACACAGCAAGCAACTGAACAATCGCAGAATGAACAGGCATAATGCCTATTATTAATCAGAAGTGAGAAGGGATGCAGAAATGCATCTCTTCTTTTGTAATTGGGTGAATGAACTTTATCTCAGCTGCATGTAACATTAGTCTTTGTGCGGGTTGACCATAAAGCCGGTCGCCTACAATAGGCGCGTTTAGCCCCTCAATATGCGCAGCATGTACGCGAAGCTGATGCGTACGACCTGTGAGTGGATAGAAATCGACGAGAAGAGTTCCATTTGGCAGTTTAGAACGAAGATAATAACGGGTAATAGCCACCTTTCCATGCGCATGATTAACCATCTGTCTGGGGCGATCAAATGGGTTAGGCAATAAGGGCAACTCAATCGTTCCTTCTGCTGGCAAAGAGGTGTCAGCAAGCGAAGAGTGAGGCAAAGGCATGATGACTGCTTCATAACGCTTTAGAATATCCCTGCGCTGGAAATACGATTGTAATTGCTTATATACTATAGGTTCTTTGGCAAGGATCAGTAATCCACTCGTATCTTGGTCTAATCGATGGGCCGCTTGTAAGAAAGACAAGTGGAATTTTTGTTGCAGCCATGTACAAGTATCCATTTCTTCGCCCTTACCAGCTACAGAGAGCAAGCCAGCTGGCTTATTGATCACTATGAGATAATCATCTTCGTACAACACCTCTATTTGTGCGCATAAATGCATAGCCGAAGACTGAGAATCGTCATCTATCTCCATTCCTTCAAGCAAATGGCGTAAGATAGGTACACACCGGCTGGAACAAGGCGCGTAGAAAAATCCCTCTTGCCGCAGTTCGTTCGTAGGGGATGCTCCTACCCAGAACTCAGCCAAAGCGATGGGAGTGAGCTGATGGTGAATAGCATACTGTAGCAGTTTGGGCGCGCAGCATTCACCCGCACCCGAAGGCGGCATGGCAACACATTCTTCCTGCGTGGTAGCTCGCTTAGAGGTCCATTCATCTAACGTGAGAATATGTTTCTCGGATGCGAAAATATCTAGTAGGTTACGTGTATGCCCCATTAAATTGGTTACCTGAAAATCAGCAAACAAGAGTCGCTGTAAGCGCTGTGACTCCTCTTTGCTTGTGCCGATAGGCATTTTCTTGGGCATATATATAGGCGGAACAAAACCATCATGCATATAACTGCCATCTAATAAAGCCGAGAAAGCCCGCAGATAGGCATAGGATTGGTCGGCACATTGCACCACCAATACCCCGAACATCTTACCATGCTGTAGCAGTTCGCTCTGAGGGTGGGAGGCCATATATTGATGCATATAGTAAATTGTCTCGCGCGCAGCTT
>JAEIGA010010703.1_pt1 | contig 13920 bp, 9 predicted proteins | sample 9270691 | NCBI WGS metagenome assembly JAEIGA01 (sample SAMN17057246, study PRJNA624740) | gut metagenome | biome: biome; isolation source: fecal sample | host: Bos grunniens | place: China: Xizang | collected 2019 | reverse complement strand
CTGAATCATGTACTCAGCAAGCACAAAATCACGGCAAATTTATCAAATTTCAAGTTAATTAACAAGAAAATATTTACCCCACAGAGAGCTGGTCATCTTATTGCAGATGTGGAAACGATTTCGTAAATTTGTAGATTATTTTGTGTATGGAAAAATCTGCCGCAAATATCAGGATCAAGGAGCTTAGAAGCATTCTCAACGATGCCAACAAGAGGTATTACGTGGATAATGCTCCGATGTTCAGTGACTACGAATTCGACATGCTTCTCAAGGAACTTGAGGTGCTTGAAAAAGAGTATCCTGATCTTGTAACTCCAGACTCCCCTACCCAGCATGTCGGCAGCGACAGAAAAAAGGAATTTGAGCAGTATCCTCATCGTTATCCTATGCTTTCCCTTGGAAACACATATGACATTCCGGAAGTAGAAGCATTTGCAGAACGAGCTGCAAAAGGCATCGGGAATACATTTACATACAGCTGTGAGTTGAAATTCGACGGTACTGCCATCTGCCTGACATACAGAAACGGAAAACTGTTCCGTGCTCTTACCCGTGGAGATGGAACCATCGGTGACGACGTCACTGCAAATGTCCGACACATCAGTAACATTCCACAGACCCTCAAAGGTGTTGAATCATGGCCTGAGGAATTCGAAATCAGAGGTGAAGTATATATGCCTTGGGCAGCTTTCGACAGACTGAATGAGGAACGTCTCAAGGATGAAGAACAGCCTTTTGCCAATCCACGTAACGCAGCTTCAGGATCATTGAAGCTGATCGACAGCAGGATGGTGGCAAACAGAGGATTGGAGTGTACACTTTACCATGTTCTGGGCGAAGATCTCCCTTTCCAGACTCATGATGAGGCACTGAAAGCAGCAGAAAGCTGGGGGCTTCCGGTATCCGACAAAAGAAAGGTATGTCGCACAATCGAGGAAATCGAAAAATTCATCGCCCATTGGGACTCTGAAAGAAAGAATCTCCCATACGCTACTGACGGCATCGTGATAAAGGTCAATGAACTGCCATATCAGGAAGAGCTTGGATACACAGCCAAGTTCCCACGTTGGGCAGTGGCATACAAATTCAAGGCTGAGCAGGCACTCACCAAGCTTCTGAGCATAGACTATCAGGTCGGCAGGACGGGTGCAGTGACCCCGGTAGCAAATCTGGAGCCGGTACAACTCAGCGGAACAGTCGTAAAAAGAGCATCGCTCCACAATGAAGACCAGATGAGGCTTCATGACATCCATATCGGCGACTATGTCTATGTCGAAAAAGGTGGTGAAATCATACCGAAGATCACAGGCGTCGAACTGACAAAACGCGAACAGGGAGTTATCCTCCCCCATTTCCCTGAAGTCTGCCCGGATTGCGGCACTGTCCTCATCAGGGATGAAGCCGAAGCAAAATCATTCTGTCCGAATTATTCAGGATGTCCTACCCAGATCAAGGGCAGGCTTGTGCATTTCCTGAGCCGCAAGGCAATGAACGTGATAGCAGGAGAAGCGACAATCGACCAGTTGTTCAACAAAGCACTGGTATGGAATGTTGCAGACTTCTATGAACTCACGAAAGAACATCTCCTGACACTTGATGGTTGGAAGGAGCGTTCTGCAGAACGTTTCCTCAAGAGCCTGGAGGAATCCAGGAAAGTGCCTTTTGAGCGCGTTTTATATGCTTTGGGAATAAGATATGTCGGTGAAGCTACTGCGAAATCGGTAGCAAGGCATTTCGGAAATATTAACGGTATTGCCTCAGCATCTGTAGAAGAGTTGCTGGGCGTTGATGACGTCGGTCAGGTGATTGCAGAAAGCATCCATGACTTCTTCAGCGACGAAACAAACATGGAGACAGTCGTACGTTTGAAGGATGTAGGATTGAAATTCGAAGTGGATGAAGGACCTAAAAAGATATCCGCAGCATTGGAGGGAAAGACCATCGTCATTTCAGGCAACTTCAGCATATCAAGGGATGAGATGAAGGCGCTGATTACAGCCCATGGCGGAAAAAACAGCGGCAGCATAAGCGGCAAGACTGCATTCCTCCTTGCTGGAGAAAAAGCAGGTCCCGAGAAAATAAAGAAAGCCGAGTCTCTCGGTATAGAGATAATAGATGAAAAAACTTTCCGTGCCATGCTTGATCTGGCGGAACCGGAGGAAGATAATAAGGAAGCTGAAATAGAACCAACTTTGTTCTGACCATGAAAAGACTATTGAAGAATACGAAGAGATTGAAGAGTTTCTTCAGGGATGACATCTGGGAATTGGATTTGGAGGAACTTTCCAAGGCCAAAGCCCGCTTCATCAAATACCTTAAGGTCGCAGCCATCACCATCAAGACCTTCTCAAGCGAGAAGATCGGATTTCAGGCTGTAGCCCTGAGCTTCTTCAGCACAATGTCTGTGGTTCCGCTAGTCGCAATTATCTTTGCTATAACTGACGGTTTCGGTCTTGGCGAAACACTGACAGAGCTTCTCTATCAGTATTTCAACAATAGTCAGCAGACCATCGATATTATACTGGGATTTGCCCAGAACATCATAAATACTGCTCAGAGCAGTGCCATGGGACTTGTAAGTGCCTTGCTTTTCTTCTGGATCGTCGTGTGGATGATGATGAATGTCGAAAAGGTGTTCAACAATGTATGGAAAGTAAACAGATCAAGGAAACTCCTGAAGAAACTGTCTGTAATTCTTGCCATGCTCTTCGTATCCCCTTTCGTCGTCCTTGTATTCTTCGGAGGTACTGTGGTCTATTCACATGCCCTTCATTACATAGGGCTGGACGTGGAGACATTCACAATGTTCAAGACCCTCCTTACATGGGTGCTTTTCGCGACCGTAGCTACGTTTACATTCTCTGCAATGTATAAGTTCATTCCTGCAGCAGATGTCAACTACAAAGAGGCTCTTAGGGCAGCCATACCGGCCGGAATTGCTTTTGCAGCAGTAAATTACCTCTATCTGGAGACACAGGTGATGGTAACACGAATGAACGGTATTTTCGGAGCATTTGCAGCCGTGCCGCTTTTCATGGTATGGATAAACATAGGATGGTTCATAATCCTTATCGGTGCAGAGCTGTCGTACGCATTCCAACATGTGGACAATTATAATATTGAGGAATAAAAGAATAAACTACATATAATTATGGGTAAGATTTCAGAGTTTACCGCACAGGACCACGAGGTCATTGCAAGAGATTATGCAGACTTGAAGGAGGCAGCAAGAAAACGTTGCCATGACCCGAAGGAACTGGAAATCATACAGAAGGCTTTTGAATTTGCAAATGAGGCACACAAAGGAGTCAGAAGACGCTCCGGTGAGCCCTATATACTGCATCCGATAGCGGTTGCAAAAATCGTTGTCAGCAACATCGGCTTGGGCTATAAGTCCATAGTTGCCGCATTGCTGCATGACGTCGTCGAAGACACAGCTTACACAGTAGACGATTTAAGAAGCCTTTTCGGAGATAAGGTAGCGACTCTTGTTGACGGTCTCACAAAGATCAAGACCGTACTCGACAACGAAGACAAGGCACAGCAGAAGAGTATGCAGGCGGAGAACTTCAAGCGCATCCTCCTCACTCTCAATGATGATGTCAGAGTGGTACTCATAAAGCTGGCGGACCGTCTCCATAATTGCAGGACTATCGAGTTCATGCCAGAACACAAGCGTGACAAGATTCTCAGCGAGACTATGTTCGTCTTCATCCCTCTCGCCCACAGACTTGGTCTCTACAGCGTCAAGTCAGAGATGGAGGACATCTGGCTCAGATTCAAGGAGCCGGAAGCATTCAACGAGATATCTGCAAAGATCAACAGAAACATCACGGACAAGGATAAACAGATAAATGAGTTCATCGCTCCTATCGAAGATTCCCTCAATAGAGCCGGCTTCAAGTTTGAAATCAAGAAAAGAGTCAAGACTCCGTATTCCATCTGGAACAAGATGAATACAAAAGGTATCAGCTTCGATCAGATCTATGACCTTTACGCAGTCCGTATCATCTTTGACCCCGACGCGTCAAACAAAGAGACAGAAAGAGACCAATGTTACCACGTGTTCTCAATCATAACAAGCCTGTATCGTTACAAAGCAGACCGCGTCAGAGACTGGGTCAACTATCCTAAGAACAACGGATACGAGGCTTTGCATTGTACCCTCATGAGCCAGTCTGGTATCTGGATCGAGGTCCAGATACGTTCAAGACGAATGAACGATATCGCTGAAAAAGGTATTGCCGCACACTGGGCCTATAAAAAGGACGGCTTTGCAGAGGAAAATGAAAGCGAGATGGACAAGTGGATCACAAAGGTCAAGGAAATCCTTGTAAATCCTGATGTGAATGCCCTCGACCTTCTTGACATGATCCATAATGACCTGATCAAGACAGACATCATGGTATTTACTCCTAAGGGAGAGCAGAAAAGTATCGAGAAGGGAGCGACTGCACTTGACTTCGCATACTCCATCCATTCTCAAGTCGGAAATAAAGCCATTGCAGCAAAAGTCAATCTTCGCCTTGTACCGCTGTCATACGTTCTTAAGACAGGAGATCAGGTGGAGATAATCACTGCAGAAAATGAAAAGCCAAAGAGTGAATGGCTTCAGTTCCTCAAGACCAGAAAAGCAAAGAGCCTGGTTGTCGATTATCTCAAGGGAGAAAGACATGAAAGCATAAAGATAGGCAAGAAGATGGTTCAAGAGCAGCTCGAAGCCCTCGGATACAAGTTCGGCGACAAGACCATCAATATGCTTATGGATGGCTATGAAATCTTTGAAAGCAAGCCGGATGAACTTTATTTCCGAGTAGGAATAGGAGTAATAAAACTCAACAATCTCCAGGAAGTCCTCAAGAAGGCACACGAGAAAGCAAAGAAGAAGGCAAGCACTTGGTCATTCCCTTGGTTCAAGCCTGCAAAGGAGGAGAAGAAGGAGGACTATGTGATCGACGGTGACAATAAACACAAATATGTCATCGCTTCATGCTGCAATCCTATCCCAGGAGACAGTGTAGTTGGTTTCAAGGCTTCTGATGGCACTGTCACTGTGCATAAGAAGAGTTGCCCTACTGCGAATAATCTGGCATCCAAATTCGGTGACAAGATTGTCATGCCGACATGGGAGCATGCCAAGACACAGAATCTTTCATTCCTGGTACGTCTCTCCCTCAAGGGATTTGACCGTATAGGTATGATCAACGACATCACAAGATACATTTCATTCGTGCTCAGCGTCAACATCAAAAAGTTCTGTCTGGGTACTGAAGACGGAGTATTTGACGGATACATAGACCTTTACGTCCACGATATGAGTGACCTTGAGAAGCTTACCAAGAAGCTTGAAAAGATTGAGGGAATCCAGAGCGTCATAAGGACTGATTTATAAACAGACAGAAAATGAAGAAGTTTCTCTCAAGATTCTTACCAGCCATACCCATATGCCTAGTAATGGGAGCCATGATGTTTTCACACTCATGTGCGAATACCACGACTCCCCCGAGTGGCGGCCCCAAAGACACGATTCCACCAGTCGTAACCAAAATCTACCCGGAGATTGGTATGACCAACGTGCCTGTACACGGAACTCGACTAGAACTTGAATTCAACGAATACGTAGTGGTGAAGGACGCAAAGAGCCTTTTCCTCTCACCTCCCCTCGAGAAATCCCCTAAATACAAGATCAAGGGAAAAGGAGTTGTCGTCACATTTGAAAGCGACCTGGATCCGAACAAGACTTATACTCTTGATGTTACCAATGCCATTGCTGATAATAATGAAGGCAATATGTTCCCTGGATTCACAATGGTCTTTTCTACAGGTGACAAAATCGATTCTATGATGGTCACTGGTATTGTACAGGATTGCAACACCCTTGATCCAATCAAAGGAGCCACTGTAATGCTCTATAAGGATCATGCTGATTCCGCTGTATTCCTTTCAAGACCTGATGCTGCAGTCAAGACTGATGATTGGGGCTTCTTCTGTCTCCGCAACATACAGGACACAGTGTACCGAATGTATGCTGTATGGGATGAGAACAACAATAACAAATATGACCCGGAAACAGAGAAGATAGCATTCATCGACTCCCTCTTCACACCTGTGGTTGTCGTCAATGACAGTCTTCCTGAACTGATGAAATACGACATGAAGGATACAGTGTGCTGTCTGGCAAGAAAAACTGAAGTGGAGCTTAACCTCTTCAAGGAAAAACCTTCAAAACAGATGATTGTCAACAAGGAAAGGGTCGGTGAACGTACTGCATACATCACCTTCATGGCTCCATATGCTCAGATTGATTCACTTTGGTTCAAAGGCATTTCAAACGACAAGGTAATCACTCAGTTCAACCAGGTGCAGGACAGTCTGGAAATATGGATAAACGACTCGAGGAAACAGCCAGATACACTTTTCCTTAATGTGAAGTACATGAAGACTGACTCACTCGGTGTTTTAAATAGTTTTACTGAAGAAATCAAGCTCTTGAAACCTAAGACTTCCCCTGGCAAGAGTTCTTCAAGGGATATCAAGCATGAAGATACCACCGCGGTATTCACTCTTGAAGCAAAGCCGGAAACAGTCGAGCAGTACGGATTTACAATGGAGTTCAAGTATCCGGTGGTGGAAACAGCATTTGATTCCCTGACATTCAGATACCTGAACCCTCGTCAGCAGGAAGCTTTTGCAAAATATACTGTCACCCAAGACACGCTCAATCTACGCAAGTACATAATAAGACCGGAAATAGAGCTTCAGCCTGGTTATGAGTATTTCCTCAAGGTCCCACACAGGAAGTTCAAAGACATCAACGGCTTCTATAATGACAGTACAGAAGTTAAAGTCACTCTTCCGAACGACGACAAGTTAAGTACTCTGAATCTGGCTCTCAGCAATGTAAAGAATAAATATATCGTGGATCTCCTCAATGAGAAGAGAACTCAGATATTGAGGTCTTATATTGTAGAAGAGGACACGACTTTGAAGTTCCCTTATCTTAGAGAGGGAAAATATTCTATAAGAATCATAGAGGATATCAACAAGAACGGCCTTGTGGACACAGGTATTCTTCTTGAAAAGAAGCAGCCTGAAAAAGTACGCTTCTACAAGCTTGAGGACGGCACTTTCCTCATAGATATTCCTGAAATGATGGAAATTGACCAGAGTATTGATGTGGAGGAAATGTTCAGATAAAGCTATGAAGAAAATCGTAACAACCATATTTCTTGCATTGGCAACAATCTGTCTTCATGCACAGTCGGCTCAACTTCCGACCGGACTGACTTTGGACACATTGGAGGTCAAGAAGAAGCTTGAGATAAACGATTATTCCATGTTCGGAGTCTCATACGGAGCAAACCTCAGTATGGTAAGATGGAATCCTGGACAGAGCCAGGATATGCTGTTACTTCCTATGAATGTAGGAATATCGTTTACAAAATATGGCAGAATGTTCGGTTATATGCCGTATTTCGGCTTCAAGATAGGTCTTAATTACACTCAGGAAGGCTATCAGTTCGAGTATAACGAAGAAAAGAACTATACCTATAAGATCGAAGGAGCGGAAAAGGCTGTCTATGATGTAGTGGAAATGCCAATGTATATGCATTGTCACTACGACATGTGGAATTTTAAGCTGATAGCCGAGCTCGGATGTTATGCAGGATATCGTCTTGGAATACAACGTTTTTCCGGCAACACCGGATATGTCACTAAAGAGCTTGAATATTCTTTCCTGCCGACAGACCGAAGACTTGACTATGGTCTGAAGGGAGGAGTCGGCTTCGGACTTGTATTCGATCCTCTTGAGTTCCATATCATGGCGACATACAAGCATTCCTTCAGTTCGCTTTATGATCCAGACCATAAAAGCGAATACTATTATAGATATGCATATCCTATGAATATTTCAGTTACAGCTGGAGTATATATTCATCTTTCAAAAAGAACAGGAAAGACAAAGGCTGAATTGAAGAAAGAGGCTAAGGATCTGGTTTACAATAGCAAATAAGAAAAACAATGAATACACTTACTGTAAAGGCTGGAAACGTCTGCATCGGAGGTGAGAATCCGATAGTAGTGCAGACCATGTGCAATACTCATACATCAGACATAGAGGCATCTGTAGCTCAGTGCGTAAAACTTCATGATGCAGGAGCCCAGATGATAAGGCTTACCGTACCATCCCTTTCACAGGTGGAATCACTGAAGGAAATCAAGGCAAGACTCCGTTCTATAGGAATCGAGACTCCCCTTGTAGCAGATGTGCATTTCTCATCGGACATAGCTATTGCAGTTGCCGAGGTTGTTGAGAAAGTAAGAATCAACCCTGGTAATTTTCATAAAGACCATGAGAAGGCTCGCGAACAGTTTGCCCGATTGGTGGAAGTATGTAAAGTTCATGGTACAGCCATAAGGATAGGACTCAATCATGGCTCTCTTGGAGACCGTATAACCAACCTTTATGGCAACACTCCCCTTGCAATGAAGGAAGCCGTAATGGAATGGCTTAACATGTGCATTGACAATGAATTTAACAATGTTGTTGTATCACTAAAGGCAAGTAACACTTTTGTTATGGTAGAGGCTTATCGCTTGCTAGCCAATGAGATGCAGGAAAAAGGCATTATTTTCCCTCTACACCTCGGTGTGACCGAAGCCGGTAACGGTGATGCTGGCAGAATCAAGTCTGCCGTGGGTATATCCGCACTACTTTCTGAGGGTATCGGAAATACCATCCGAGTATCTCTTACAGAAGATCCCGTGAATGAAATACCTGTTGCCCAGTATCTGGCAGACAGATATGACAGGAAATTGAATTCGTCAATGGTATCACTTGTACTTGAGGGGAAAAAGGCGACAGCGACCTATCATGCCCCTTCCAGAGAAAGACTTCTCATGGATTTTGCGTGCGATTTCGGCAAAAGACTTCTCGACAAGGAACTTGATGAAGTCGTACTCTGCGGAATGTATATGGAAGATGGCAAGGAAGTAGTTCTTGATGGCAGCGAATATGCAGAATATTTGACTGACGAGTTGATGCAGGCAGCCAGAAGACGCTTCTACAGACCGGAATATATTGCTTGTCCAGGTTGCGGACGTACCATGTACAATCTTGAAAGTACTTTCAATGAAGTAAAGCGCAGAACATCTCACCTTAAAGGAATGGTGATAGCTGTGATGGGATGTATAGTGAATGGTCCTGGAGAAATGGCTGATGCAGACTGGGGCTATGTAGGAGAAGGAAACCACAAAGTATCCATCTACAAAGGCAAGACACCAGTATTAAGACATGTCCCTGAAGATGAAGCTATTGACAAACTCCTGGAGCTGATAGAACAGCAGTAGGAAAATAAAAACAGGAATCCCGGAATCTGGAGGCAGAAAAAACCTCGATTCCGGGATTCCTGTTTTATGTTGGTAATTGTTATTCAGCTTTTGCCATATCCTTCTGAGCTTTCTCCCACTGTTCCTTGGCATACTCCTGCATATCTACAACCTCGTCCTTTTCATCAACGATCTCGCGTCCGAGCATAGTCTCTATGATATCTTCCATAGTCACGATACCTCTCAATGAGCCATATTCGTCGAGAATAGCTGCAATATGTTCCTTTTTCTCAAGGAACTGTTCCCAGATATCAGACACTGTATCATCCTCTCCGGAAATCATGATCGGACGGATGATATCATCCAATGTCAGATTGAACTTATCCTCAGCCATCTTCTCAAGAACCTCCTGACGGAGAACATATCCTGTTATATACTCATCATTATCCTCATCATATACTAGAATACGTGAATGAGTATTGTCGCTGTCATAGAATTCCCTGATTGTCATGTTACCCGGTGCCATTTCTACAACAACGCTTGGGGTCATGATTTCATGTATAGTGATCTCATCAAGCTTGAGGATATTCTGGATCATCTTCTTCTCTTCCTTCTCGATCTCCTCTTCCTCAGTCGCTACGCTTACCATCGCAGATATATCTTCGCGGCTCACACTCACCTGATCGGACTTTGATGAAATGAGTTTTGTAAATCTCTCTAAAACCCACACCAAAGGATATGTTATGAATATCATTCCGCTGATGATTGACGAAGCTGGTATTGCGAGTGTCCTCCAATAGCTTGTACCTATCGTCTTCGGTATTATCTCAGAAAAGAAGAGGATCATAAGGGTGAAGATGGTAGAGAAGGCTCCTACCAAGGCATCTCCGTAAACTTCATATACCAACGAACCCACAATAGACGCTCCCACTGTATTGGCGATGGTATTAAGACAGAGTATGGCAGAAATGGGTCTGTCCGGATTCTGTTTAAGTCTTTTAAGCCTCTCTGCTCCCTTTACTCCCTGTTCCTCGAGACCTGTTATGAAAGACAACGGAGTAGAAAGAAGGGTTGCCTCAAGCATCGAGCACAACGCCGACAGCACGATTGAGGCAATCATTATTATATATATAAGTTGTTCTTCCATGGTTATTTTTTCAATGCAGCGATGATTGACTCACTAGCCCTGACATAATCGCCCAACTCTACTTTGATTTCAGCATCTAAAGGTAAATACATATCTATTCTTGAACCGAACTTGATGATTCCGCACTCTGTACCCTTCACTTCCTGAGTTCCAGGCTTGGCATAACATACGATTCTGCGTGCGAAAGTTCCTGCAATCTGCTTGAAGAAGACGTCTCCGTACTGGCTCTTTACTGCAGTAGAAGTATGTTCATTGAGTTCTGACGCCTTTGGAAGGTATGCGAGCATATATTTGCCAGGGTGGTACTTGTAATAAGTAACCTCGCCGCTGACAGGCCAGAAGTTCACATGAACATTAAAGAAGTCCATATAAACAGAAACCTGCATACACTCTGCCTTGAGATACTCCGGTTCAAAAACCTTCTCAATAACGACTACCTTTCCGTCTGCTACGGATGTAACCTCATTGCTCTCACCAACACTCTGTCTGACAGGAACCCTGAAAAAGAACAGGACGAAGCCCATCATGAAGAATGGAATTGTAGCTAAAAGGTATGAAACAAGTGCCCATGGAATAAAGCGGAGAATCAGGAATGCCAGAGTTCCGCAAATGGCCCAAACAGTTAAAATAGTTCCGTAACAGTCTTTATGTATAATCATTATATAGTTTTTAAGGTTAGTCTGAGTTAGAGGACATTCACTACAACGAGATAAATGATTCCGATAGGAATAGCTATCAGAGCGCTGTCGAATCTGTCAAGAAGGCCGCCATGTCCAGGAATTATGTTTCCTGAATCCTTGACATTGTAATGTCTCTTCCACTGGGATTCGATAAGGTCTCCATACACACCTGCAACGCATAGCAGAGCGCCCATGAAAATACAGTGGAGCAGCTCGAATCTGAAAAGTCCTGCATAATGGAGTGCTACAGCAACTCCAACTGCAGTAAACAATCCGCCCCAGAATCCAATCCACGATTTCTTAGGCGAAATGGATGGGAAAAGTTTCTTTCCATACTTCTGTCCCAGAGTGATGCCAAACATGTATGCACCTACATCTGTTCCCCAGATAATACAGAAAAAACAAAGCAACAGAATTCCGTTGAAATCTCCTGCCGGGTTGAACACCGCAAAATTCAGCATTGCCCAAGGTACTGCGATATAGATCAGTGCAGCATACAGATTGGCAAACTTGTCAAAACGGCTCTTATCCTTGAGATACAGCGAATTTATCATAAGCAAGAACACAGGTACGAAGGCCAGAATCACTAGTCTTCCTGGGAAATTAAAGCCCTTGTAGAGATATGTCAGCGTGAACAATGTGGCTCCCGATATAATGGAAAGAACCTGTGAGTAACGATAATTGTCCCCACAGGTCATTGTCAGGAACTCCTTCATCATGATCATCAGTGAAAGGAGCATTACAACGCCATACACATACTCATTCGTAAGAAATGCGGCGAGCATTACCGCCGCAAATCCTACTCCTGATATCGTTCTTTTTATAAAATTATTCATCTGTCTTACTGTTTACAGCTTCTTCTTCCGGATCCTTCGGAACTACCTCACCAGGCTTGGCACCTGCACGGGGACCGAAGATCCTTTCCAAATCATCTGCAAAGATAACCTCTTTCTCCAATAAAAGAGTAGCCAAAGCGCTAAATCCTTCAAAATTATCATTAAGAAGATTGCGGGTACGGTCATGAATCGTCTCGACCAATTCTTTAACTTCCTTATCTATGAGTTCAGCTGTCTTCTCACTGTACGGTCTGTTAAGGTCGTAAGCACGAGAACCTGTTGAATCGTAATAAGATATATTACCGATCTTGTCACTCATTCCGTAATAAGTAACCATACCGTAAGCCATCTTGGTAAGTCTTTCGAGATCGTTGAGAGCTCCTGTAGAAGGCTGTCCGTTCACAATCTCCTCTGCTACCCTACCTCCGATAAGCGAACACATTTCATCGATCATCTGGTCCTTTGTCACAAGCTGGCGCTCTTCCGGAAGATACCATGCAGCACCGAGAGCCTGTCCACGAGGGACAATAGTGACCTTGAAGAGAGGATTGGCATGAGGAAGAAGCCAACTTACTGTAGCATGTCCTGCCTCATGATGAGCAATGGATTTCTTCTCTTCCGGTGTGATGATCTTCGACTTGCGCTCGAGACCACCGACTATCCTGTCAACAGCATCAAGGAAGTCCTGCTTGTCAATTGCAGACTTGTTATGTCTTGCTGCTGTCAAAGCTGCCTCATTACAAACATTCGCGATGTCCGCACCAGAGAATCCAGGTGTATGTTTTGCAAGGAATTCAAGATCGAAATCTTCAGCAAGCTTAAGTCCGCGAAGGTGGACAGTAAAAATCTCCTCTCTTTCCTTCAGATCTGGAAGTTCCACATGTATCTGGCGGTCAAAACGTCCTGCACGCATGAGAGCCTTATCAAGGATATCTGCACGGTTTGTCGCAGCAAGTATGATGACTCCTGAATTCGAGCCGAATCCATCCATTTCTGTAAGAAGCTGGTTAAGAGTGTTTTCTCTCTCGTCATTTGAAGAGAATCCTCCATTCTTGCTTCTAGCTCGTCCTACAGCATCGATCTCATCGATGAAGACGATGCATGGTGACTTCTCCTTTGCCTGACGGAAAAGGTCACGTACTCGGGAAGCACCGACACCAACGAACATCTCCACGAAATCAGAACCGGAAATAGAGAAAAAAGGCACATTAGCTTCTCCTGCAACAGCCTTTGCCAAAAGCGTCTTACCTGTACCTGGAGGACCAACGAGAAGAGCACCTTTAGGAATCTTTCCTCCGAGTGCTGTATATTTCTTCGGATTCTTAAGAAAATCAACGATTTCCATAACCTCATCCTTCGCTCCATAAAGACCAGCCACATCCTTGAAGGTAACCTTGATACTGTCCTTTTCGGCAAGCTTGCCGGTAGACTTACCGACATTGAATACTCCTCCCGGACCACCGCCGCCCATGTTACGGTTCATGCCTCTGAACATAAACACCCACATCAGGATAAGCAGCAGCGGGAATATCAACCACTCGAGAACTCCCCAGAAACTCTCCTGAGTCTCGATAACAACCTTCACCTTTTCATCTTCAGGCAACTGATCATTCAGCTCCCCAAACATTTCCTCAGCATTGAAACTGCCTGATACAAGGAAAACAAAATGCGGCGACTTCTTCGGAATCACTCCTCCGAACTCTTCCTCAAACTGACCGAGACGGTCTGGCTTGATTGTGACATGACCCTCAAACTCGTTCCTTACGAAAACGACTTCCTTGATGTCACCGGCCAGCCACTGCTTCTTTACTTCGTCCCATTCCTCCTTCTGAGGATTGGCGCCATCCTGATTAAAGAACATCCATCCTATTCCGACAAGGAGCAGGATGTATATCCATGATATGCTGAAACTGAACTTCACGGGTTT
>JAEIGA010010702.1_pt1 | contig 13920 bp, 10 predicted proteins | sample 9270691 | NCBI WGS metagenome assembly JAEIGA01 (sample SAMN17057246, study PRJNA624740) | gut metagenome | biome: biome; isolation source: fecal sample | host: Bos grunniens | place: China: Xizang | collected 2019 | reverse complement strand
GTCGATGATTTTTGACCGGTCCGCGATGCCGACAGCAAAACCGGCCATATCGTACTCGTCTTCACCATAAAACTGCGGCATTTCTGCAGTCTCTCCGCCTACAAGGGAACATTCTCCCAGAATACAGCCATCCGCGATGCCTTTCACAATATCCGCTATTTTTTCAGCCTGTACTTTCCCTGTCGCGATATAGTCCAGGAAGAAAATCGGAACAGCGCCCTGACAGATAATGTCGTTGACGCACATGGCGACACAGTCTCTGCCGACCGTATCATGCTTGTCCATCAGGAAAGCGATCTTCAGCTTGGTGCCGACTCCGTCTGTTCCCGCAACCAGAACCGGCTCACTCATCCCCTTTGTATCGAGACTGTAAAGGCTCCCGAAGCTTCCCAGCCCCGTGAGCACATGACTGCTGAAAGTGCGCTTGACATGCTCCTTCATCAGTTCTACGGCGCGTCCGCCTTCTACTGTATCTACTCCTGCATCCTTATATGTGAGATTTGCCATCTGAGACTTTCTCCTTCTTCTACCAGATATGATTGATTATATGGACCGGACTGCCGCCGGAAAGACGGCTGCCCTGTACCTGTATTGTAAATTGATTATTTTTCCTGCATTTCCGCATCGTCAGCAATCACGGAATCGGCCAGTTCCTTTTTATACGCCGCAAGCTTATCCTTCAGCTCAGGATGTCCGCCCGCAAGAATCTGTACTGCCAGGATTCCGGCATTCTCAGCGCCGTTGACGGCAACTGTCGCCACGGGGATTCCCTTTGGCATCTGTACCACAGAAAGCAGAGAATCGAGTCCGTCCAATGTCGAAGATTTGACCGGAATCCCGATCACCGGAAGGGTCGTGTAAGCAGCCAGCACGCCGGCCAGATGCGCCGCTTTTCCCGCAGCTGCGATGATGACTTCAATCCCGTTTTCCTCTGCGTTGGCGGCAAAATCATGCGCCTGAAGCGGAGTTCTGTGGGCAGAGATAACTCTTGTTTCGTATGCAACGCCGAATTTTTTCAGCATCTGTTCTGTTTTTTCCACAACCGGATAATCCGATTTGCTTCCCATTACAATTCCGACTTTCATCTGAACAGTTCCAATCCTTTCCTGACTCGATCGATACCAGATGACGGCCGCAGAATACGGCCGGTCTCTTCCTCATCACTTATCCAATCCACGTTCCTTACTCAGCCCGGCGGGGACTTAACGAGCAGACACTATTTAAAATAAGCGACTCCGGATTCGAACAACTTCTGGTCCTGATTTCCATCCACATTTCTGTAGAGATTCTTTCCAATACGTTCCGAATGCCCCATTTTCCCAAAAACTCTGCCGTCCGGCGAGAAGATTCCTTCAATTGCCTGAACAGAATCGTTTGGATTATACGCAGTCACTGACGTCGGATTCCCTTCCGGATCGACATACTGGGTCGCAATCTGACCTTTCGCTGCCAGTTGAGCAAGCAGAGCTTCATCGGCTATGAAACGGCCTTCTCCATGAGAGACAGGGATCAGATGGATATCTCCCACACTCACACCTGCCATCCACGGCGAATGAACAGATGCGATCCGGGTGCGCACCAGGCAGGAAGCATGTCTGCCTATGCTGTTATAGGTCAGGGTCGGGCTGTCCTCCTTCATGTCCACAATTCTGCCGTAAGGCACCAGGCCCAGCTTGATGAGAGCCTGGAATCCGTTACAGATTCCCAGCATGAGCCCGTCTCTGTTTTCCAGAAGGTCCATGACTGCTTCACTGACGCGCGGGTTTCTGAATACGGCTGTGATGAATTTTGCCGAACCGTCCGGCTCATCACCGCCGGAGAAACCGCCTGGGATCATGATGATCTGACTGTTTTTAATATTTTTCACCATCTCTGAAATCGAACGGTCCAGACTTTCCTGATTCAGATTGGTAATATTCTGGACGACTGCCCTGGCGCCGGCTCTTTCAAAAGCCCGTTTACTGTCGACCTCGCAGTTTGTTCCCGGGAAAGCCGGGATAAAGACCTGCGGCTTAGCTGATCCGCCAGGATAGATCGATCCGAACGGAGATCTGTGACGTTTCCCTGATTCGGTCCTCTCTGTAAACTCGAACTTCGTCAATGGCTGATCGTTATGTGCTGCATCCGTCGGGAAGACAGATTCGAGAGGTTTTGTCCAGTCATAGATGATCTTGTTCAGACCAAAAGTCCGGCTTTCCGCCTTGATTTCCTGTCTGACCATGGTTCTGCCCACAATTTCAAAGGCAGTCCCTGCAAACAATTTCTCAACATCCTCGGAACCGTCGATTTCCAGAAGAAGTCCGCCACAATCGATGCTCCGGAGGGCGGCAGTCGATACTCCCGAGAGATCCACTCCGATCTTATTACCTGCGGCCATTTTTACAGCCGTAATAAAGATTCCGCCTGTTCCGATGATATCAGCCGCCAGGATTTTTCCGGCGTCAGAAAGCTCCATGACTCTCTGCATATTCTTTCTATATTGTTCAAAATCAATAATATTGTCTTTATCCCGGCCCGCTGAAACATGGACGACAAAGCTGCCTGTCTTCTTAAATTCCGTAGAAATCACCTTATTGGCGTCGCCTGCCGCGACAGCAAAGGAAATCAGCGTAGGCGGAACGTCGATATGCTCAAAAGTTCCGGACATACTGTCCTTGCCGCCGATCGAAGGAATCCCCAGCTCCGCCTGAGCCAGCACGCCGCCCAGCAAAGCCGTAAAAGGCTTCGCCCAGCGCTTCGGATCCGTACCCAGTTTTTCGAAATATTCCTGGAAAGACAGACGGGCTTTTCTGTAGTCCCCGCCCATGGCCACAATCCTGGTGGCGCTGTCAACGACTGCATTGATCGCGCCGTGGAAAGGACTGAGTTTAGCCACTCCAGGATTAAAACCGTAGGTCATGAGCGTACAGGTATCGGTATAACCTTCCGTGAGCGGAAGCTTGGCGGCCATTCCCGCAGATGGTGACAGCTGGTATCTGCCGCCCAGCGGCATAAGGACAGATCCTGCTCCGATCGTACTGTCGAATCTCTCTGTAAGGCCTTTCTGGCTGGCGCAGTTCAGATCCTTTAGAAGATCGTTCAGATCGGTCTCCGTATCATTGTAAAGCCTGGTAAATCCATCGGAATCACAGACTTCTACCGTACTTTCCTGTTTCACGCCATTCGTATCCAGGAAAGCTCTTGGAAGATCCAGAATCGTTTTTCCTCTCCAGTGCATCCTGAAATGACCGGTATCCGTAACCCGCGCCACTACGACCGCCTCGAGGTTTTCTTCTTCTGCTGCCGCGATGAATCGGTCCACATCTGACGCAGCCACGACAACGGCCATTCTCTCCTGAGATTCAGAAATCGCCAGTTCGGTTCCGTCCAGGCCTTCGTATTTCTTCGGCACACTGTCCAGATCAACTTCCAGACTGTCTGCCAGCTCGCCTACCGCAACAGAAACGCCGCCGGCGCCGAAATCGTTGCAGCGTTTGATCATTCTGGCGACTTCTCCGCGCCGGAACAGTCTCTGAAGATTTCTTTCGACCGGAGGATTTCCTTTCTGGACCTCTGCGCCGGAAGTGAGGATGGATTCCTCCGTATGCTTTTTCGAAGAACCGGTGGCGCCGCCGCATCCATCTCTTCCTGTTCTTCCGCCGGCGAGGATAATGACATCTCCCGGAGCAGGTCTTTCCCTGACGACGTTTGCGGCAGGAGCAGCGCCTATGACAGCGCCGACTTCCATTCTCTTGGCAATATAGCCCTCGTCATAGACTTCCGCGACTTTTCCCGTCGCAATCCCGATCTGATTGCCGTATGCACTGTATCCATGGGCAGCTTCCGTCGTGATTTTCCTCTGCGGAAGCTTTCCGTGAAGTGTATCTTTGATACTGGCGCGAGGATCGCCGCTTCCGGTAACTCTCATTGCCTGATAAACATAAACGCGTCCTGAAAGCGGATCCCTGATCGCGCCGCCGAGGCAGGTGGCCGCGCCGCCGTAAGGTTCAATTTCTGTCGGATGATTATGGGTTTCGTTCTTGAACATGACCAGCCAGTCTTCAGGCTTCCCGTCGATCTCGGCTTTCACTTTGATGCTGCATGCATTGATTTCTTCCGACTCGTCGAGGTCATCCGCCAGACCGAGTTTCTTGATATACTTGGTTCCGATCGTTCCCATATCCATGAGGGTAATATCGCGGGAAGACTCTCTGTCCCCGTAGACTTCACGGCGGATCGAAAGATATCTTTCAAATGCTTTTTTAATCATCTCCGGATACCGGCCTTCGTCGAAGCGGACATCGGTTATCTTCGTAGCAAAAGTCGTGTGTCTGCAATGATCTGACCAGTAAGTATCAATGACCTTCAGCTCTGTAATCGTCGGGTCTCTGTCTTCTTCAGCCTTAAAGTGATCTCTTACAAACAGAAGATCCGCATCACTCATGGCAAAATCCATGGCCGCTCTGTACCGGACGATTTCCTCGTCCGACCAGCTGCGGAAGCCTTCGACGACAGCCACATCAGGCGGAACATCCATCTGCATCGTCAGCGTTTCCGGTTTTTCCATGGAAGCCACGCGGGAATCCACCGGATTGATAAAGTAGTCTCTGACTTCATCTCCCTGCTCTTCCGTGATATCTCCATACAGCAGGACGACCCTTGCCGAACGGACTTCCGGTCTCTGCTCCATGCTGATCAGCTGGATGCACTGGGCAGCAGAATCTGATCTCTGATCGTACTGTCCGGGGAGATATTCGGTCGCGAAGCTGTAATCCGCATCCGACAGATCGATCGTCTCTTCGTATATTTTGTCGATAGCAGGTTCAGCAAAAACAGCTGTCCTGACATTTTCATACAGTTCCTCATCGATGCCGTCCATATCATACCTGTTGAGTATGCGGACTCTGCTGATTCCCGTGATTCCGAGGTTTTCCCTGATATCGGAAAGGAGTCCTCTCGCTTCTACATCGAATCCCTGCTTTTTCTCTACAAAAATCCTTCTTACCATTTATCCCTCCTGTGCATCCGCAAAAGACCGCGGGCACACCAGATTATTCTGTGAAGATGTGCCTTTTCTTTTATATTTCAGTATATCAGTTTTATCATCTATATTCAATGTAATGAAGGTTTTCCCCGTATTTGTAATGAATCCCGGGTGACGATCCGACAGGCGTCCATTCTGCTTATTCCCTGTTTTAGAATAAATGAAAAGACCCGGCAGAGAAAAGTCTCCGTCGAGTCTGTTTCACACTTTATTCTGTTTCCGGGCTCCTTCTCAATCGCCCTTTTCTCATCATCAGTGTCTTCCGGTTGTGGCAGTTTTTTCGTTATTATCTGGTGTTCAGCGTCCTCATGGAATTCAGAATGCAGATGCAGGCGACGCCGACATCTGCGAAAACCGCCTCCCACATATTTGCCAGTCCGGCCGCTCCGAGAACCAGTACGCCGAGTTTCACAATCAGAGCAAATGCGATGTTCTGCCTGACGATCCTCATGGTTTTGCGGGCAATTCTGATGATACTGCCGATCCGGCTCAGATCATCATCCATGATCACGATATCGGCGGCTTCAATAGCTGCATCCGACCCCATGCTTCCCATCGCGATCCCTGCGTCTGCTCTCATCAGGACCGGCGCGTCATTGATCCCGTCACCGGCAAAAGCCAGCTTCTCTCTTTCTCCTGTCCCTTCCATAAGCTTTTCGACCAGATTGACTTTATCAGACGGAAGAAGCTCCGCATATACAAGATCGATACCTGCCTCTGCGGCCGCCGCTTCCGCGGCTTCTTTCCGGTCTCCGGTCAGCATGACCGTTCTGGTGACTCCAAGCTGTCTGAGTTCTCTGACGGCATCGGCCGCTCCCTCTTTGATCCTGTCAGAAATGAGGATGCTTCCGATGAAACCGCCTTCACGGGCGATATAAATCACAGTCCCCTCTGCTTTTTCTTCCTGAAAGTCGATATGATGGGCCTTCATCAGAGCCGCATTCCCGGCATAAACCTCATCGCCGTCAACCCACGTATGGATTCCCTGGCCTGCCACTTCTTCCGTTCCCTTTAATCTGCTGATATCGAGTGCAGCTCCATAAGCCTCCCGGATGGATTCTGCAAGCGGATGACTGGAAGAGGTTTCTGCCAGAGCCGCGGTTTCCAGCAGTTCTTCTTCGCTCACGCCCACAGGACTGATCCTGCTGACTGCGAATTCACCTTTTGTAATCGTTCCGGTCTTATCGAACACAACCGTCTTCAGATCAGCCGCCACTTCCAGAAAGTTGCTGCCTTTTACCAGCACTCCGTTCTTTGAAGCAGCTCCAATCCCGCCGAAAAAACCCAGCGGCACAGAAATGACCAGAGCGCAGGGACAGGAGACAATCAGGAAAATACAGGCTCTCTGAATCCAGTCGCTCCATCCGCCTCCGAGAATCAGGGGCGGAATCACTGCGAGAATGACCGCTCCGAGCGTCACGACAGGAGTATAATACCGGGCGAAACGAGTGATAAAATTCTCTGCCTTCGCTTTTCTCATGCTGGCTTCTTCGACCAGTTCCAGGATGCGTGAAACGGTAGAATTATCGAAAGTACTCGTCGTCTTCACCTTCAAAGTGCCGCTGCCATTGACACAGCCACTGATGACCTCATCGCCCGGAACCGCTTTACGCGGAACCGATTCTCCTGTCAGCGCCGCCGTATCGATCATGGATTCTCCGTCCAGCACGATTCCGTCCAGGGGGATCCTTTCTCCCGGCCTGATGACGATAATACTGCCCACATCGACATCGTCCGGATCGACTTTCAGAATCTGTTTTCCGACTTCGAGATTGGCTGTTTCCGGTACGATATCCATCATCTCGGTAATTGATTTTCTCGATTTTTCCACCGCGTAGTTCTGGAAGAGTTCGCCAATCTGATAAAAAAGCATAACCGCCGTCGCCTCTTTATACTCACGTACGCCAAAAGCTCCGAAGGTGGCGATCATCATCAGGAAATGCTCGTCGAACACTGATCCATGGGCAATATTCCGGAAAGCCCTCAGGAGTACATCATATCCCACGATCAGATAGGGTACTACATAAAGTGCAAAGCTCAGAATTTCCACAGACGTCCCTCCCTTTTTAAAAGGAGGCGTCATATGGATCAGAATAACGGCTGCATAAACTGCCCCGGCGATGATAATTCTTAAAAGCCATTTTTTCTGTCTGTCTGTCAGATGATTCATCCGGATCCTCTCCTTTTATCCCCATATAGAAAGCCCGATCACCGTCTATCTAAATCAGGATCCTGGCTCCGGCGTCTACGGACGCAACTGCTTTCTGAGCCTGTTCCAGAACGCTTTCGAGTTTGTCATCTTCCACATCCAGCTTCAGCTTCTGGTGGAGAAAACTGACGCTGGCGTCATTAACGCCATCCAGCTTTTTGATTTTCGCTTCCATCTTCGCAGCACAATCCGCACAATCGACTTCTTCCATTTTAAACTTTTTGATCATTGTTTTTTCCTCCTAATGCAATTCTGCAAGATGATCACGCCCCATTGCAATAATGCCCCTCACGTGGTCGTCAGAAAGTGAATAATAGACAGTTCTGCCCTCACGTCTGCTTTTGACGAGCCTGGCCTGTTTGAGAATCCGCAGCTGATATGATACAGCAGGCTGCTTCATTCCAAGAGCAACCGCCAGGTCACAGACACACAGCGGTGTTTCGAAAAGCACGAACAGGATCCTGATCCGGGTTGAATCGGCAAAGATCTTGAAAAACTCAGCCAGATCGTAGAGTTCTTCTTCATCCGGCATGCAATTACGGACAAGATCCAGTTTATCCTGATGGATACAGGTCTCTGAACACACTTCGATTTCTTCTTTTGCGACATCAGGTAACACGGTCCACCTCCAGAGTATTATCGGCAGCATATAATACAGATTCCTTTTCCCTTCTGTTTCTGCGAATGTCCCCATGCGGCGGGAATATCCGGGCCGGCTGAGAACAATTGTGCATGACAAAATATGTGTATCTGCTTATATGTTTATATTTATATAATACATGATGTATTCTGAATGTCAACATGAAATCCATCTATATTCACACAATTCCAGATTACGGACTGCCGGCAAATAAAAAAGGCTTCCACAGCGGTCGTGTGAAAGCCATACATAAAAAAACAGCAGTCTGATACCCGGCAGAATCACAGGAGAACTGCGGCCGCAAAATACCCTGCATAGGAAGCGAGAAGCAGAAATCCACCCCAGCGCTTCAGCTGCTTATCTTTATTCAGTACACAAATAAGTAACAAAACCGGTGCCATAATCGCAACCGCGCTGTCCATTTTGAAATCACTTCCGTAAGCAATCGGCGTAATCAGAGCGGAGGATCCCAGTACGAAGAGAATGTTGAAAATACAGCTTCCGATGATATTGCCGACAGCAATATCCGCATTTTTCTTCAAAGCGGCAGCGACGCAGGTGGCCAGTTCCGGCAGAGAAGTTCCGAAAGCAACAATCGTAACGCCGATCAGACGCTCGCTGAGTCCAAAGATTCTGGCGAGTTCCGAAGCCGAGTCTACAGCCAGATTACTGCCCACGACGATGCAGACCAGACCCAGAGCGATCAGAAACAGGAGCAGCCAGACCGGCCGGTTCTTCTCCTCTTCCTTTTCCGTCTCACCTTCCAGAGCAGCCTTTTCTTCCGGATTCTTCTTCGCGCCGGCGAAGAGACGAACCATATAGACAATGAACAGAGCCCAGAGTATGATCCCGTCCAGGCGGCTTACTACATTATCCGTCAGTCCGACGACGGCAAATACAATAGAGATCGCAATTGTAAAAGGAATATCGATCCGAACAGTTTCCCTGCGTATGAAGAGAGGACAGATGACAGAAGTGATCCCCAGAATCAACAGGATATTAAGGTTATTGCTCCCCAGGACATTTCCTACTGCTATGTCTGCGCTTCCTTTCAGAGCGGAAGAAATACTGACAGCCGCTTCAGGAGCGCTCGTTCCCATTGCCACGATCGTCAGGCCGATGATCATCTGCGGAACTCCGAATTTAGCCGCTATGCCTGCGGCTCCATCCACAAACCAGTCGGCCCCTTTGATCAACAGGGCAAAGCCCGTCACAAGAAGGACGATCTGCCATAATACAGTCAACATTAATAAACTCCTTTCTATTCTATAAATCTGTATGTCACTGTTCGCAACCCGGCAGAATAAAAATTGCAGAATCACTGACCGGACCAATTTCACTGCACAGTAACAACAATATCGAGATTTCAACGGAAAAGCACCTTTTCAGAGAAGCTTTCCGCCTTTCATAATGTATCTGAATACCTGAATTTTTATTTTATCATTATCTTCTGACAATATCGACTGCAATTCCAAAAGATTCCCTGTCGAAAAAAAAGCATCCTTTCAGGATCACCGGCCTGACTGTCATGCAGTCAGAAGCTGAAAATAACATTTTTTTAAGTTATTTTCCAATACTCTCTCCCTTCCGAAAATGTGTATTCTCCAGTGTTCATCCCATTTATGGTACTCTCTGACGAATGGATCCTCAGTTCTTCAGACCATTCATAAATGTGAAAAAATATGATAAACTGTAATTCACAGCTCACTTCCGGAGATTCCATTTCTGAAAGCTCCGGCAGCGCTGGCGCAGAGTCCGACCCGACGGCAGGACAACACAATTACTACAGACAATTTCTGCATCTGTTTTATAAGGAGATAGAATCATGCATGTCATACAGCTTGCCGCAGGCATCCTCTTTTCAATCCTGACGGCCTTAGGAGTTTATTTCTATTATGAAAAGGATAACAATGTCTTTCTTGCAGCCTCTGCTCTTTTTTTCCTGATCGCCCTGTCCTGCCTGATTCTGGCCACGGTCAGGATCAGAAAAAAACGCAGAAAAGCCAGAAAAAACGCCACAGCTCTCCAAAATGAAAAGATCGAAGCCCAGAAGAGGATCGCAGACTCTCCGGCAATCGAAGAGACTCCGGTAATCGAAGAGACTCCCGATGAGTCCGCTCCTGCAGAAGCCCAGTCAGAAGAATACAGTTTTTCCAGAGAATACGAACCGGATCTCTCCAGAATGGAGGAAGAGCTCTATCTTACGAACAATCAGGCAAACGTGACCGGAAGGAATCTGGAACTGATGACCAGAGATGAGCTGGAGATCGCCATGCAGCGTACACAGATCGCGATTAATTCCTTCACCCGTCTGAAAATGTTCTGTGAATCGAAGGGTCTGGATGGCAGGGAATTCTATCAGGACAAACTTCAGCAGTATTCAGAAAAAGAAGAGTTGCTTTCGAGTGATGAACTGTCGGCTCAGATGAGTACTCTTCGCCATGCTCTTGAAAACAGAGATAAAAACATGGACGATCCGTCTTCCCGTCAGGTCGACGAGCAGAATCTCGACGCCCGGATCCTGCAGATCGTCACAGACAATGACGGCATCCGCCCGAATGCAGTGCTCGCTTTTTTTGACACATCTCTGCGAAAAACGGTGAAGAAAGAGGTGCGCAAACTGATTGCAGAAGGGAAGCTGATCCGGGAACGCGATGGAAACCGCAATCTTCTCCACGCCGTTCCGGAGGAAGACGGGAACGCAGATCCGGTCCCTGCCCCAGAAGAGACAATGCTGACCACAGAAGAGACGGAACTGGTTCCAGAAGAGACAGAACAGGCTCAGGCTTCTGATACTTCAGTTGAGACTGCCGAGACAGTAGATGAAAGCGCTGTTCTCGATATTGCAGATGAACAATGACATCCTGAAGGTAACCGTTAAGAAGCGGGATACAGCAAACTGCTGTATCCCGCTTCTTTCGTTCCGGCAGGTAAGAAAACTGTTTTTCTGACCTGCATTTTTTTATCTGCAAACGAACTCCCTTTAGCTCAGCGTCGCTGCGGGAAACACGGAATCATCCCGTCGGTCTGGAATCAATCAATTCCGCATTGATCACGATTCTCTGGTCGCTGTTGGCCTTCGCGCAGGTGGACAGAGTCAGGATACTGTGCTCATAATCCGGTTCCACGCTGTGTACCAGTGAGTTGGATTTCAGATAATCGATATGAGCTCTGTACTCTTCGCCGGATTCCGTAAAACCATAGGCATAAGCCGGCGACCGGGCCTCCGTCAGAAATAAGGAAAAAATCCGGTAGCGGTAAGCCGCCTCCTTTTTATATACTGTGAAATACTGATTATCCTCATAGATGGAGGAATCCCTGATGTATTTTTTCAACGGGGCGAACATACTTCCGTCCTTCATCAGATGACCGTACAGGATATCTTTTTTATGAGAAGCGGAAACCGGATCCTCTATCAGAGCTTCAAAGAACAGCGTGCCTGCTTTCCGGTACTGTCCTCTGATGTCTTTATGAATGTAATCATCGTTATCATCAGTATACACGACGGGATAGTCAATCCCGATCGTATCCTGATGATCGAAACGAATCCAGGCGACGATATCGCTGTTCTGTTTCCGGAGCGCGTCAAAATCAATGTTTACATCCCTGAACCACCAGTCCGGATCTTCCTGCCAGGCTTCCGGATACTCCGCGTTTTCCGGCGCCCGGTCGATCGAGACGATTTCTCTCTCAAGCTCATCATAAGTCTTTGCCGACTGTCTGTAATCATACAGAGTAGGGATAATCTTTGCCAGACAGAAGGCGATCCCCGCCAGGCACAGGATACAGACAAAGATCTTTACGCGGCTCTTTTTCTGCTCCTGCCGGGATCTGTTCCTGTCCATCCTAATCTCTGCTTCCTTTTTTTCTTCTGGAACTGACGGCGATGCCGGTCAGCACAGCCGCAAAGGCTGCCAGAAGAAGGATATAGAAGACGATACCGGAAGAATCTCCTGTCTTCGCGGCCCCGGCGGTATTGGTTTTATTGGCATTCGCTGCCTTTGCGGCAGGCGCCGGCTTGCTGTCACTTGCCGTTGTGCCGGAGTTATTCGTTGTTGTATTGGTGTTCGTACCGCTTGTTTTTGTCGCGTTGTATTTATTGACAAAGGAACATATTTTGTTTTCTATCACTTGTCCATTCGACTTGACCTGAAAGTCCGGCGTCAGTTTGCCGTCGCTGCCTTCCGTAACGGTTACTGTGACGTCATACACAGTGCTGTCCCTGGTCACGTTGCTTTCGGTAACCGTTCCTTCAGAAACCTTATACTCCCAGGTTCCGGCCTGGTCGTAAGCGATCGAATTGAAAAGGATATTTCCAGCCGCATCGTTTTTCACATTGCCGATCTCTTTATTATCCTTATCCTTCAGAAGAAAAGAAAATTCATCTGCTGTCAGCGTCTTTCCTTCCAGCTTCTTCGTTCCCTTTATCTGAACAAAGACTTTACTGCCCGTATATTTGTTATTAAAATTGATCGCTGTAGAAGAAACATCCTTTCCAGAAGAATCTGTCACCTTGAATGCCAAAGACTGCTTTCCGGAACTGTCCGCAACCACGCCCAATGTCAGGCTGTACACCTCGGAATCGATGGTATAATCGCTGATGTCCGTTTTCTCCGGCGTTTTCTGACTGATCGTACATTTTACAGTACCTGCTTTTGAAGCGTCAATACTGCTGCCGGCAGCAGTTTTTAAAAGAGAAATGAATTCCGAAGATTTCAGGAAATCAAACTTTCCCTGCGCGTCATTTTTTACCGTGACGGCCTTAGAGGCATCTCCGCCCTCGATCCTGAGTTCAAAAGTAAACTCCTCCGGATCGAGAGGCTTTCCTTCCAGTGTCACTGCCCCGGAAAGCCTGAGGGCGGCAATCGCAGAAGCAATTGCGTCCTGGGTGATCACCGTGTTCGAAGCAGTATTGTTGTTGGAATCGGCCGAACTGCTGTTGTTATTCTCCGTGGTCGTACCACTGTCAGAAGAATCCGAAGAGCCGGATGAATCCGAAGAGCCGGACGAACCGGAAGTATTGGACGAACCAGAAGAACCGGAAGTGCTGTCTGTCAGAGAAGCGTCGTCTGAAGAGCTGTCTGCCGACGATACGTCAACAGAGGCATCATTTTCCATCAATGGATCCTCCGCCGCGTCTTCCTCCGTCACAGCTGCGACAGCGCCTTCCTGCGCCGTCTGTTCAACAGATTCTTCCGCAAAAGAAAACGGCGCTGCCTGGCAGACCACCAGTACTGCCAGGATCCAGGCCATCAAGGCTTTCTTTCCGAACAGATTATGCAGTAATTTCATATTGTATCCCCCCTCCATGCTTAAAAAAAGAATTAATATTTTATCAGGTACTCGTAAAACGAGTAAAGGCAGTCTGTAAAACCATGCGAAACGGTCATACATGATGCAGCGTTTTTTCTTCTTTCAACCATCAATAAGCCGTGAACGACAACTAACAGGCAGTGACTATTCCATATTCAATGCATCGATATTAAACGCTACAGTCAGTTAATGGTATTATAATATGAAACTATTTCGGCGTAAACTGATATTTTCAAAGCCTGATTATTAAACTTCAATTACGGTTCCATTACTGGTCATTGGCCGGAGGAGCAGAGTCATCTTCTTCCCACTCCACACCGAGTCTCTCAAGCGCTTCGACCGCATTCTGTTCCCCTGCGCCCGCTGCCAGCTTATAGAGTTTGACGGCCCATTCCAGGTTCTGTTCGACTCCGTAGCCTTCCTCGACATAGAGCGCCATATTCGTAACTGAGATCGGATCACCGATCGCTGCCGCCATCATAAAATTATAGTATGCTTTTTCCGGATTCTCTTCTACCAGCCGTCCTTCGGCATAGATGCGGCCAAGCTGCCGGTAGGACCGGTAATCGCCGTCCAGTCCTCCTTCCGTATAATAACTGACCGCCTTCCGGGGATCTGCTTTGTCGAGCAGTCCCTGTTCTTCATAAAGTCCCAGAAAGAAGCAGGAACTTTTTTTATATCCTCTGGCTCTCAACATGAGGAAGATCTCATGAGCTGTTCTCAGATCCTGTACGC
>JAEIGA010010701.1_pt1 | contig 13920 bp, 7 predicted proteins | sample 9270691 | NCBI WGS metagenome assembly JAEIGA01 (sample SAMN17057246, study PRJNA624740) | gut metagenome | biome: biome; isolation source: fecal sample | host: Bos grunniens | place: China: Xizang | collected 2019 | reverse complement strand
CATAAATGTAATTGTCATAAACATGAAGATAATAAGTTAGAGTTTTTAGATAATATTTTTAAAGTAACAACAGGTAAAACTTTTAATTATGTTTTAGGAATTACGGGTTTTATTCTTTTTATTGGAACTTTAGTTTGTAAGTTTACTAATTACTTGAGTGACTATTTAATGTATGGTTTTGTTATTAGTTATGTAATGATTAGTTTTTCATTAATTATTAAAGCTCTTAAAAATATTTTTAGAGGTCAATTTTTTGATGAAAATTTATTAATGATACTAGCTAGTATTGGTGCTCTTGTGGTAAATGAACCGATTGAAGCAATAATGGTAGTCGTACTATATAAAATAGGTGATTATCTACAATCTAAAGCTATCCGTAAAAGTCGTGATGCGATTGCTTCATTAATGGATGTTCATGTTGATTATGTAACTATGGCAAATCTTGAAAAAGTTGAAATTAAAGATGTTTTAGTTGGCGAAGAAATTATTGTTAGAGTAGGTGAAAGAATTCCTTTAGATGGTGAAGTCATTGAAGGAGTTACTGAACTTAATACTTCAATGTTAACTGGTGAATCACTTCCTGTAGTTGTAAAACCAGGAGACCAAGTAATGTCGGGATGTATTAATTTATCGGAAGTAATTAAAGTTAGAGTTACGACAACTGATGATAATTCAACAATTACAAAAGTATTGAAATTAGTAGAAGTCGCAAGTTCTAAAAAATCACATACAGAAGAATTTATTGGTAAGTTCGCAAAAGTTTATACACCAATTGTAATTATTTTAGCACTACTAGTTTTCTTAGTACCAACAATCTTTATAAATCCTAGTAATGCTTATGATTATTTACATCGTGCATGTATGTTTTTAGTAATATCATGTCCATGTGCTCTAATTATTTCAATACCACTTGGATTCTTTGGGGGAATTGGATTATCATCTAAAAATGGAATTTTAGTTAAGGGTGGAAATTATTTAGAAGCTTTAACTAAAACTAAAAAGATAGTTTTTGATAAAACAGGTACAATTACTAAAGGAATATTCTACGTAGCTGATATTAAACCAATGAAAGGTTTATCAAAAGCGGGATTAACTAAAATAGTTGCTCATTTAGAAAGTTTTTCACTTCATCCGATTGCTAGAAGTATTGTGGAACATCATAACGATAAAATTGATAAAAACAAGGTAAAAGAAGTAGTAGAAATTCCAGGTCATGGTATAAAAGGATTATATGAGGACAAACAATTATTAGTTGGTAAAGAATCATTAATGAAAGAATATAATATTCCTTTTGAAACGGTTAAAACTACAGGTACTGTTATTTATGTTGGATATGATGGAAAATATTTAGGTAGTATAATCATTAAAGATGAAATAAGACCTACTTCATATGAACTTATTAAATCTTTACATAAGCAAGGTATTGAAACAATTATGTTAACAGGGGATAATTTAGAAGTAGCATCTGAAGTCGCAAAAGAAGTTGGTATAAAAGAATATCATGCATCTTTATTACCTTCGGATAAATTAGAAAAATTAGAAAGTATTATCAAAAATAAAAATAAAAACGAAACAGTTGTTTTTATTGGTGATGGTATTAATGATACTCCATCTTTAAAACTTGCTGATGTTGGGGTTGCTATGGGTGGAATAGGTGCTGATTCAGCTAAAGAAGCATCAGATATTGTTATTATGAATGATGATATCAGTAAAATATCATCAAGTATTAAGATTTCTAAATTTACTCATCGTATAGTTGTTCAAAATATTGTTTTCGCATTAGTTGTTAAAGTAGCAGCGATGATTATTGGTGGTTTTGATATTTTAGGCTCTTGGGGAATGTATATTGCTGTGTTATCGGATGTTGGAGTATGTTTAGTTACTATTCTTAATACTCTTAGAATTTTAGTTAAAAAGATAAAATGATAAGTACAATAAATTGAAAAAAATATTTATATGTAGTATAATTAAAATAAATTAGGAGGAATTAAAATATGAAAGATATTTTAAAATTCGTTGATAATTTACCATTAATTGTTAAAGTTATTTTAGCTTTACCTGCTCTTGATATTGTATGGGCAGTTGTAAGAGTAATTCGTTCTCTTAATGCTAATAATCTTATTGGTACAGTTATTGCTATAGCATTAATTATTGTTGGTTTACCATTTGTATGGTTAATTGATTTAGTTTGTATTTTATTAAAAGGTAATATTTGGTGGATTGATTAATAGAAATATTGTGGATTTTTCCACAATATTTTAATATCAAAAAGGAGTATTAAATGAAGAAAATATTTCAAATAGAAGGTATCATTAGTATTATTTTAGGACTATTGTTATTACTTATTCCAAGTAATGTTATTATTAGTGTATTACAATTTATTTTAGGTTTAGTTTTAGTTTTTATTTATTTACCTATGTTTTTAATTAATATGTATGTTACTAAAGATATATATGTTAAAATTAAATCCTTAATTTTCACAATATTAGGTTTTGTAATTATGATTTTTGGGTTTAATATTGTGGGATCAGTAATTGGAACAACTTTAATTATTTTCTTATTAATTGATTTAATAAATTCTGATAATAAATTAGAAACTTTTAAAAGTGATTTAATTAAATATATTTTAGCAGTTGTTTTAATTGTGGTAGGGATTAATAAAGTTATAGATATTGTTATTCTAGTATCAGGATTATTACTTGTGGTAGTAGGTATCATTAAATTAATAACTGATAGTATTGATACTAGAAGAAATTTTAAACATAAAAAAGAAGAAACTAAACAAACATTAAATGAAAATATTATAGATGTAGAGTTTGAAAAACATGAAGAGTAGATTTCGTCATATTTATTTAGAAATAACGAATATTTGTAATTTAAATTGTCCATTTTGTAGTAAAGATAATCGACAAAAAGAATTTATGTCATTAGATGATTTTAAGAAATATGCTTTAATGTGTAAAGAATATACTAATTCTTTATACTTACATATTAAAGGAGAACCATTAATGCATCAGGATTTTTTGGAAATGATTACTTTTTTAGAAGAAATTGGTATGAAAGTTAAATTAACTACTAATGGTGATTTTTTATCAAAATATCAAGATGAACTTTTAAAATTCTCTAATCTTTTAAGAATCAATATTTCACTTCAAAGTTTAATTACGAAAGAATTAGTTGAAGTAAAGAAGTATTTAGAAACATTAGTTTGTTTCTTAGATAAAGTTAGTTTAAAAGGTACTACTAGTGTTTCTTTAAGACTTTGGAATGATAAAGAAGATTTAAAAGTAGTAGAATATAATAATTATATTAAACAATATTTAAAAGATTATTATGGTCAAGAATTTTTAGATTCTAAAGCGTTAATTCCTCATGTATATGGATCAATCGAAGATAAGTTTACATGGCCTAGTGATAATGATATTGATAATTTAGAAAGAAGTAAATGTTTAGGAGGATCTACACATATAGGTATTTTAGTAAATGGTGAAGTAGTCCTTTGTTGTTTAGATTCTGGGGGGAAGACATCTTTTGGTTCTTTAAAAGAAAAAGAATTATCAGATATTGTTGATTCTGGATTATTTAATCAAGTTGTAACGGATTTGAAAAACGGTAAACCTTATTTTGATATTTGTAAGAAGTGTACATATCGAAATAAGTTTAGGTAGAATAACTTTAAAATTTAAATACATAAGTTTTCTTATGTATTTTTTTAATAGATTATTTTTAAAAAAAGATAAAAGATGGTATAATAGTTACTAGAGGAAAGAAATTATGTTATTAAGTAAAGCTTACATCGAAGATTATCATTATATAAAATTATTAATACATGAATCGGAAATGCATTTGGTAGATATCGAATCATTGTTTATTAGTAATAAGTATGACCGTTTACAATTATTTGTTTTTAAAATTGAACAATTTGGTGATACTTTTCATATTAATACTACATTAAAGGGACGTATTTTGCTTCATACGGATTATTATTTAGAATTAAAAGAAAATGTTCGTTTACACGTTAATTTAGGTCAAATAATGCGTACTGAACGTTTTGATGTAGAAAATTATTATGATGGACCATTAGGGGTAGAATATACTAAAGAATATTCTATTTTTAGAGTTTGGTCTCCAGTAGCAAAAGAATTGAAACTAGTAATTGGTAAAAATGTTAATGAGTTAGTAAAATATGAATTAAATTTTATAGAACAAGGTTTATGGGAATTAAAACTATTAGGTGATTATGATAATTATTTATATCACTATGAGGTGCGTGTAGATTTAGAATATAAGAAAACTCTTGATCCTTATGCTTTATCATCAACTACGGATTCTTCTGAAAATTATATTATTGATCCTGAAAAAATTTATAATTTTAAACATAATGTTCCAGCATTTAGTGGTGATTATTTAGATTCGGTTATTTATGAATTACATTTACGTGATTTAAATGATGAAAATAAAGATAGTAGTTATTTAGCATTAATTGATAAACTTGCATATATTAAGGATTTAGGTATAACACATCTACAAATTATGCCCCTAAACGCTTTTGGAGGAATTTTGGAAGATGAAAAAAATACCCCATATAACTGGGGATATAATCCTGTTGAATTTAATGTTCCAACTGGGTGGTATGCTAGTGATGCTAGTAATGGATATGTTAGGGTTAATGAATTGAGAGAAATGATTGATGAAATACATCATCATGGATTAAATATCAATTTAGATGTGGTTTATAATCATGTGTATGTTGCTGGAACATATTCATTGAATGTTTTAGTTCCTGGATATGTATATCGTACTGATATGCATGGATTTATGACTAATGGATCTGGATGTGGAACAGATGTCGCTAGTGAAAGAAGAATGAATCGTCGTTATATTATTGATTCTTTAAAACATTGGGTTAAATTTTACAATGTTGATGGGTTCCGTTTTGACTTAATGGGATTAATAGATTTCGAAACTCTTCATCAAGCAAGAAAAGAATTACTAATGATTAAATCTAATATGATGTTTTATGGTGAAGGATGGAATTTATCAACAGGACTTCCAGAAACTAAACGTTCCACTATTAATAATTATTGGGCATTACCTAATTTTGCTTATTTTAATGATGTTTTCCGTAATATTATGCGTGGGGAACCATATAATAATAAAGGTTTCATTTATAATCAAAGTTATAATATGAAAAATGTCGGAGAAGTTATTAAAGGTTCTTCATCAAAAGGCTATTTATTAAAAAAACCTAGTCAAAGTATTAACTATGTAGAATGTCATGATAATTTAACTTTCTATGATAAACTAAAAAATGATTTAGTTACTTTGAAAAAAGAAGATGAAAAAAACTATATTATTTTAAGTTTAGGAACGGTTATTTTATCTTTAGGAATACCATTTATTAATGCAGGACAAGAATTAATGCGTAGTAAACAAGGCATTGATAATACATATAATTTAGGTTTAGATATTAATGGTTTAACTTATAGATATAAAGAAAATTATCAAGAAATTATTGATGCTTTAAAATGTTTTATTAAATTTAGAAAGAGTAATGATTTATATAAACTTAACAATCCTGATGTTATTGATCAAATATTAACAGTTAAAGCGACTCCTAATAATACGGTTTTATATGAAACAGATGATTTAATGGTAATCTTTAAAAATAATTTTGAAAAAGAATGTTTTGGGTTTAATAATGCGTTAGTATTATATAAAGGGATAAAAGAAGTAAATGAAACAACTAGTTTATTAGAATGTACAGAAGTAGGAGTTTATATTATTAAAAAATAGTAAATTAAAAGACTTGAGAAAATTCTCAAGTCTATTTTTTTATAAACTGTCTCTTTCACTAATAACATCAATAATCTTTTGTGACATAATTTTATATAATGGCACAAACATTGCTACTGTTGTGATAACAGCTAAGAAGATTAATAAGTAAATTGGTGAACGATAAGTCATCATATACATTGATAAGTGAATTAGATTTAAGTCATCCATTAATGTAGCGTTGTATAAGTTAATCGCATAGTTACCAGCAACTAAAGCAATACCATAAGCAATTAAACATACAATTAAAGTTTGGAAGATAAAGATTAATGAAACTTTAAATCCACTTAAACCGATTGAACGGAAAATACCAATTTCTTTCTTAGAGTCAACGATATCAATTGTAATTATTGTCCATAAAATACCTATTGTGAATACAGCGAAGACGAATAATCCAACTTTTGATAATAAATCAATGAATGGGTCAACAGTAAATGAATCAATATCAGCACGATATGCCCAAACATCTAAAATATAACCATTACCATTATCATAAACTTGTTTGAATAATTTATAAGCAGTTTCTTTATTTTTAGGAAGTTCTGCCATTAAGAATTCATTTTGTTCATTAAAGTATTGGAAAATATTATTAACTGCAACATCATTACTCATTAAAACATTTGATTGATTAGTAAGTCCTACGACTTTATATGTTTTATCAGTAGAAGTTTTAGTGTTTTCATTATGAATAGATAATGTAATTTCTTTATTATTAATATAAGTTAAGAATTCATTGTAGAAACCTTGAGCATTACCTAAGTTTAATGAAAGTCCTGTAAATAATTTTTTAGCTAAATCTAATGGAATGACAATTTCGTCTTCCGCTTGTGGGAAACGTCCTACATCATATTTTTGAAGTCTTCCCCATCTTTGCCATTGAACTTGGATGATAGTTTGTTCGATAGATGTGAATGAATAGTCTTTTACATCTACAACTTCAGTACCGTATTTAATTGTGAAACCTTCAATATAATCACTTAATTTAACAATATCAGGATTATTCAAACTTTTTTCAATATTGAAATCTGATTCCGTTAAATAAATGGCATTCATCATTTTATAATCATTAGTATATGGATAATTAAGTTTATAGTTAGTATCTACACTTTCTTCTTTTGAGAATTCTGACCATTTTTCATAATCAGTTTCAATAATACCAGTTATTCGGTAAGATACATCGCTAGATATACGAATATATTTACCTAAATAATCAGAAGAAGTTTTAACATCACCATATAAGTTAAAGTAATCAAACATACTTACTAAATAATCAGTAACTAGTACTTCATGATATCCTTCACGTGGAAGACGTCCAGCTACTAATTGATAATCATTAGTTGTATCAAATTTAACTAGATATTCAACAGAACCATGATAGAAATTATTTTCACGTTCTATATCTTTTCCTACTAAATTAATATTAACGTTTTGATATTGATGAACTGTTAAATTAGGGTTAGCTTTTTTAATTGCTTGATATGAGTTAATTGGTAATGAATTACCGATATAATCATCATAGAAACTAGTTTTAACATAATCTTTAGGAAGTTTAGTAGCTTTTTGAATTGTGGTGTAAGTATAACCAGCATCAATAGAAGTATAAATATTTTGACGTAATTTATCATCGGATAATTCTAAAGTAAAACTTAAGAAAGCCAGTGATAAAGCACAAATGATTGTCATTACTAAGAATCTGAAGCGTTTTTTCCATACATTTTTAAGTGATAATTTAACACTTGTTGACATTGGAACTTTGGCTTTTTTAAGAACAAGTGTTTCAGCTTTTGTTGAAGCAAGACTAGGATTAGTATCTTTTACAAGTTCTCCATCACTAATATGGATAATACGATCACCAAATTTATAAGCTGATTCATCATCATGTGAAACGATAATGATTAGGCGATCTTTAGATAATTTTTTGAAAATTTCAAAAATTGATTCTGATGTTGTGGCATCTAAGTTACCAGTAGGTTCATCAGCAATAATCATTTTTGGTTCTTTAATTAAAGCTCGAGCAATGGCGATTCTTTGACGTTGACCACCAGATAATTGATTAATTTTACGTTTACGATAAGCATCAAGTCCTACTTCGACTAATATGTTATCAACACGTTCTTTAATCTCTTTTTTAGGATAATTTTGCATTTCTAAAGGTAAACTAATATTTTGATATAGATTTAAATCTTTTAAAATATTATATTCTTGGAAAACAAATCCTAAATAACTATTTAAATAATTGTTTAAATCATTTGTGGAAAAAGATTTTAAATCACGGTCTTCAATATAGATAGCACCATCATCTGGTTTGTCAAGTCCCCCTAACATATTTAATAGAGTTGATTTACCACAACCAGAAGGACCTAAAATGAAGACTAATCCTTTATCCGGGAAAGTAATATTTAAATTTTTAATCGCATGAATTTTTTCACTACCTGATTGGTAATATTTATTAACATTTTCTAATTTAACCATGAATATTACCTCCTATACGCTCTTAATAACATCGACTGGATGTTTACGACTTAAGTCAAGTAGTGGAATAACAACTGCGGCAATTGGTACGATAATTGAAATAGCTAGAATTGCTATCATACCTAAAACAGTTATATTAATAATTGTTAAGTTTACAGCTGCCATCGCAGTAAAGCGGATGTCTAGTACTAATAAGAAGACAACAACAGCAATCGCGGCTAGCACAAAGGCACAAAGCCCCATAATGATTACTTGGAATAAGTAAATTAAAGAAATTCTAAATCCACTTAAACCTAGTGACATATAAATACCAATATCTCTGGTACTATTTTTAATATTAATAATTACAAAGTTGAAAATTAATAGAACACTAAATAATCCGAAAACGAAGAAGATACCAACAAATAACCATAAGTTATTATTAATAAAATCATCAACTAATAATACTTTTTGGAAAGCTTGGTTACTAATTAAAACATCGTTTTCAATCATTTCACGATAAGTATTAGCATTTGAGATAATGACATCTTCACCACCATCAACAGAATCATTGATTAGGGTTGCGAAACCACCATCACCATAAGAAGAACTTAAGATTCTTGTGAATAAATCAGTATTCTTAAGGGCTGGAGCATAAATAACTGCTTCATCATCTTCAATAATATCAGTAATAACACAAGAAATAGATGTAGGAACTCTTCTTACCGCATTTAAATAAACAGTTGCGTACATGTATTCAGTAACATAGTTACCAGTTGTTTTTTCATAAGTTACTTCGAAATAAATTTTATTAAATAACTCATCAATTGTACCATCAAGTCCAGTTACTTTCTTTAAGAAACCAGTTGTTACCGCAATTTGAGTAGGATCTCCTTCTTTTGGTTGAGTTGGTTCTTTACCCATTGAAGCATGAACACTACCTTTGGCTTTATCATAAGTTGTTATTTTAACATCTTCACAATAACCTTTTTGATTAATTAAATCGAAAATTACATCATCATATACGGCTTCAAAGTTTCTAGAAGAGTAGATGCTCGCATATTTTTCTTGGTTAGTAAACATTGAACTATAGAATACTAAGTTATCTTGGAAAGCAGACCAAATTTTTGAATCATTTAAATCAAGAGATAAGAAGTCTTTATAATTAGTTTCGATAATACCACGAATAATGAAAGGATCTTTCATATCATCAGAGCGGATTTCTGCTCCAATTAAATCTTCTCTATCTTTAACCGCTGAACCAAAATAGTTTTGATAAATTAAGTTATCAGCTAAATAGTCAGTGATTGTTACAGCGTTAGCTGCATTAGTATGTTTCCCGTGAATGAATCGGAAGTTTGCTAATAATTTAGCATCATATAGATGAATTCTTTGAATATAGTTAACCCATAATGGATCTTCAGTAGTCGCATTTTCATCAATTGGAATGTAGTAATCCATTCCTTTTAATACTTTGATATGACCAGATTCATCACCATTATATTTTTCTTGATAATTAATAAGTTCATAATCAAAGAAAGCTGTATTAGCTTCTATTCCACGCGATAAATATTTTTTATTAATGTTGATAACAAAGTTACCAAATTCATTTTGATATTCTGAATAAACTTTAGTAGTATCAGCCAGTGATAAGTTGACTACTACTCCAGCAAACGTTAATGATAAAGCAAAAAGCAAAATCATAACGATAAAACGCATTTTATTTTTTAGAACACTTTTGATAGATAAAGATAAACTTGTTTTTACCGGTACTTTAACAGGATCTAATACTAAATCTTTATCAAGTCCTCCATTATTACCAGTATCTTTAATAACAGAACCATCTCTAATTTCAATTAAGCGATCCGCATATTCGTGTGCTAATGTATCACTGTGAGTTACGACTATGATTAAGTGGTCTTTTGATAATTCTTTTAGTAAATCCATAACCATTTTACTATTTTTACTATCTAAGTTACCAGTTGGTTCATCGGCAATAATAACTCTTGGATTTTTAATTAATGCACGAGCAATCGCAACACGTTGACGTTGTCCACCTGAAATTTGGTTCATCATACGGTTTTCTAAACCAGTTAATCCAACTTTATCAATAATTTCTTGGATTTTATCATGATTGTGTTTAACATTCATGTGTTGTAATTCTAAACTTAAAGCGATATTTTCATAAACACTTAAACCTTTTAAAACGTTGAATTCTTGGAAAACGAATCCGATATAAGTATTACGATAAGTATTAAAATCTTTTTTAGAAAAATCAGCAGTTGAAACATTATCGATGATTAAATCACCACTATCATATTTATCTAAACCCCCTAAGACATTAAGTAGAGTTGATTTACCACTACCACTCTTACCATGAATGAAGTGCATTCCAGAATCACCAAACTCTAAATTAATATCTCTTAGGGCATGATAGTTTTCACTACCAGATTTATAGTATTTATTAACATTTATTAGTTTAATCATAGGTGCCTCCTAGTAGAATAAGTTATCATACTCTGCAGGTAAAACATATGTACCTGTAGCATCAACTAAACCAAATTCACCAGTATAGATTCTTACTCTTGATAATGGCGAAGAAGTGCCATAATTTTCAGAGAATTTAAATGGTGTCATTTCATAAGGTGAACGGTAATACATTAAGTTTTTACGATCGTTAAATTCTTCGGGAACTGTAAATGAGATAGCTTCTATTACACCATCATATAATTCGATGACATACCAAGCACCAGCTCCACTTGATTTAAAACGATAAGTACTAACTAACGTATTAGTATCCCCACTCTTAACTAAACTATTAAAGTAGTATAATCCTTCACCTTCACGAGTAAATTTAAAAATGAAAGGAGTATCACCAGTTGTATCAATAAAATTATAAACTTTATAAGTACCATACATAGCATCTACTGTATAGTTTGCAACTAAAGCATAACCATTAGCAAAGTTTAAAGCATAATCATATGTTAAAACATTACCCTTGTTATCAGATAAGAAAGTTCCGTCTAAGCGCATAAATTGATAAGTATATTCGTTATTTAAAGCATTAATAATGTTTCCTACACGAACAAAACCATCATTATAGCTATCTAAGAAGTCGTATTCTAATGGAATAATTACATTTAGATTTTTATCAATTAAACCATATTGCATTTTACCTTCAGTCATATTACCTACAACCGCATAACCATTAACGAAATCAGCGGCGTAATCATAACTAGCATTTAAAACTTCAAAGTTATTTGTAAGATATGTAAATTTACCATCAACTTCTACAGCTAACATATCTTCACTGAATAATTTTGAAGAATGCATATTGTTAGGGAAAGTATATAATACTTCATTTTGCATATTGATAATCATTAATTTATTATCAATACCAACAATTGCTTTTTCTTCACTAAAGATTGTAGCAGAAGAATATTGGGGTTTAATCATTTCTTCACCTGTATTTTTGATATAACCATATTCGCGAGTATTTCCATCATCATTGTATACTAGTAAATATTCTCCGAATTCTGGAACAATTTGGTCATATTTGTCAATCGCAAGTGTTTCGAAATTTTTATTAATAAGATAAGGAGTATCACCTTTATAAACAACTGCGAAAGCTCCATCTAAATACGTTTGTTGTTTACATCCTACTAATGTTAAACAAAATAGGGATATAATTATTAATAATAGTGTTTTTTTCATATAATCACCTCATAAATTCTTTCTTATTATATCAAATAATTGATGATTTTGCAAACGATTTCCACATATATATTAAAATGTCAAAAAAACAAAAAAATGAAAAAAGTTAAATAAAAGCGTTTTCAAAAAAATTATTAAAACGCTACCAAAAAAGGATAGCTTGTAGTATAATAGAATTTGTTAAATGATAAAAACTTACAGGAGGTTTATATGAAAGAATATTTAGCGAATCAAATTAGAAACGTAGCCATTCTTGGTCACATGGGATGTGGGAAAACTACACTTTGTGAATCAGCTTTATTCTTAGGTAAGGCAATTGCTAAGAAAGGTGAAATTGAAAAGAAAAATACAGTTTCTGACTATATGGTAGAAGAACAAACTAGACAAACTTCTCTTTCTACATCTTTAATTCCTGTTGAATGGAAAGATTGTAAAATCAATTTCTTAGATACACCAGGTTCTGAAGAATTCGAAGGTGAAATTGAACAAGTATTGTCAGTTGTTAAAGGTGCTGTTATTTGTATTGACGCAACAAAAGGTATTGAAGTTGGTACAGCTCGTTATTGGGAACAACTTCGTGAAAATAATGTTCCAACAATTATCTTTATTAATAAAATGAATAAAGAAAATGTTAAATTTGAGAAAGTTATTAATGAAGTTATTGATTTCTGCGGACCTAAAGCTATTCCTATCTGTTGGCCAGTAGGTAAAGAAAATGATTTCCAAGGATTTATTAACTGTGTATTAGAAAAAGCTTGGATTAAAGGTGTTCCAGGGCCAGTTCCTGCAGAGTTACAAGAAAAACAAGAAGAATTACATTATCAATTATCTGAAAAAGTTGCTGAAACTTCAGAAGGTTTAATGGAAAAATTCTTTGGTGGTGAACCTTTAACAGTAGGTGAATTTAATACTGGTTTACGTGCATCACTTCTTGGATGTGATTTATTCCCAATTGTTGTTGGTAATACAATCGATAATACAGGTGTTGAGGCTTTATTAGATATGGTAGTTGAATATTTACCAAATCCTACAGATTTAAGATCAATGAAAGGAACAAATCCAAAAACTGGTGAACAATTAGTTCGTCACTCTCGTGATAATGAACCTTTCTCTGCATATATTTTCAAAACAATTGTTGACCCATTCTTAGGAACAGTTAACTTCTTCAAAGTTTACTCTGGTTCAACTTTAGGTATGAGTGAAGTATATGTACCTAATATTGATCAAAACGTAAAACTTGCTACTGTTAATACAATTATGGGTAAAAACTTAATCCCAGTTGATATATTACATGCTGGTGATATCGGGGTTGTTACTAAAGTTGGTGAATTACAAACTGGATTTACAATTTGTGATAAAAAATCATTAATTCAATATGAACCAGTTGCTGCACCTACTCCAGTAATGTATGTTGCTATTAAAGCAAAAACAAAACAAGATGAAGATAAGATGAGTAATGCTCTTCAAAAATTAAATCAAGAAGATCCAACATTCGAAATTAAACGTAATCCAGAAACTCAACAATTATTACTTGGTGGTGCTGGTATGACTCATATTGGTTACATCATTGATAAGATGAAGAATATGTTTAAAGTAGAAGTTACTTTAGAAGAACCAAAAGTTGTTTATCGTGAAACAATCAGAAAAACTGGTTCAGCTCAAGGTCGTCATAAAAAACAATCAGGTGGTGCAGGACAATTTGGTGATGTTTGGATTCGTTTTGAACCAAGTGAACAAGACTTTGAATTCGCATCTGAAGTTGTTGGTGGAGCCGTTCCTAAAAACTTCTTCCCAGCTGTTGAAAAAGGATTACAAGATTGCTTAGAACATGGACCTCTTGCTGGATTCCCAGTTATCGGTGTTCGTGCTGTATTATATGATGGATCATACCATCCAGTTGACTCAAACGAAATTTCATTT
>JAEIGA010010700.1_pt1 | contig 13921 bp, 12 predicted proteins | sample 9270691 | NCBI WGS metagenome assembly JAEIGA01 (sample SAMN17057246, study PRJNA624740) | gut metagenome | biome: biome; isolation source: fecal sample | host: Bos grunniens | place: China: Xizang | collected 2019 | reverse complement strand
GTTCTGTGTGTAATGGTAGCTCCAATTTGAGCTTTAATATCATCACCAACAATAGGAATGCCTTTTTCTCTGAATTTTGCATCCCATTCCTTATCACTTACAATAAATACTGGCATACAATTAACATAAGCAACACCTGCATCAAGAGCGCATTGTGCATAATATCTTGCTGCTTCTTCGGAACCTACAGGCAAGTAATTGACCAATATTTCAGCCCCACTTTCTTTTAAAACCTCAACTACATCAACAGGATCTTCATCACTTACAACGAAAGTATAATCATCATCATAATTGGACATGTGTTCTGCAACACCGTCTAAAACATGACCCATACTTACTTTAACATCATATTTTGGAATATCTTCTTGGAAAATTGTAGTACAATTAGGTTTTGCAAAAATTGCTTCATCAATAGTCTTACCAACTTTTCTTGCATCAACATCAAAAGCTGCAACAACTTCAATATCACTAGGTTCATATCCTCCAATTTCCCAATGCATAAGTCCTATTGCATCTTTTCGATTTTTACCATCATAATAATGTATTCCCTGAATAAGAGAACTAGCACAATTTCCCATTCCAACAATCGCTATTTTAATCTTGTTCAATTTAACACCAGCTTAATTAAATTATAACTAATAATTTTAAATCTAATAAAATACTAATATTATGTTAATTAATATTACATATATAATTAATGTTTTAAAAAATATTAGGAAAAATTAATATGAATCCATATATTGAAATTTTAAGACCAGGTAACGCATTGATGGGTGCTATTTCAATCATTTTAGTTGCATTCATTGATAAAACATTTACTCTCCCCGTAATACTTGCAATGATTGCTGTATTTTTTGAAACTGCAGCGGGAAATGTGATAAATGATTATTTTGATTATAACATTGATTTGATTAATAAACCTGAAAGACCAATACCCTCTGGAAGAATTTCGCTAAAAAATGGAAAGAACTACGGATATTTATTGTTTATTGCAGGAACAATATGTGGATTTTTAATCAGTTACCTCACAAACAATTGGATTCCATTTGCAATTGTGCTTATTGCAGATGTTGTTCTTTATTTATACGCTTATAAATTAAAATCAACTCCATTAATAGGTAATTTAACTGTCGGATTTATGACTGGATTTGGATTTGTATTTGCTGGATTTTCCATAAATAATCCAAACATTATAATGATTTCCATATTTTTAGGATTTTTCGCATTTATAATGACAACTGCTCGTGAAATTGTAAAAGATATTGAAGATGTGGAAGGAGATAAAGCCGATGGCGCCAAAACATTACCTATTTTAATTGGTAAAAAAAAGCCTGCAATATTAGCATTTATTTTAATCATTGCTGACTGTGCATTATGTCCATTATTGTATTACTACCACATATTCAGTGTTTATTACCTAATCATCATAACTATCGCGGCAATCATATTTATTTACTCAGCAATACTAATTCTTAGAAATCAAGACCGGAAAACCGCAAGTAAAGTTTCAAAATATTTAAAAATAGGAATATTAATAGCATTTGTTTCATTTATATTTGGATCATTATGAGGTGCTCTCATGAACTTTAAAGAACATAAAAAAGACATAATTGCAATATCTTCATTATTGATTATTGTAACTATAATCACATTATTATTGCTAAATATTGATGGGAAAGCGGGAGTTTATTATGTTCGGGATGTTTTTTTCTATTTAAATAACGCTCTCTTCTATGCAGGTTATGACACTGGACTGGCAAATACACGAGGATTATCTCCTCTAATTCCAATGATAACATCAATATTTTTCAGAATGGGATTCATATCTGATTTTACAATAATAGCAGTAAGTAGCTCATTTTATATATTAGCAGCATTGGGAATGTATTTCCTATTGAGATTAAAATTTGATGAAGTCCTAAGCTTTACCGGATCTATGATTTTATCAACATTTCCATTGGTAATTGTATGGATTACAAAAGGGATGTTAGACATTCCTGGAATGTGCTTATCAATATGGGCAGTTTATTTCACAATATTGTCATTTAGGAAAAATACCAAATTCTTATATATTGCGTTTCCACTAATTATTTTAGGATTTTTCACAAGATACACCGTGCTTTTAATGGTTCCGGTAATGTTAATCCAATTTTTATTAGTGGATAATCCGATATCCTATATCAAAACACACATCAAAGATATCATCGGAGGAATAGGTGCTGGAACATTGGTTTTCGCAGCATTTATTGGAATTTATTATTATTTGAACATTGGATTATTTTTCATTTCACAAGGAAATGATATTACAAATTCAACATATAATGCCCTAGTAACACCAAACAATGTAGTTTACTATATTAAAAACCTTTTAATTTATTTGGGAACTGCAAATTACGTTCCATACTCTTTGAAACCAGGAGCATTTATAGTAGATAAAATGAATTGGGTTGGAGGGAATCCGTCAATAATTTCATATATTCTGACCACCATCCTAATTGTTGGAATAGTATTATACTTAAAAAAATTATTCAGTTATGAAAACAGAGAGATATTGAGAAAAGAAAATAACAAAATTAAATTAACCATATTTATCATAGCATTAGTGGTCTTTTTAATTACTTATTTAAATATATCAATTGTTGCTTCACTAATAATTATTTCAATATCCTTATTGGCACTTTACAAAATTCTTAATAAAACTAACATGGATGATTTTAACCTTGATTTCATCATGTTTTACTGGTTTGTTGTTAATTTTGCATTCATTACATATTATCATGTTAAAGTAGACCGATACTTTATGCCTATACTCCCTGTTGTTGCATATTTCATAACATTATCGCTTTCATTAATATTTGATAAATTTAAAACTTACAAATCAATTGATAAGATTAAGGTAATAGCTCCAATAGGGCTAATCTGTTTAATTTTATTATGTTCTGGAGTGTATGCCCTTTCAAATTCCCCACACACATTTGACAATCAAATGCATCCCAACTTCTTTACTGCAGCCTCAGAGGAAAAGGCAGTTGCAGAATGGTTAATGCAACATGATCCAGATTACATGAATAAAACAATTTGGGCAGATAGGGGTGGAGACATGTCATTTAATTTAAGAAAGCAGATTCCATCTTATGAAAAATTATCAAATGCTACGAATTTTACAGATGAAATGGTGAAACAAAAAGTCACATATTTCATTTCAAAAGATAATAAAACCATTGGCGAACCTTACATCAAGCTGTATCAAAATGGAGAAGTTTCATTATATTATTATGACAAAGGAAAGTAATTAATACCTTATAATTAAATACAAAGACTGGAACTGAAGATAAAAAGAAAAATAATTTACATTAAAATATTAAAATAAGATTAAATTTAGAAACATATATAATAAAAAAAATAAAAAAGTAATATCATAAAAAGTAATTAAAGAGGATAATATGAAAGTTGTATGCTGTAAGAACTGTGGTGCAAAATACCAACTCGATGATGATGACGACATCACAACATTCGAGTGTTCTTCATGTGCAGGTGACTTAGAATACTTAGAAGATTACTCTAATGTTGAAGATAAATCCAATTCATCATTCATTAGTTCATTTAAGTATGATAATTCATATATTGTACAATGCCAAGATTGCGGGCTAAAATACAAAATTAAAAGTAATGAAAACATACTTGACTATGAGTGTGATAGTTGTGGCGGATCTTTAAGATATTTAGATGATGAAATGAATGAAGAGTTAGATAAATATCTTGAAGAAAGACGTAAAGAGATTCAAAACATTAGAAAAGAATCAGAAACTAAAGAGCCAACATCTGAAGAATTAAAAACAGAAGATAACATACACTCCTTAAAGTCAATTACTAATAGACTCGAAAATTTCTTCTCAGAAGAACATATGCTACAAATAGCAGACGATGAGAAAAAAGAAAAAGAGTCAGAAGAAGAAACTGCAAAAACTGCAAGAACAACAATACCCCAATCTGTTTTATCAAGATTTGGTAAAGAATTCGCCGTTCCTAAAACTGATGATTATGATGTCTTAAAAAATTTCCTTAAAAATGAATTTTTAAAAGGAATGGATGAATACTATCCAAAAAATGAAAAACTGACAAAAAGCAGTTTTATTGATAAAAACAGTATTCTTGATAAAGGCGGTTTTCTTGATAAAATTAGTTTACCGGAACCTGGTGAATCTAGACCACAAATTAAATCTGATAACGATAATAAACCTGATTTTGACATTAATAATTTAGATTTGAATAATGTCATGCTTATTATTGGAGCAGTTATTTTTATTTTGAGTGTAATTGAAATAATAACTATTAATAGTGGTATAGGAGTCATTGCTTTATTTATTGGAGTAATTATCTTATGTTATGGAATTTATAAGACTAGAGACATAAAACAAACTGAAGAAAGAACAAGAATTATCAGAGAACACTTGTTAACTCTTCCAGAAGAATTTTATGTATTCTACAACGTGAAAACCCCAACCTCAAATTCAGGTATTAATCATGTTGTTGTAGGTCCAACTGGAATATATGCTCTTATTTCACAAAAATATAACCCTAAACTTAGATTAGAATCAGAAAATGAAAATTTAAATCTAATTGAAGTTAGTGAACTAGATGAAGAAAAAATCGAAGAAATTCCAGTTTCTGGAAGTACAAGAAGATTTAGATATACTACAAAACAAGCTAAATTTTCACAAGACAATAAAATAAAACAAAAAGCTTTGAGTTTAGGAGAAGATTTAATAAACTTCCTCAACGATAATGATATTAAAAATTGCTTTGTAGAACCATTAGTTGGTTTCATAAACAATGAAGTTGTCGTTATAAATCTGCCTTTAACCGATGAAGACTTATTTATTGAAGAATTATTAAATAAAATCCAAACTACTACAATTAAATTAGATTCTGAAACAATTGACAAATGTGCTGTTTTAATTAACAGATATGCTGCAGATTGTTCTTCAGAAATTTAATTTTTATTTTTTTTTAATCTGAAAACATAGTATAATCAAATAATAATCCTTTTGGAATATCAACGGTAGCAGTTTTACCTATTATATAATCCATTTCAAATGGAGGAATTCCACTTCCCGGCCTTTTGAACTCAATATCGGATTCTTTGATTATTTCACCTTTTTTGATATCATTTTTTGCAACTATTGACTTTCTGACATTTCTTCTAGAAAAAGATTCACAAATTAACGGTTGTTTATTCTTAAAACCTTTGATTTTGGATAAAACTTTTGTATTTAATCTAAAAACATTTACGTCTTCAGAATCCATAGCAAATTCATGGCCTTTTAACGATTTATCTAAAGTGAAATATTTTTCTAAAATTACTGCACCATAATTGTAGGCGGTTGTCAAGACAAACATATTATCTCCAGGTATGGTGTAATCAGAATACCCAATATCATATTCTTTAAAGTTTTCTGCTAAATCTTTAATCATTAAAAGGTTTGCATCCTCCAATTCAGTAGGATATGATAAAACTGAATGCATTAATGTAATTTTAAAATTTGATTCATCTTCAATAGCTTCAATTGCATTTTTAATTTCTTTCAAAGTTGATGCTGCAGTTGATAATATAATTGGCTTATTCTTAGCTGAAACATATCTAATGAACGGAGTATTGGTTAAATCAGATGATGGAATTTTATATGCATCAACAAAATCATCTAATTCATCGACATCAGAAAAATCAGAAGGGGTTATCATGAAAAAAATACCAATATCTTGACATAATTCAGATAATTGCTTATAATCTTCATAATTTAGATTATCTGAGATATCTGAAAGATTCTCTTCAAAGTTACAGTAAAAAAATTCAGAGTTCCCAACATGAAAATTAACTGCATCAATACCGCATTTTTTAGCTTCTTCAATCATTAATTTTGCAACTTCCAAATAGGAACAACCTTCTTCCTCTGCAATAGTGTAGAAATTAAAACTAATTTCTGCAATTAAAAAAGGATACTTTTTAAATATATTCATATTATCTCATCATTTATTCATTTCAAATTCAACATATTTATCTTGGATTATGGACTCAATATTTTCAAACCCATGTTTTAAATCTATGCGCTTCATTTTATTGTTCATTTCGATTCTGATTTCAGGATTATTAACTATGGCTACAAATTGAGCGACAATCTCTTGTTTAGTCAACTCTTCACCAAGCCCCATATTTATGATTCCATTGCTAGCATTTGCGAAAACATGAGTTTTTTCCAATTCATCCTGGCAAACACAAATTGTTGGAATTGCCAATGAACATGCATCATACATTGTTTTACTTGCAGATGTGATTATGAGATCTGCTTTAAACATGAACTCACTGATATTGGATATATTCTGATAGACCTGAACTAACGGATTGGATTCATATCTAGAAATAAAATCTTCAATATTCTCATATCCCGCATCAAAAATGATATTTATTTTATTTTGATAATTTGTGGAAAGTATGGCATCTAAAAAGCGTACTGAAAGATTTTTAGAATCTTTTCCTTCAAAAAAAATCAGAACATTATTTACATCTTGAGTAATTACTTTTGAAGGTTGGAAATAAAACTCATCTTTTAAAACATAGTATTTATAACCAGTGAAAACATTAGTTTCGCTTAAATCATGTTCATATAATGAATCAAATACCATATTAGCATGCTCAGCACCAACACCCAAATCATCAAAATTAACTATAAAATAACCTTCATTTTTTAAACGAAGCATATACTCTTCCGAAGTATCTAAAATATCATTTACAACAATATGTGGGTTGAATTCGCTCAAAATACCAAATAATTCTTCAGTTCCTCCATAAATCTTATACGGAAAACCAAAATCCTCAACGATTTTTATACCTGAAGTGTAGTGTTCATCCAAAACAAATATAAAATCATGAGTTATGAGCTTTGAAGCTATCGATAAACAGTTATAGATATGCCGTGTCCCAATTTCACTATTTGCATTAACAACAAAGACCACTTTTTTCTTTTTAAGGTAACTTTCTACAACAAGCCAGTCTGCATAAGTTTCAATATTGATACTTTCTTCATCGGATAATTCTATTAAATCAATAGAAGCTCCAATGCTGGAAAGTTCACGAATATATGCTCTACGACTAGCTACAATAGCCCCCGTTTCTCTAAAAGACTTCGGTAAATCATCTTTACTAAGTCTTTCTATATAATTTGGGAAAAATCTTTGATTATTACTATCATATCCCCAACTTAAATGAGAATCTTCAACAATACTAATTACAGTATCAATATCGAAATCTTCAAATTTTTCAATTGAAGAATCTAAAGTAGTAGGTTTAACCAAAGGAGCAGTTGGTTGAATTATAATAATAATATCATACTCATCAAATGCTTGTTTTTCTTTTTGAACCATTGCATCATAAATCACAGCATCTAAAGATACATCGCCTCCAGATAATTCTTTAGAACGCCTGATAACACTAGCGCCAAATTTTTCAGATATTAATGCAATTTCAGAATCATCAGTAGTTACAACAACATCATCTACATATTGGGATGCTTTTGCAATCCCAATCGAATAAGAAATTAAAGGTTTATTATTTAGTAAACGAACATGCTTTCTTGGAATCCCATCTGAAGTTCCAAGAACAGGAATAACTACTAAAATTTTATTATTGTTAAACATCTTCATCCCTTAATAATTTATAATAAAATTTAATTAATCCAATAATAAATATATCTATAATATAATATTAAATCTTCGGTGTAAAAATGAATATAAAAAATATGTCAGAAAAGATTATAGGCAAAATAAACGAATTAGCAACACCTGTTAAAATAATGCACGTGTGTGGTTCTCATGAACATACTATAATGGAAAATGGGATTAGAACCCTGCTTCCAGACGAAGTGGAAATTATTGCAGGTCCCGGTTGTCCGGTTTGTGTTGTGCCATCACGTGAAATTGATGAAGCTTTGCAGCTAATTGACAAAGGAGTCACCATTACTACTTTTGGTGATATGTTAAGGGTTCCAGGATCTGAAAGGTCACTTGCAGATGCCAAAGCTGAAGGTGGAGATGTTAGGGTAGTATATGGAATTAATAGAGCTATAGAAATAGCTCAAAAAGAAGACAATGATGTTGCATTCATATCTGCAGGATTTGAAACTACTGCCCCAACAACAGCTGCAGAATTATTGGCCACACCACCAGAAAACTTTTCTGTACTTTCATGCCACAGATTAATTCCGCCGGCAATTGATTTTTTAATTAATTCTGGAGAGACAAGCTTAAATGCATTAATCCAACCAGGACATGTATGTACAATTATTGGAACAAAACCATTCGAATATTTCTCAACCGACTTTGGAATACCTCAGGTCGTTGCAGGATTCAATCCATTAGACATATTAATGTCAGTCTATATGATTTTAAGACAGATTCATAATGAAACACCGAAAATTGAAAATGAATACAAACGAGCCGTTAGAGACGAAGGAAATGTAATAGCTCAAGAAAAAATTGAACAGGTATTTGATGTGACCTCCAGAGAATGGAGGGGTTTTCCTAAAATACCTAATTCAATCTTAGAAATTAAAGATGAATTCAGCGAATTTAACGCTCGTGAAAAATACGATATTGAAGTTAAAGATGTAAATGAGGCTCCTAAAGGATGTATTTGCGGACCTATTTTAAGAGGGCTTGCAAGACCTGAAGATTGCAAATTATTTAGAAAAGCATGCAACCCATTACACCCAATCGGAGCATGTATGGTAAGTAAAGAAGGAACCTGTAACATAGCACACAGATATACAAGAGGATAACATGACAATAGAAGCAATTGCAGTAGATATCGACGGAACAATAACTGACGAAAAAAGAAGAATTTGTATTTCAGCCATTGAAGCTTTAAGAAAAGCAGAAGCAGCGGGGATTCCAACTATAATTGTTACTGGAAACGTTGTAAATTACGCTTATGCAACTGAAGTTCTTATTGGTTGTAGTGGTGGAATCGTTTGTGAAAATGGAGGTGTTGTTTTTAAAGAAGGTCAAAACAACAATGCTGTAGAAACATTAGTTGACAGAGACTTTGTAACTTCAGCTGAAAATCACCTAAAAGAAAAGCTAGGCGACAAATTTGACAAACACGCATCACATGACAACATGTACAGATTAACTGAAACTGTATTTTATAAAACCTTAGAGAGAAAAGAACTTGAAGAAGCCCTAAGAGATTTTAAATACTTTGATGAGCTTGAAATTTATGACAGCGGTTTTGCACTCCACATTACTGATAAGCGCGTGAATAAAGGAACTTCACTTAGATATTTATGTGAAAGAAATGGAATCAACATGGAAAACGTGATGGCCATTGGAGACAGTCAAAACGACGAAGATTTCTTAAAAGAAGTAGGATATAAAATAGCTGTTGGCAATGCTGAAGATAAACTTAAGGAAATCAGCACATACACCTGTAAAGGACTTTACGGTGACGGAGTGGCTGAAGCTATTGAAAAATTTGCGTTGTAGTGATAACATGATATATGAAATAGCAGAGGAAGCAAAAAAGTCAATTGAAAATGAGTGCGATGCTTATGAAATTTATATTGACGAATCAAATTCCATTCAATTAGACTCCCTAAAAGAGGAATTAAACTTTGCTAAAGAGGAAATTGAACGTGGTGTTGGAATTCGCGTTATCAAAGATAACAAAGTCGGTTTTGCATTTACATCAAATATGGATAAAATCGCTGAAACTGCAAAACAGGCAATTGACAATACTAAATTAAACAAAGTTGATGAAAATTATTCATTTGCAGAAGTTGAAAAAGTTCCTAAAATAAAAAAAGTATATGATAAAAAATTCAATGATTTAAGTCTTGATGAGTCAATTGAATTCTTAAAATCCACTATCGATACTGCCTTAGAAAATGGATGCGAAGTAACTGGGGCTGGTTTTTCAGCAAGTGAAGGAAGATCATTGATTTTAAATTCAAATGGCGTTTCAATTGAAGATGAAGGAACTGGATTTGGCATAGGAGTATCAGTAAATCTGCAAAAAGATGGGAAAATTGCAACTGCCTACAATTCCCAATCTTCCAGATTTTTTGACCTTGATGGCGAAACTCTAGCTAATGAAGTATGTGACCTGGCAAAAAGGTCTATAGATACCAAACCAGTTGAAACAAATGATTATAGTGTTGTACTTGATTATTATGCCGCCACTGGACTTTTACAAACATTCATTGGAGCATTTAACGGTGAAAATGTAATGAGAGGTAGGTCCATCTTAAAAGATAAGATGGGCGAAGAGATTGCCTGTTCAAAATTAACATTAACTGACAATTCACTTTTAGAAAAAGGAATGTATACTTCAAAGTGTGATGGGGAAGGCAGTGTAAGCAAAAAAACCGATTTGATAAAAGATGGAGTTTTGAATTCATTCCTTTATGACATTTATACTGCAAACAAGGTTGGTGAAAAAACAACATCCAATGGACTTAGAGGCTCATATCTAACAACACCAATGATTGCACCTACAAATTTAGAGTTCAAATTTAGTGAAATGAAAGATTTGGAAGAAATTAACAAAGGTGTTTTAACAACAAGCGTTTTAGGTGCGCATACTGCAAATCCGATTTCAGGAGACTTTTCAGTTGAAGCAAGCAATGCATTTAAAATAGAAAATGGTGAATTAACTGATCCTATTAATAAAGCCATGATTTCTGGAAATATCTTTGAAATTATGAAAAAAGTAGAAGGGTTAAACTCAGAAATAAAACAATACGGTTCGTTTATCATACCTAAACTGTTAGTTCATGATTTAAGAGTTGTTGGGCAAAATTAGAAAAAAGAAAAATTAAATATTATTTAATTTTTCTCTATATCTTTTAATTGAATCTTGAGTATAATCAATATTCAGATATTTAGCAGATAGTTTTTTAGAATCATCAAACTCTTTAATTTTCTTATTCATTACCTTATCAATATCCTCATCTAATCTTTTTAGCATATTCTCAAAAGAATTTTCCGATTTTCTCATGTTAATATTAGTTTTACGAGATAATTTTTCAATTTCTTTATCAATATCCAATTCTTCTTTAGCCATGAAAAACACCTACATTTCAATAATAGGTAATTGAATTTCAGTTATGAAATCACTTTCATTATCGCAATTATGGATACCTTTAATTAAAACTTCCTTAGGTGATCCAATAATATCATAATGATTAGCTTGAGCAACGTCAACTAACTCCGCATAAGTATCCAAAATATTATCAGTTGAACCGAAATGTTTTCCAGCTAAAACTTTGTTTTCAATCATGTCAACAACACGAATCCTATCATGCTCATCAGCATCTTCTTTAATTGCAATGCTTACATCATAAACTACATCGCCTTCATTGACTTCATGTCTTGGTGAATAATAAACAATGAAAGGCTCACCATCAGTTTCAATTTCTTTTGCTTCAACCCAACCCATTAACATGGAAAGAAATATATCTAAATCTTCAATTGGAGTTTTACAATTAATAACTCCTAATTTTTGTTCTGGAATTACTTTTACTTCATAATCCATAATTACACCTACTTAAAATTATAATCCTAATTAAATAAATAAACTTCTACTTGCTCACCTTCATCTAAAAGTTCAACAGATTTTGGAACTTTCACATAACCATCAGCACTTGATAAAGAGAAAATTGCTCCGGAATCCTTAAAGATTGGATTTACATTTTCTCCATCGACTTTCACAAGTTGATACTGCATCCTTCCAACAGGAGAATGGATTCTACGAGTCATCACTCCTTTAACTGTTTTAAGTTCAAAGTCTTTTTCAATACCTGCAAGTTTGGTTAATGGTTCGGCTACAAATGCATTAAATATCATCAAAGCGGATACTGGATTTCCTGGAAGACCAATAATTATTTTACCTTCAATTACTCCAACAATAGTTGGTTTGCCTGGCTGAACTGAAATTCCATGGATGTAGACTTCACCCAATTCATCTAAAACATGTTTTAGGACATCTCCAAGACCTGCTGAAGTTCCACCAGAACAAAGTAAAATATCGATCTCTTCAAGAGATTTTGTGATTTTTTCTTTTACTTCATCATAATCATCCTTCATCACTCCTAAAAAGTGTGCATCAGCACCACAGGAAATTGCATCGTTTTTAATCATTCCACCATTTACATCATAAATTTTACCATATGGCAAGTCATGACCTTGAAGAGTAATCTCATTTCCAGAAGATACTACACCAACACTAGGTTTTTTGTAAACTTCAATTGTCTCAAAGCCTTGTGAAAGCAAAACTCCAATTTTACCAGGATTTAAGAAATCACCTTTTTTAAGGATTAAATTTCCTTCCTCAATATCTGATCCTTTTTTGGCCACGTCTTGACCTGGAGTTGCTGTTGTTAATAAATTAACTTTATCATCAAATTTTTCTGCATATTCAACCATTACAACAGATTCTGAACCTTCAGGCATTGCCGCACCAGTGCTGATTTCTATACATTTGCCTTTTTCAACTTTCTTATCGGTTGTTGAACCTGCTTCTAAAAAATCAATTACATCCAAAGTATTCGGAGATTCTTCTGAAGCACCAAAACTATCCTCTGCAATTATTGCAAATCCATCCTTTAGTGCCTTATCGAATGGAGGAAAGTCCATTCTTGAATAAACATCTTCAAATAAAATTCTCCCATAAGCTTCAGTAACTGGAATTTCTTCACTTTGTGGTTTTAGATATTCATTAAATAAATTTTGAATAATGTCAATAGCTTCATCACATTCTTTAATTTTTAAAAATTCAGTTCCCATAATTACCACTTATAATAAAATACAATAAATTAATATATAGTATATTGATAAATATATAAATAATTTAATCATATGGAGAAATGTATTATTATTTCGGAGGAGAGTATTTGTCTAAACCTAATCATAATCAACAACAAGAATACAGAAGAGTAAGGACCCCTAAAAAAGGAGAAATTCCTGGAATAGTTGAACAAATTATGGGACACGGAAAATTAAAAGTCCGATGTGCTGATGGAAATATAAGAATGACCAGAATCCCTGGAAAAATGAAAAAACGTATTTGGATTCGTGAAGGAGATGTAATCCTTGTGAAACCATGGGATTTCCAATCTGATGAAAAGGCAGATGTGATTTGGAGATACACAAAAACAGAATCCAATTGGCTTGAAAGAAAAGGCTACTTAAAAATGTAGTCTCAATACTTATTTTTTCGATTTTAATGGATCCTAAAGTAGCTAAAGCAGATGCTAAACATGAAAAATTACATTCCCAAAAAAGAAAAAAAGACAGTTCCGATAGGAAAGTGGGAAATGAAATTTTTGATAAGATAACACTAGAAACGTTATACAAATTAGCAAATCAAGGATACATTGACATTTTAAATGGTGCAATAAGCACTGGTAAAGAGGCTAATGTACTTACAGGCATTACCGATGATGAGAAATTTGTAGCGGTTAAGATTTATAGAATCGCTACATCTGATTTTAAAAAAATGGATTATTATCTTAAGGGAGATCCACGATTCAACATCAAAACAAAAAACAAAAGGAAAATAATTTACTCCTGGGTTACAAAAGAATTTAAAAACTTAACAAGACTTGAATCTGCAGGGGTTAATGTTCCACACCCAATTACAAGTTCAAATAATGTGCTTTTAATTGAGTTCATTGGTGACGAAAATGGAAATCCTGCACAGCCTGCTAAAAACCAACCCCCAAAAGATCCGGATGAATTCTTCAATAAACTGCTTGTGAATTTGAAATTATTTGTAAATGAAGCAAAACTTGTTCATGGAGATCTGTCTAATTATAACATTTTAAACAAAGATGAAGAACCTGTCATCATTGATGTTTCACAATCAGTG
>JAEIGA010010699.1_pt1 | contig 13921 bp, 9 predicted proteins | sample 9270691 | NCBI WGS metagenome assembly JAEIGA01 (sample SAMN17057246, study PRJNA624740) | gut metagenome | biome: biome; isolation source: fecal sample | host: Bos grunniens | place: China: Xizang | collected 2019 | reverse complement strand
GAATCATCGTAATATTTGCGATACATATATTTCAATTCTACAAAAGTACGATTCTAATTCTTCACATTTTCCACAAGGAACTTCCAAATACAATTTCAATTCTACAAAAGTACGATTATAATAATTACCATTTGAGGGCAAGAAGTCAGCAAACAAAATTTCAATTCTACAAAAGTACGATTATAATTTGGATATTAAAGTTCAAACCTCTTATGGTATGTCGAATTTCAATTCTACAAAAGTACGATTATAATCCTGTCAAAAACAGTGGGGTGTTAATTGTATATCAACCAGATAATAGTGCAAAGATAATACTTTTTTGTGAGTTTTAATGTCGATGGATGATAATAAAAAAATGACGGAGAATCGACATCTGGTGTAAGCGATTAAAAATTAGAAATTTAATTAAACGATGAAAATTTGTAAAAGAAAGAAAAATCTCCGATTTGCTATCATCGACATCAAAAATTATAGGAAAATGTCAATAGAACTACGTTCCTTTCCAATCACTTCTTTGTCCATATACACGGCAGAAGGGTGCTTGAACAAAATGATGCTATCCTCCGTTTTGTCCATAAAATCATGTGCTTTTTGCAGCAGTTCCTTCAGTTTCACATCCGATATTTCTCCCTCAAACACCGAGTTCTGAATCCAATTCAGATATTTCCGGCAAAGTTTCAGCATTTTGCCTACACGCTTCTCGCCAAAATCATATACAAGAATCACATACATACCGTATTACCAATACATCTTAAAAGGTTTGTATTCTTCAATTCCAAGCAAATGCTTTGCCAGTTTATAACATTCCAACTTAATCAAATGCCGGAAACTCACTTTCCTTCCCAAGGATTTGTGTTGGAAAGTCTCTTCCATTTTGTCCTCTATGGCTCGCACAAAAACCTTCTTTCCTGTTTCGTTCAGCAGGCAGCGATTCAGTTTCCAGTCAAAATGCTTGCTCTGAATCTCCCTGCGGTTCAGCACACGGAAAATCACCCTGTCGATGATGATGGGCTTGAAAATTTCAGAGATGTCCAGACACAGCGAATAACGACGTTCGCCAGGTGTGTGCAGATAGCTGATGGTAGGGTTCAATTGTGTTTGATGGATGGCTCGCAAGCATTGGCTATAACACATCATGTTGCCAAACGAAATGAGTGCATTTACCTCATTTTGAGGTGGCTGTTTCGTCCTTTCACCCATCTCAAAGTCATTCAGAATTAAATTGAAAGCTTCGTAATATGATTTTCTAATTTGTCCCTCAATCCCCATCAGTTCATCAATCTCGGTTGTGTCAGGAATCTTCTTTGCCAAATCATTCATTATCTGAATGATGTCTTCCATATCTTTCCCTCTGCGGTTATAGTACATGAGATTGCGCACCATATTGTAGGCAGCCCCGTCAATAAATTTTTGAGCAATCGCCACCCGTTTCTTCTTGTTCTGATATGCAGCCGTTTGAGCCAAGAGCATACGTCCCGAAAGCAATGAATCACGTGGCATGAACGAACCTGTGTAGTTCTCATAATAGTCAAAGAAATGCACGCAGATGTCTTTCTGCCCCAGAAAGTTGAAAAGGGAACTATTAGCTTCCAATGAACCGAAACAATAAAATTCGCAGATGTCTTCCACTGGCAGATAACGAGGTTGTCCAGGGTGTTCCGTCCCGTCTTCGTCAATGGCAAAAGGCGTAAATTTCAAAGTGTTGTCCTTCCGCTCCATCATGCCTGGATTAAACAGATAAAAAGTCTTTTTCATTCTTCATCTGGTTCTGTTGTGAAACAAAAGTCATAATAGCTGCACGATTTGCAGATACGCTTCTTTTCGAGCGGGGGGCAAACGTCCGATTCGACAATGTCCACAATCTCGCCCTCCATACGTCTGATTTCCTCACGGTCATCATCTGTCAGCACCACAGGCATCGTCTTTCGCATGGTGGGATACTCCAGCAGACCTGTACATCCCTCGATGGCATTCCGCTCAAACACATAAATGTAGTATTTCACTTGCCATTCATGTGCCCGTTCCACTTTGTTCGACCGTTTGATTTCATGGATAACTCGTCGCTTCGCATCGAAGTAATCCACTTTGATGCCCTCAATCGCCACTTCTTCCATCCGTTCCGATCGCTGTGGATAACTGCTCTCGTGAATCAGTTTTCCGTCGTACACAGTATCGCTTGTGTGCTCCATGTTGATGCCGTTCGCAAACAGCCAAAGCTTCCTGTGGCATAGTTGGTAATAGTTGAAGTGGGTACCTGTTGGTGTCATCTCTTCAAAATTTATTTGTTGTCTTCTTCAAACGGCAATGCTCCCAAATATCTGTCAAAATCACTTTGGAACAATCGGTCCTGAATAATACGATATTTCTCAAACTCCGTCTCTGCATGTAGCACGGCCTCCTCATGGCTCACGCTACCGGCATCGTCCAGCAAAGGACGCTCGTCGCTGCTCAGATAAGCATCAATACGTTTCGCCCAATCCTCCATCGTCATGGGGATATGTCGTTTGGCACGACTCTCCGCAAATTCAAGCACTGCGGTCACGATACGTCCCATGTCCTCCAGTTCCATCTCCTTCAGATAGTTCTTGGCAATCGACACATCCGTCTTCACAATCTTTCCGTCAGGTGCATTCTCCCAAGTGGTCAGTCCCATGTGCTCCTTCTCGGCATCAGCCCGCTCCATGATAAGTTCTGCCGCCGTGTGTTGATGCACAGCATAATGCATTTTGTTTTGGATGCGTTTGAAGAACTGACGTGTGGTCGCAGCATCCTTGTTATAATCCATGCTGGTGGCATAAATGTCTGTCAGTTTCTGATAGAATCGCCGTTCCGACAGACGAATCTCCCGTATTTCCGCCAGTAGGTGCTCGAAGTAGTCTTCATTTAAGAATGTGCCGTTCTCCATCCGTTTCTTATCAAGCACATAACCACGGATGGCAAACTGGCGGAGCACGGCAGTAGCCCACTGCCGGAACTGGGTGGCACGGATGCTGTTCACGCGGTAGCCCACGCTGATGACAGCATCAAGGTTATAGTATTGCGTATTATATTGCTTACCGTCAGAAGCAGTTCGTCGGAATTTCCGACAAACTGCTTCCTTCACCAATTCACCTGTGGTGAATGCATTTTGCAAGTGTTCTGCTATTGTTGAGCGTCCCTTGTCAAATAATGCCGCTATGGCATCTTGGGTACACCAAATGGTCTCGTCGGCATACATTACTTCCACCCCCTGTTCCCTTGTCTCTGCTTGGAAGATGAGGAACTCAGCTGTACTGTTTCTTATTTCTTTTCGTGTAACCATATTTTAGTAGTATAATTTGCCGTCACGGGCATACAACGCCACCGATGCCCTTCCATTGGTGGTGTTGTGGATGATGATATTTGAAGGTTGGTTGGTCATTGGTTTTCAAAGTCAAATGCGTTCATTAACTGAATCAACTTCTTTTCTGCTTCAATTAGTGCATCGGCACTTTCATTTTCAGTTACGATGTAGCTAGCACATGGCAAAGTAATAAACACATCTGCTCCAGCATTCTCGTCAATAATTGGTTTTGCCATTGGTTTGGAACCTTCATCTATCAACTTGGCACGAATGGCACCAGACAGAGTATTAGCATTATTGCTGATGGCAACGGCAAGTGTCTCCATTAAGCTGAAAGTGCGAGCTTGATTTGAAGTGATACGCCAGTTGATGAGAGCCTTTGCCAAAGCAGGAATCACTTTATCGCGCTCTTCTTTGGGCAGAACAAGACATTCTCCAAATACATTTTTGCTTTTCACCCATCCTTTTTCTTCCAAATTGGCAATCATTTCTTTCGACAATTCAGGTTCATATTGGTTGGTGGAGACACAAAACAGAGTACGAAGGTCTATAGCAACATCGTAAACAAACAATCCTGTTGCTCTGTAATTATCTGGAATCCATTTCCTCAGCAGACTTCTATCAGAACCTGCTAATAAGGCTTCTATTTGTTCATCCGACAACTCATTTCCTTGTGGGTCGCGAACCTTGATTTTATGTGTTTCAGGTCTATCAGAACGGTCAAAAGTGATGTTTTCTTTTGATTTGGAAACCAAAAGAGGATGTAATGGATGCATGGATGAAATAGATAACGGACTCCTACGTTTAACCGTTCTTTCTTTTCCTTCTTTTACAGCACGCATCCAACCGCCTAAAAGTTGGTCTGGGTATGTAGGGTCACAGATTGATAGAACTTCACCTTCACCCAATTGTGTTTTCGTTTCTCCATTACTTGATTTAGTTTCTGTGACATTAAAAACAAAGGTGGTAGGTGCTGGTTCAACCCCTAATCCTTCAATGAGAGCCGATAAGATAGAGCGTTTTACTTGCTGACCGCTTGAATATGGCACCTGAAAGCCAAATTGTGGGTCATAATAACTCTTTTGACCATTTTCGACACAGAAAACAGCATTCTCAGCGTGTTTTAATCCACGCAAATAGATAAAATTATTTGTATTCATTTTGCTATGTATTTAGTTAAACTCAAATTGTAACGTTTATTGATTATTTTTATTACTCAATCCTGCATAGTGAAAGCGGATGAGTGTTAGATAATAAGGTACATTGTCAGTTGGCATCATGTGAATGATTTTAGCATTATCTTCAATTTTCTTGAATGATTCGATATCAGAGGCGATATCACTCAATGCCAGAAGGAATGCCTTTTTTGATGTAGAGGTCAAAATGTTTTTCACAAGATTACTTCTCTTTGTACTTAATTTTTTGTCTTTATTGACATACGCTTGCAACGTTTGTGCAAACTCGATGGACTTAGTCCATAATTCTTCATTGTTCAACATTGCTAATAACCAAATTTGATATGTGTGAAAATTTATTATTTGTTTCTCGTTGTATTTGGGAATTCTTATATCCTTTTCTTTATCTGGTGTCATGTATTGTTTTAGTCCTTTGGGCTGCATAGCCTCAATACCTATAACTCCTTTCTGACAGCATAGCTGGAATCCCTTTTCTGTTCCCCATAGGATTTCGGCTTTTTTACCTTCTTCCGTTCCGAAAAATTTGATGTAGAGTTGAAGAGGTTTCCTTATATGGTCAAGACTAAACGGAATAAAGCCAATGGTGGTGTTGGTCTGCCCAAAATTATAGACATAGCCCATCATTTGGGGATTTGTGAAATGTCTGGATATGGAAATTAGAATTTTAATCCATGATTGAGTTGCGACACTCAAAGCATCTTTAGTAGTTTCAAATGGTGTAAAACCTGCCATCGGCTGATCTTGACAAAAACTTTTTGTGTCATAGCGATGGGTTAGCCATTGTCCATTCCATGTATTGATTTGATACCCTTTCAATTGATTAATCTCCGTCAAGGCGCTTCTGTATAGCCTCCAGCCATCATACAGATCCAAAAGAATTTCTGCATGGAAAAAAAGTATAGATAGCCCACCTTGAAGTCCTACACCCAAACTGGAACCCAACCATGAAAGAAATATATCATCTTTCCCTGTCGGCATATTCATATTTGTAACCTGGCCCGAAGTGGTCGCAAATTCCTTTTCTTCTGAAGCTGGATAACCTAAAGCTATGCTGGCATCTGGCTCTCTGCAATCTTCTACTTTTTTGATGAAGTCTTGTAATTTCTCTTTTCTCTCATTTGATGTCAGTGTCTCCACCTTTTGTCCATTCTTCGTTTGTACAAAGGGAGAATTTTGTACCCATTGCAGATATTTATTGCTATCAAAAAACAAAGGATAATACACTTTGACAAAGAATGATTGGGCATCATATTGTGTGCCGTATTTCTTATTGTAAGCATCCAGAAATATTCTTCCAATAGTTGCTGTAATCATATTATCATTGATTTATAGAAATTCATATTTGGTGAAGTGTTCAGACTTTGCAAACTCCATCAGAAGTCCTTTTTCGCTATCATAAGATTTGTCAGGTACTATGAATGGTCTTGAACCCGAATTGATTTGTATTAATTGAGAATACGCAATGCTTTTGTAACTGACAGGTATTTCCAGCATCATGCGGTCAAGAGGATTTTTCAAGTATTCTTCTTTATCGCAATCTCTAATACAAATCGCCGAATTGATATCGAGCACTTCAAGCAAAGCGGATTTTGTATTGTGACACAATTCCCTAATCATCCATTTGCCATCAGTAAAGGCCACGCCCGAATAGTCGAGATTGATAAACTTAGCATTGGGATAGACCATGTCAATTAGATTCTGTAATGAAGACTCTTCAAGAAGACGATCATTTGGTAGCACTTCATAACTTTTTTGCAAAATATCGATGTCATATGGCAAGGCTTCACTTTTGTCTTTAGATGGTCGAATCACATATATGTCCTTATACTTCCCGATGGTTTCATTTGTGCGCTTCCGGTTGATGCGCCCAAAACGTTGAATCATGGCATCAATTGGAGCACACTCTGTTATCATTACATCAAAACTTATATCAAGGCTTACTTCAACGACCTGTGTTGCGATGACAATACATGCCTTTTGTGAATTATTGAAATCTTCCTTTAACAATTGTTCTAAACGAGAACGGTCTCCACGTTTGAATCGGCTATGAATCAACATCTTTTTGATTGTAGGGTGTTTTTCAGTAATGCTATAATATAGCAACTGCGCGCGTTTCACTTGATTGCAAACAATCAAAATCTTTTTGTTCTCTTCGACTGCATTTTCGATGATGTTGTTACAACAGTTGAAACTATCCACCTTATGTATAATGTGCCGATTGAATGTGTTGAGTATGTCATTGGAGAGCTTGACTTCATAAACCTCTGATTTTCCTCCCAGCAATTTCACTATTTTTTCATATAAAACACTCGGCATTGTAGCAGTTCCCACATGTATTCTGCAATTGATGGATTTGAGTATATCGATAATTTTCAAAACGATTGCCTGAGTTTCGCTCGCATAGGTGTGAATCTCGTCCAAAACCACATCACAGCCTTCCAAGTCAAGCAACATGGCTTCAAAACCTTTGATGCCGAAAACGATAGAAGCTATTTGATGAGGGGTTAGAATTTTCACGGAAGCTCCTAAATGATGTTGTAAAATACTTTCCTCAATGTTCTTGCCACGAACTTTTAGGTTTGAAGCAGCATGAAGAAGATATATTTGAGCATCTGTACCATTCAAATCACTCTTGATTCGGTCATACATCGCATTGATGGAAGCTTGAAATGGTAAAGTGTAAAAGACACGCCCTTTGCATCGGCGAAGCAAAAAATCGGTTTTTCCCGCACCCGTCGGTGCGGTAACTAACGTATGTTTTCTTTCGTCATTCGTGTTGACATACGATAATGGATATAAATGGTGTACTCGGTTATAGAAAGTCAAATTGGGCCGAATAAAGAGTTTGTCAAGCGATGCCTCGGTCTTCTCTTCCAATGCTGAAGCATAATGGTCGGCTGCCATTAAAAGCCCCTTCCATTTTGAAAAATTCAATGTCCGATTCTCACAGTATTCAACAACAAATTCATAATTGTTTTCAGCCTCTCTGCGACTAATAGAATGTGTCTCTATTCCACATTCATTGAGAATTGCCAGAGCAATAGGACTCCATTCTTCAAATTTGTAAGCATGTCGGGCAAAGCAATTCATGTTATCGTCCAAATCCAATATTCCTCTCTCGTTTATATCATTCAAAATGGATTTGTGGTGAGCCACAATCATGTCGATTATCGCTGAGCGCTCTACTTCTGGGAAAAGAGAAAGAAAAAGCAATGATGCTATCTCATGCCTAAACACAAATCCAGGTTGGTTAATATATCCACGTTTCAGAGTGCGCTGAAATAGAGGACTAACTTTCCCTACATCATGCAATATGGCACCTTTTCGAGCTAGTTCTTCATCTAATCCGACATGACGAGCGATAGCGATAGCAGCATTGGCTACGCCTTTTAGATGTCTGATAAGTGGCAAGCCTCCACTCTCTTCATGTTTGGCTAATATGTGGTTGTAACTTCTTGACATTGTTTACAATAATTTATTCCCATTATATTCAATCCATCCATACATGGGTTTGCCGTTGTCAAAACGATTATATCCGACAAGGAAAGATTGTTCAGATTTGCCAAAACGTAATTCAAATCCTTTAATTTTTTCAAACTCCTCTTCTGAAAGTTCCTGAATTTCTGGACTAGGCAACATTACATCTTCATTCCTGCATAAACAGATATGCTGTTGTGACGCAATTTCAGCATCTGCTTTTTCCTGGAATGCCAAATATAAAATGGGGTCTATCATTATACCACGAGTAATAGGAGTAAAGTGTATTTCCCCCTTTTTCCATGTTCCTCTTGTCCCCAAATTGGAGTTTGGGAGTTTTGTAATACCACGAGTTTGTGTTACCTCCTTTTGAGTATCAATGGCAGAGTAACGAAGCTTATGTCGTAGAATTTTGCATATTACACCATTATGCTCCAACAATTCAGGAAACAATTTCTTTTCGATTCCCTCAATGATAGAAGGAGTAAGAAACTGCTGACTGAATGTCTCGCCATCTCTAACGGCTGTCCATGGTTTTATAAAACCAAATTTTCCTTTATATATAACAATGTACATCATCTTATCATATTATGTTTATCCAATCATTCCGAATCCCATGCTCCCTTTTTCACCCAATCCGCTTTCGTAGGCGATGTGCAGGAGTTCTTCGGGGAGATCGAGTTTGAACTGATATCGGTAACCTCGCACACGGGTCTCGTTGGGGGTGCCTGCCTTGATGCGAACGAGAGCCGACTTGGGTTCGTTGAGCAGTTGGAGATGGCAGTGAGGAGTGCCGCTGAAGGGATGTCCGTGGATGGTGTTGTAGCGGTCGAGCAGACCTGTGAGGATGCCCAGTTCATAACGCGGGTCGGTGGGGGAAAGGTAGTCCATGTGACCCCGTTCGTTGCGGAGGGAGATGCAGACGGGGGAGAGGGTCCTGAATACCATGTCTGGATGGTAGTCAAGGGAAGGCATCACCTGAATCTCTCTGACCATAAACTGTATGCCTGAGATGTAATCTGACACTTGGAAGGTCTGTTGCTGAAACAATCCTTGAATGAATTGTTGGGTGCTCCGTTCGGGTAGGAAAGTGATGTAGAGCGTCACAAAGTCTGACTTGACGATGAGACGTTCCCGCTGCTTGTCAATTCCATACTGCGGTACGATTAGGTTGGAGAACGTGAACAATTTGAAACGCTTGCCATTTTGCTGGTAGCCGTTCTCATGCAGCCATGTGGAAAATGCAAGGTCGCTCTTTTCCAGGGTATGGTAGATGACACCTTGCAAAGGATACTGATAGTTGATGGGCAGTTCACGTCCCATCACTTCAGGCTGGATTTGTAGGGTTAGTTTGAATCTCATAGAATCGGTTTTGTAATATGATTTTTGCAAAGATAATGTTAACGCTGTTCCAAATCACGGTACATGGATTCTTTTTTTGATGTTTTTTGTTTTTTTAACAGTTTTGATAAATTTATAATTTGGATATGGTAAACAAAAGATTTTTATTCCTTTTAATATACGATATAAGTTTATGTGTGATGTGTTTTGAAATATAGCGTCTTCATGCAGTGTGTGTTATCTAGAAGGTTGTTGGTATTTAAATTCTTGCAAATTATATGACTATTGACTATTGATAATAGGCTTATCTAAAATTTTAACGTGAGTCCAACGAAACAACACTTTTTCTGTTTGCTGTGCCTATTTCTCATCATCGAAAGTCTTTTTTGCAAACCAAGAACAGACTCCTTACGCGCTCACCATGTACATAAGATTAAAAGCATGGTGTTTGAAATATCTTGTACACGGTGTTTGTAATATAGTGCTGGCGGTGAAGACTGAAATGAAGTTGGTTGATGCCAATGTGTGGTCTTTTGCTGTAGATAAAACAATGGCTGGGTGTTGTTCGTGATTTGTACGGAATTGCGGGCTATATTCAATTCTTATTGTGGATTTTCCTGTTTTGGGTACGGCTTTTGTGGGAAGTGTTACATTTTGTGAAGAAAATGTTACGTGGGTGCAAGTGTATGTGTGGGATTTGTTTTATCTTTGCAAGAAATTGTGGGGCGGGAAAGTTTTTAATTCCCTTGATGGTCTTAAAGTCTTTTTCTTCCTCTCCTCAAAAAGGAAAACCAAAACCTAAATAAAAAAACAATTAAAATCGTATGATGAAAAACGTGAAAAAAACAAAGTGTGCTGCCGTGTTGGCTGGTGCGCTGGCGCTGCTGCCGATGAGTGCTGCTGCGCAGAATCCGTTTGTTCAGACTTGGTACACATCTGACCCAGCTCCTATGGTGGTTGGTGACAGGATTTACGTGTACACTGGGCATGACGAGGATGGTGCTGACTTCTTCTGGATGCAGGAGTGGCGTGTGTACAGTTCGTCTGACATGGTGAACTGGACTGACCACGGTAGTCCGTTGGCTCTGGAGAGTTTCAGCTGGGCGGATGACCGTGCTTGGGCTGCTGAGTGTATTGAGCGTAACGGCAAGTTCTACTGGTATATCTGTGCGCATTCCCGTCTGTCGGGTGGTATGGCTATCGGTGTGGCTGTGGCTGACTCGCCTACAGGTCCTTTCCGCGACGCTATCGGCAAGCCGCTGTATGAGAATGGCAGCTGGGACCACATTGACCCAACTGTGATGATTGACGATGAGGGCCAGGCATGGATTTACTGGGGTAACCCTCGCATCTATTGCGCAAAGCTGAACGAGGACATGATCAGCATTGACGGCGAGGTGTTTAACATCGAAATGACAGAAGAAGGATTTGGCGCTCCAGACCCATCGAAGAGAGACCGAAGCAAGAAGTATAAAGATACCTATACTGAAGGACCATGGATTATGAAGAAACCTCAGATGGCTCAGCAGGGCAAGAAGGCGAAGAAGGGTGAGGAGACTCAGGGAGGATACTATCTGCTGTATGCAGCTGGCGGCGTTCCTGAACACATCGCTTATTCTGAGAGTCCAACTCCTACGGGTCCTTGGACTTACAAGGGCATCATCATGCCAGAGGGTGGTACATCATCGTTTACAAACCACTGCGGCTATGAGCGTTTCAAAGGTCATGACTACTTCTTCTACCACACTGGCAAGCTGCCGGGCGGCGGTGGCTTTGGCAGAAGTGCGGCTGTAGAGGAGTTCAAGTTTAACGAGGACGGAACGTTCCCAACGATTCTTCCAACCGACAAGGGTGTGGAGCCTGTGGATGTGTTGAATCCATACGAGCGCGTAGAGGCAGAGACCATGGCGTTCTCTAAGGGTGTGGACACTGACTGGAATGACAAGACAGGTGTGTATGTGAACCAGATTCATGATGGCGACTACATTAAGCTGCAGGCTGTAAACTTTGGCAAGAAAGTGCCTCGTACATTCACAGCTAGCGTGGCAAGCGCATTGCGTGGCGGCAGTTTCGACATCAGACTTGACAGCCTGAGAGGAGAGCTGCTGGGCCGCGTAGAAGTTCCTCACACTGGTGGCTGGGAACAGTGGCAGACAGTGGTGCTCGACTTGCAGAAATCTGTCGAGGGTGTGCATGACCTCTATTTCGTGTTTAAGGGACGCAAGGGCGTTCGCCTGATGAGTTTTGACTGGTGGAAGTTCCGTGGTATCGAGGAGTGCAATATGCCTATCTTCACAACGAAGTATACAGCTGACCCTTCTCCGCTGGCGGTAGGCGATACGCTGTTCCTCTATGTGTCTCATGATGCTCATCCTGAGGATATTCCTGATGAAAATGAGAGAAACTCGGCTGGATTCTTCATGTATGACTGGCTGCTTTACTCTACTACAGACATGGTGAACTGGACAGACCATGGCGCAGTGGCTTCGCTCCGTGACTTTGAGTGGCGCAGCCGTGATAATGGCGGATGGGCTATCCAGACTGTGGAAAGAAACGGCAAATACTATCTCTATGCTCCGCTGCACGGACATGGTATTGGTGTGCTGGTTGCTGACAGCCCTTACGGTCCATTCAAGGATCCGCTTGGCGAACCGCTGGTGTGGCAGCAGGAACACTGGGATGACATCGACCCAACGGTATTTATCGATGACGATGGACAGGCTTACATGTACTGGGGCAATCCTCAGACTTACTATGTGAAACTGAACGAGGATATGATTTCTACCAGTGGCGACATTCATGTGATGAGTCACAAGGATGGCGTTATGCGTCCAGTGAAGGAGGAGGGTGCTAAGATAAACCTCCGAGTGTCTTGGAACGAGAAGTCAAAGTGGGCAGTGCAGCACTATCAGGAAGGTCCTTGGTGCTACAAGCGTAATGGCAAATATTACATGGCGTTTGCCAGCACTTGCTGTCCTGAGGGTCTGGGTTATGCGATGAGCGACAGCCCAACAGGTCCTTGGACTGAAAAGGGTTACATCATGGCTCCAACGCAGCGTGACCGTGGCAACCACCCTGGCATCGTGGACTTCAAGGGAAGCACTTATGTGTTTGGACAAGACTATGACTTGATGCACCTCTACACCTGGGAGCATCACGAGCAGCGTTCTGTAAGTGCAGCAAAGATGACTTACAATGCTGACGGTACGATTCAGGAACTTCCTTACTGGCTTGACCAGAATCCGCTGGAGCAGTTGCATAGCCTGAACCCATACAAGCGTGTGGAGGCTGAGACTCTGGCTTGGGGCTGGGGCCTGAAAACTTGCAAGGTGGGCATCAAGAACACGGGTGTGGTGAAGGATATGCCTTACTCTACAGGCAAGGTGAACCAGTACATCACACATATCGACGAGGGTGAGTACATCCGCGTGAGAGGTGTGGACTTTGGCAGCGCAGGCGCGAAGAAGTTCATGGCAAGCGTGGCTTCAGAGGCTGGAAGCGGTCAGATTGAGTTGCGCATCGACGAGATTGAAGGCCAGGTGATTGGTACTGTGGACGTGAAGAAGACTGGCGGCGACGAGAAGTTCCGTACGGTTAGCGCGAAGGTGGAGAACGTGAAGGGCGTGCATGACTTGTATCTGCACTTCAAGGGCCTGAATGGCACGTTTAACTTCGATTGGTGGCAGTTCCAATAAATAGATGTAATGTATAGGACAAAATGAACCAGATGCTTGCGTTTGGTTCATTTTGTCCTATCTGATTATAGGATAGTGCCACGGATGTAAGGATGGAAGGACGTATCTTTGTGGCATCTATTTGCTTGGATAGAATGATTAACTTATAACAATTTGAGTATGAAAAGAATAATTTGCTCTTTTGTGGCATTGATGTTGCTTGCCGCTGGTGTGCAGGCGCAGAAAATGAAATCGCCTAATGGCTTGCTGTCGGTAGAGAAAGTGGGCAGCGGCTATGAGGTGAAGTATCAGGATAAGAAGGTGCTGGACTTGTCTTCTGTAGGTTTCGCTACGACGAAGAAGAACGAAGGTCTTGCTTTTCAGCGGATGGAGAAGGGCGGAAAGGTGAAGGCTGATTATCAGATGTTGGCTGGAAAGAGATTGCATTGTGTGAATGAGGCCAATGAGTATGTGCTTCATTACCAGTATGCTGACGGGTCTCCGATGCGTCTGGTAATGCGTCTTTACAACGATGGCTTGGCGTTCAGGTATGAACTGGAAGGCTTGTATGACGAGCGTGTGAAGGAAGAGCTGACGACGTATAGCATTGCGGATGGTGTTCGCCGTTGGTTCATGCAGTGGTCGGATGGTTACGAAGGTTTCTTCCCTTTGACGACAAGCGGAGAGGGGCGCAGCAAACATTGGGGCTATCCTGCGTTGCTGGAGCCTGCTGACGGTGTGTTTGCGCTGATTTCGGAGGCTAATATTGAGCGTGCGCAGAGTGCTTCGTCTCTGAAGAATGAACAGAAGTCTTCTGAATATAAGGTGTTCATGGACACGAATGAGGTTGCGCTCTATGGCGACTGGCACACTCCTTGGCGTGTGGTGATGATTGGTTCGTTGGCTGATGT
>JAEIGA010010698.1_pt1 | contig 13922 bp, 11 predicted proteins | sample 9270691 | NCBI WGS metagenome assembly JAEIGA01 (sample SAMN17057246, study PRJNA624740) | gut metagenome | biome: biome; isolation source: fecal sample | host: Bos grunniens | place: China: Xizang | collected 2019 | reverse complement strand
TGAAAAGCATCTGAAGCTTGGTGTTTTTTACACGATCCTTTATAGCGCGCAGACGCATCCAGGGATCTTCGTGCAAAAAGCGAAGACAAGCATCAAAGGTAGCTCCGCCCCATGCCTCGAGCGAGTGGTAACCAACCTTATCCATATCTTCGAGGATAGGGAGCATTTCCTCGGTGGTCATTCTCGTAGCGGCGAGTGACTGATGTGCATCTCGTAAAACGGTTTCTGTTATTAAAACTTTAGACATTTGTTCTTATCCTTTCAATAGAATAGCTCCTTAGCCGAAGAAGCTGAGGAATACACCTGCCGCAACGGCAGAGCCGATAACACCGGCAACATTGGGGCCCATGGCATGCATAAGAAGGAAGTTTGAGGGGTCGTATTTACGGCCTACGTCCTGCGATACGCGAGCAGCCATAGGTACTGCTGATACACCGGCAGAGCCTATAAGGGGATTGATTTTACCGCCGGTAAGCTTGCACATAATTTTGCCTGTAAGCAGACCGCCGATAGTTGATACGCAGAATGCACACAGTCCGAGAGCTATTATGTAAAGCGTTTCGGGCTTGAGGAAGTTCTGTGCGTTTGCGGTAGCGCCTACGGATACACCGAGGCATATTGTAACTATGTTGATAAGCTCGTTCTGAGCAGTCTTGGATAATCTGTCAGCGACACCGGAAACGTTGAATAAATTACCAAGCATAAGGAATCCTACAAGCGGCGCCGCGTCGGGAACTATAAGGCATACTATAGCTGTAACAACGATAGGAAACATCACCTGCTCAAGCTTTGAAACCGCGCGAAGGTTAGTCATTTTGATGCATCTTTCCTTCTCGGTGGTCAGAAGCTTCATAAACGGCGGCTGAATAATAGGAATAAGCGCCATGTATGAGTAAGCGGCTATAGCTATTGCTCCGAGAAGCTGAGGAGCCAGCTCCTTTGTTACAAGTATTGCGGTCGGTCCGTCTGCACCGCCGATAATACCGATGGCACCGGCTTCCGCAGGTGTAAATCCAAGGAAAAGAGCCGCAAAGAATGCCACGAATACGCCAAGCTGTGCGCCGGCTCCCATGAAAAGCGATTTCGGGTTTGCAATCAGAGGCGAAAAGTCTGTCATAGCTCCAACGCCCATGAAAATAAGTGAGGGATAAACGCCAAGCTTGACACCGAGATAGAGTATATCAATGAGACCGCCATTGTTTATTACCTCTTCGATTATACGTCCCATAGGAACATGGCCATTTACCAGTTGTTCTGCGGCAATAAGACCGTTTTCGAGATAATAATCGTCAAAGAAAAAGTCAAGATGTATAAGATTTGCTCCGGGAAGGTTGGCAAGTAGCATACCGAAAGCAATGGGCATCAGAAGCAGCGGCTCAAATTTCTTAACTACCGCAAGATAGAAGAGCGCACCGATTATGACGTACATTATTAAGTATTGCCACCATGCCGTATCGGAGCCCGAAAACATTTGGTAAATACCGGTCGTTTTCAAAAAATCCTTGATAGCAAATAAAAGTTCATCCATTAACTAATACCTATTCTTTCTCGGAATAATCAGTTAAGGGTGGCAATAATGTCGTTAGCTGCAACAGATGCGCCCTTTTGTACATTTACAGAAGCAACTACACCGTCACAGGGAGCAGGAATATCGTTTTCCATCTTCATAGCCTCAAGAACGCAGATAACGTCACCTTTCTTTACGGACTGTCCGGCACTTACCTTTATTTCAAGGATGGTACCCGGCATAGGTGCGTTTACGGGAGTTGCTCCGGCAGCAGCCGGTTTTTTTGCTGTGGTAGGTGCGGCAGCGGGTGCAACAGGAGCTGCTGAAGGTGCAACGGGAGCCGCTACAGGTGCGGAAAATACAGGTGCAGAGCCTACTGCGCCAACCTCTTCTACTACAACCTCGTAGGTCGTACCGTTTACTGTAATATTATATTTTTTCATTTTAATTTCCTTTCACTTAGTTATTTTATTCTAAAAGATACAACCCTAAACTTTAAGCCGCTGCTTTCACTCTCCGCGGCAGCGATAGCAGCTGCAATAACAGCAACTATTTCGCCTTCTGCAGGAGTAGGAACGATAGGTTGAGATTGAGTTTGAGATTCGCCTGACTTAGATTCTTTTCCATTCCTGCCCGCGAAGCAAACTTTGAAAATTGTTAAACAAAGCCATAAAACGATAAGAACGGCAAAAATCGTTAACATGCCAATCAAAAGTATTGCTCCGCCAAAAATTAAGGCGTCTGAAAGCTGAGCAGAATCAAAGTTTTGGAAATCTACGATCTTTTTTGTGAAATCTTCAATACCAAACATGTTTTTTCTCCTTTAAAGAGGAAGTATCTTGCGATTTGCTACTGCGCGTGCATTACCCTTTGCGGAGAGCATAAGGAGTGCTGAGCATATTCTTGCTCTCAGTTCGTTAACGCTGATTATGTCGTCTATTTCTCCGCTGGAGGCAGCATTTACAGGAGAAGAAACCGTACTCTTCCATTCTAAGATGAGGTCCTCACGCTTTTTATCCTCGGTGATATATTTGTCCCAGGCAAAAGCAACACCGCTTTCTGCGCTGAGAGCACCGATTTCCGAGTCATCGATTGCATATACGATATCAGCACCGAGAGATTTAGAGCCGAGCAGAACAAATCCCGCGCCTATTGCGTGCTTCATTATAACGGTGATCTTTGGGCAGCTTGATGTCGAATATGCAAACGCAAGCTTCGCAAGCTCGGGAGCAAAGAGGGGCTCGTTTTCGGCATCAATAGCCAAACCGTATGAATCAGCGAGGGTAACAACGGGGATAGAGAAGCTGTCGCAAAGGGTTACAAAGCGTGAAATCTTTCTTGCTGTAGCAGTGTCGATTCTACCTTCGTTTGTTGCAAATGAAGAAGCAACTATTCCACATTTGATGCCACCGATCGTAGCAAAGACTGTAGCTGTGCCCGGTGCGTAATCACGGGAAAGCTCATAAAATAAACCGTTGTCCGCAATCACGGAAATAGCAGAAAGACCGTCTCCGCCAAAGTCGAGGTTGCCGAGCTTTCTGTTAAGATTGTCGGTGCATACATCGGCGGTTTGGATACCGACAGAGGAGTTGGAGGGAAGGAAAGCGATAAGGCTTCTGATATATGCAGAGCACTGGTCAGCGGGAGCGGTAAAGGCGATCATACCGTCCTGCGCGCCCTCGCAGCCCGAAAGCACGGGAGATGTAACGTAACAGGTAGCGCTCTCTTCCTTTACTATTATATCAAACATTGAAGCAACAGCGGCGGATGTGCCGATGCACTTTCCGGTTATGTATGCTATCTGGGGTATAAGACCGGATGCCTTTGAAGCATATGACATAATTTTTCCGTAAGCGGCAAGGGCAGCTGTGCCCTCGAATATATCAGTACCGTTAGAGTTGAATATACCGATTATAGGTGCAGCGTTGCTTATTGCAAGCTTGTAAAGATCGGCGATTTTTTTTGCATGACGGGCATCTATCGCGCCGCACATGCGCGAAACATCTTCTGCGAAAACGTAGCAGAGCTTTCCGTCAATAGCTCCGTAACCGCATACGACTCCCTCAAACTCGTTGCTTCTTTCAGTGCAGAGAAAATCTGAGGTGCCGCGCTTTACAAATGCGCCGGTTTCAACGAAGGTGCTATCGTCAAAGAGCATAGCAAGCTGACGTCTGACGTCAGAGCCTTCTGCACAAACCAATGCGTCGCGAAGCTCAGCCGCTGTAGGAAGACTACAAAAGTTGGGTTTTGTGTATTTATCCAAAGCGAAAATTTGATTTGCTATCCGAGCAAATCTCTCCTTCCTTAAAAATGTTAAATATGGGGAAATATGGAAAAAAGTTCGAAAAAACAAAAATCGACCAAATTTCACCAAATATAATATATCACCAAATAATAAAATAGTCAATAGATTTTTCTAAAATATATAAAAAAAACAAAAAAAGCGTGTCCACTATGAAAAAATGTTATGGATTTTTTGATACTTTTATAAATCTGTAAATCAAAAAGACCATCAATGCACCGGAGGGTGGATGATGGTCTTTAAAATGGTATTAAAAATGAAATCTTATGATTTGAAGCCCTCAAGCATAGACATTCGCTTGCTTGAATATTTATAGGCACTCTCAAAGTTCATTAGCTGCTTTGAACACTGTTCCATATCAGTATAAACCTTGAACATAACGTATGAATTGTAGGTTTCCGCGTTTTTTTCATTCACGATTTCTTCAAGAAGTATAAGAGCCTCCTTATACTTACGGTTTTTCATCAAATCTTTTGCTTTTTCGTGCTTTGAAAAAATTGGATTTCTGTAGTTGAAGTCGGTTTCTCCGATAATGTATTTATACAGCTCATAATCATATCTTTTGTCTAATGAGTCGTCAAACATCTGTGGATCAAATTCAAGAAGCGGGGATTGGATATTTGCTGCTAAAGCAGAGAATAAAAGCGTTAGGTTTTCTATATCTTTAGTATCGTAGATCGTTTTTGAAGAATATTCCTTTGCCAGCTTCAGGTGCTTTGCACCCGTCAAAAGCGCGCCTCTGAGTACGGATTTTCTACCTACCTCAAAATGGCAGTATGCAAGCATATACGAAAGCTCATCGTCTACGTCCGACAGCTTTTCGATTGCGTTAATGCAGGAGTTGTATTTTTTGTCAGCGAAGGCACTTTTGATATAGTTGATTGAGGATTGCTTTTCATAAAAAAAGAGATTGTAGTCGTTAGATAAAAGATAGGAGACGGGCGTACCAAGACGCATCGCAATGTGCTCGAGCGTGCCGATAGACGGGGAAGCCTTATCGCATTCAATAGCGCTCAACATATTGCGCGTTATTTTATCACCGCATAGATCCTTCTGAGTTATCTTTTTGGATTTTCGTAAAGACCTTATTTTTTCTCCGAGTGTCATAATTTGCTCCAATTTTTAAAAATGGTGTTTATTTTTTGGCAGAATTAATATTTCTTTTGGGTATAACATCCGATAGAGGATTGTTGCTCATCGCATCCTCAAGGTTTCTGCTGACGACGTGAGTATAAATCTGGGTAGTGTTAAGCTGTTCGTGACCGAGGATATCCTTAAGCACTCTTATATCAACCTTTCCGCTCTGATACATAAGTGTTGCCGCGGTATGACGCAATTTATGTACGGAAAGTCCTTTTGCACCGAGCCCAGCCATCTGCAGATACTTATATACGATCCATTGTACTGTTTTTGCGGAAATTCTGTTTTCCCTTCTGCTGAGAAAAAGCGCATTCGTTGATGTTCTGATATATTTTGGGTCAAGACGTATCCGAAGATATGAAGCAACAGCGCGCTTGGCAGCAGTGTTAAGATAAATAATTCTTTCCTTATTTCCTTTACCAAGCACCTTTACGTATGTCAGCTCCGAATCAAAACTTTCGAGGTTTAAGCCGACAAGCTCGGATAAACGCATACCGGTATTCAAAAATAGGGCAATGATTGTATAGTCTCTCTCAGCAGTTTTAGATTCGGTATCCGAGCGAACGGTCTCCAAAAGTCTGACAGCCTCTTCAACCGTCAAATATTTTGGTAAAGTAGAATTTTTTTTAGGAGCATCTATATCGGTTGTAGGATTAGAATCGATCAAGTGCCTTTTTGAATGAGCGTAACGGAAAAACGATTTTATCGCGCTTAATTTGCGCATTCGGGTAGTGGTGCTGTTTTTGCGTTCGTATCCCACATACATAAGAAAGTTTATAATGCTCTGCGAAGAGATAGCCGCTACATCCTTTAGTGTTATATCTGATATTGACAAGCGTTCAAATTCGTCGGGCGCAAGCTCCAGGTCATCACGGTCAACCTTGTAATGACGAAAAAAGGTTCTCAAGTCTAAAAGATATTCACACACGGTTTTTTCGCTATTGCCTCTAATAGCAGCCAGATAAGATGCGTAATCGCGAAGAAAAGAGGGAAGAGCTTTATAATCCTCGCTTTTAAAAGTCATAACCGCCATTTCACGCCTCCGATTGTAATTACATCTCTATTATACAAAATTTTATCCATCGATAAAGTGGACAAAGTGTAAACATTTTGGCAATTCACTTGTTTTTTTGAAAAAATATGTTATCATATAGTTATCAAACAGGGAGAATTTTTATGAAATTTTTCAAAGATAATTCTTATGACATTGTCAGATTGTTGATTAACCAAATCGGCATAACTATTTTTTCGCTCGTGCTTTTTACCGCGCTTGCCGCGATAGAAAATACCGAAACTTACAGCGCGGTTTTGATTGCCGCATCCATATTTGCTACAGGTTTTTATCTCGTTCTCATTTATACCGTCGGTTGGGAGTGCGGTGCAAAGGATAAGATTCGTGTTGACGGCGGCAGGCTTTCGCCTATGCCGGCAAAGGGCGCTTTGATGGCTTTGATCGCAAACCTTCCTAACTTTATCTTTACCGTTTTAGGTATCATTACAATGCTCATCTACATCATGGGCGGCGGCGAGGGCTTTTATTCCGCGTTTGCGGTATTTAATCTCATTTTTCGCTTTATTGAAGCGATGTATCTTGGTGTGATACAGGCTGTTTTTTCGGCATTTTCATACGATGTCAATTTGCAGTACTTATTAGAATCCGTCGGCTTTGCAGTTGCTCCGATTCTCGCTGTTCTGGCAACGCAGCTCGGTTATTATTGCGGTTCCAAGGATTTACGCATTCTTTTCCTGCTGAAGCGCGAAAGAGACACCGAAGATAAATAATTTCAACTGAATTTTGTAATATAAAAAAATTATCCTCCATATAGTTTTACTGACGTATGGAGGATTTTTTTATGCGGATATTTGATTTTAAAAAAGCTTCACCGGTGATTATACTTATTACTTTGATTCTGGCCCTGTCGGTCGTGGCAGAGCATATAAAGCACGCGTACGGAGCTGAATTATATATACAGGCATCAGCCGGCGCAGAGAGCGACAAAATTATAATTATCGATGCGGGACACGGCGGGGAGGATGCCGGTGCCATAGGCGTTAATGGAATATACGAAAAGGATCTTAACCTTGCCGTTGCTCTTGAAATTGGCAAAGAGCTTGAAAATAAGGACTATGTAGTCGTATATACCAGAACCGATGACAGGATGCTTTACAAACCCGAACAAAATATCAAAGGCATAAGAAAGCTTTCCGATCTGAAGGGCAGATGTGAGGTAGCGAACAGGTATCCCGATTCACTGTTTGTGAGCATACATATGAATTCGTTTTCCTCATCAAAATATTCAGGACTACAGGTTTACTATTCTGAGAAAAATGAAGAAAGCAGAAATATGGCACAAGCCATTCAAACCGCTGTTAAAGAAAACTTTCAGCCGCAGAACAACAGAAAAACAAAGTCCGGCAAGGATATGTATTTACTTGAAAATATCGAAAATCCCGCCGTGCTTATCGAGTGCGGATTTCTGACGAATTCTGAAGAATGTGAAAAACTTTCAAAAAAAGAATATCAAAAGCAGTTGAGTTTTTGGATAGTTTGTGGTATCATAGAGTATATGAAAGATTCATAAGCATAAAATACGCGTATGCGTTAGCGAAAGGACGTCATAAATGAAAGGACCAAAGACGATATTCGTTTGCAGGGAATGCGGATACACGAGTCCAAAGTGGCTTGGAAAATGTCCGGATTGCCTTTCTTGGAACAGTTTTGAGGAGGAGATTGTTGTAGAAAAATCTCAAAAAAGCGCTATAAATCCCGGCAGAAACGTTACTTTGATAAATAGAGCAGAGAAGTTTTGCGATTTAAAAATGCCGGAATATATGAGAACTAAAACCGGAATGGGAGAGCTTGACAGAGTACTCGGCGGCGGCTTGGTGGATAGCTCTGTTGTTCTGCTTTCGGGAGAGCCCGGCATAGGCAAATCCACACTTCTTCTCCAGATTTGCTCCGAGCTTAGTAAATCCCGCTTAGTCCTTTACGTTTCGGGTGAGGAGTCAAAGGGGCAATTAAAGCTTCGCGCGGAGCGGCTTGGAATTTCCGGAGAAACTATATATCTTCTTACTGAAACTGATGTTGAAAGCATACTCGATGAATGTCAGCAATTGAAACCTGACGTTGTTATAATAGATTCAGTTCAGACCCTTTCCACTCAACGGTTCACATCCGCTCCCGGAAGTATAACTCAGGTCAGGGAAAGCGCCATGTCCTTCATCAACTATGCAAAAACTAACGGTGCCGCAGTTTTTCTCGTCGGACACGTTAATAAAGAGGGCGGTATATCCGGTCCTAAGATACTCGAGCATATGGTTGATGCCGTCCTTTGCTTCGAGGGTGACCGTACGAACTCATACAGAATTATTCGAGCAAACAAAAACAGGTTTGGGTCAACAAACGAAATCGGCGTATTTGAGATGGGGGATAAGGGACTTGTGGAAATTCCCAATCCCAGCGAGGTCGTAATGGCTGAACGCCCTAAGAATACAAGCGGTTCGTGTGCTGGTTGCGTAATACAGGGAACACGACCTATCATCTCCGAGATACAATCGCTGGTTACAAAATCAGCGTATGCTACGGGTAAACGCACTTCAGACGGATTTGATTATAACCGTATGTGCCTTTTGATTGCCGTGCTTGAAAAGAGAATGGGTCTAAAATTCTATGAGAATGACGTTTATCTAAACGTTGCGGGCGGCATACAGCTGGACGAGCCCAGCGCGGATTTGTCCATTGCAATGGCGCTTATCAGCGGAATTACCGACAGAATTATTCCTGACAATCTGATTGCCTTTGGTGAGCTTGGTCTTGCAGGAGAGGTCAGAGCCGTATCACATATTGAATATAGAATAAAGGAAGCGGTTCGCCTCGGTTTCACTAAAATCATTTTACCGAAAAAGAATCTCAGCTCGCATCTGAAGGTTTCGGGAGGGGTAGATCTTATAGGTGTTGCTAACATATATCAAGTCCTCCCTCACATGGCTTCCAAGGAAACGTCAGAGGACTAGTTGTTGCCGGAAAAATTGTTGAATTTGCACTAAATATATCAAAAACGCAGAGTTTTTTGTGCGACCTGCACAAAGAATTGCTGCGTTTTTCTACATTAAGGGAAAAAATTATTACTTCAAAAATGTTGAAAAAAACATAAAAATAGTGTATAATTTTACTATAATGCTATTTTGCTTTAGTTGCATTACGGCAAAAAACAACAAGGAGACACTATTTAATGGAACAGGTTTACACAAAAAGTATTCGTAACGTTGCCCTCCTCGGACACAGCGGGGGCGGCAAAACATCGCTCGCTGAGTCTATGCTTTATATTTCCAGACTCACCGACCGTCTCGGAAACGTAGCAGACGGCAATACGATCTGCGACTACGATCCCGAGGAAATAAAAAGAGGATATTCGATTTCTTCGGCAATGGCTCCTCTCCTTTGGAACGGTGCAAAAATAAATATATTAGATACACCCGGCTTTTTTGACTTTGAGGGCGAAGCAATTCAGTGCGTAAGAGCCGCAGATGCCGCAATTATCGTAGTAGACGGTAAAGCCGGCATAGAGGTAGGCACAGAGCTTGCTTGGAATCTTGCTACCCGCGCGGGAATTCCCAGGGCATTCTTTATAAACCGCTTCGACGATGGCGAGGCGAGATTTTATAAGGTCGTTGGCGCGATCAGAGAGAAGTACGGAGTCAACGTTTGTCCTATTCAGATACCTATTATTGACGGCGATACCGTTATAGGATTTGCAAATCTCGTTGAAATGTGCATTTACACGTTTGAGAAGGCGACGGGCGAGTATGTTCGCAGCTCAATTCCCGATAAGTTTAAGGAAGTTTGCGATGAGTATCATGCAATGCTCCTCGAAGCAATCGCGCAGACAAGCGACGAGCTTATGGATAAATTCTTCAATGAAGAGCCTATCGAACGCGAGGAAGCTCTTGAAGCTATACATCAGGGTATCATTTCCGGTGATATCGTTCCGGTGTTCTGCGGTGCTGCATTAAAGAATTGGGGTATCAAGACGTTCCTTGATACTATTACCGAGTCTTTTCCGCGTCCTACCGCCCGCAAGACCGAAAAGCTTATTGCGTCGGATGGCACTCTCAGCGATGTAGCGATAGAACCCGATTGCAGCGACACTTCTATTTTTGTATTCAAAACAGTTGCTGATCCTTTTGTCGGTAAGATGTCCTTCTTTAAGGTTATGAACGGAACTTTGAAAAAGGATATGGTTCTGCGTAACACATCAACCGGCGCAAACGAGAAGTTTAATAAAATTTTCTTCCTTCGCGGTAAAAAGCAGATAGATGTTGACTCGCTTTGCTGCGGTGATATCGGTGTTGTTGCAAAGCTTTCCAATACTAACACTAACGATACGCTTACCACTCTTTCCGGTGATATTAAATATGCACCGATAGTCTATCCAACTCCTTATTACACTATGGCTATCAAGCCCCTCGCGAAGGGTGACGAGGATAGAATTTCTTCAGGTATATCAAGACTTCTTGAAGAGGATCTAACTATTAAGTATAACAACAATTCAGAAACTAAGCAGCTTACTGTATCCGGTATGGGTGATATTCATCTTGATATCATAGTTTCTAAGCTCAAAAACCGTTTCGGTGCAAATGTAGAGCTCATAAAGCCTAAGATTGCATATCGCGAGACGATTAAGAAAAAGGTTGATGTAGAAGGTAAGCATAAAAAACAGTCCGGCGGCTCCGGTCAGTACGGTCACGTCAAGATAACCTTCTCCCCGGGTGAGCAGGAGGGGCTTACCTTTACCGAGAGTGTATTTGGCGGCGCAGTGCCTAAAAACTTCTTCCCGGCAGTAGAGCAGGGACTTAAGGATGCTATGCAGAAGGGTGTTCTGGCGGGATATCCCGTAGTGCGCTTGGCAGCTAACCTTTTTGACGGCTCTTATCACGATGTTGACTCTAACGAAATTTCCTGTAAGCTCGCGGCGGGTATAGCATACCGCGAGGGTCTTCCTCAGGCAAATCCCGTAATCCTCGAGCCCGTTGGTGAGCTTAAGGTGCACGTACCGGATAATTATGTCGGTGACGTTATGGGCGATCTCAATAAGCGCCGCGGCAGAGTTATGGGTATTGATCCTCGCGATGACGGTACTCAAACTGTTTTGGCAGAGGTTCCGTTCTCTGAAATGACAGACTATGTAATCTCGCTCCGTGCCGCAACGCAGGGACGCGGTAAATTTGATTTTGACTTTATCAGATATGATGAAGTACCGGCATCCATTACCGAAAAGATAATAGCTGACGCAAAAAAAGAGCAGGCATAATCACAAGCTTTCCCCGTTTTTAGCGGGGAAAGCTCTTTTATTCTGCTTTGTTTTTTATACCGTTTCTCACCTTTTTCAACAATTGTTTACATTTTGATCAAAAAATCTTGACTTACTAAAAATAATATGTTAAAATAATATATATTATTTGCGCTGTCGCAAAAAGTAAGTTTTTGGAGAAATATTATGGAAAACATCAACAACCGGACTCCCATTCAAACCGTCCAAGATGCAGTTGATAAGGAACCTGTAGAAACAAAGGAAAAGTGCGAGACTGCCGACTGTTCAGATGATGTGCCTGACAAATTTGCAATTAAGGAATACGACACTCCCGCCTATAAGCCCAGAAAGCGCAGATGGGGCGACAGAAGCGATGGCAGAAAGTTAAGAACCCTTCCGCCCATGCACTATCTTGAGCCATATCTTATGAAGGTGCGTGCGGATGCTCAGAACCACTTTGAGGACGTCGTAGACATTAGCAATATCGAGAGATATCTCGATGCAAAGCACAAGGAAGGATATACTAATATGACCTTGCTGCATGTTATTCTTGCCGCATATGTCAGAGTTGTAGCAGAGCGTCCCGGTATAAACCGCTTCATTTCCGGTCAAAAAATTTATTCGAGATCTTACATCGAGTGTGCCATGACGGTAAAGAAGGAAATGACGCTTGAGTCGCCCGATACATGTATCAAGGTTATTTTTGACCCGCGTGACGATATCTATAATGTTTACAATAAATTTCAGAAGGTGTACAAAGAAGCAGTAAGTGCTGAAAACGATTTCGACAATGTTGCCGGCGCGCTTGTAAAAATACCCGGGCTTTTGCTTCGCGGCGCGGTTGCGGCGCTTCGCTTCCTCGATTATTTTGGCAAGCTTCCCAAGGCGCTTCTGAATGTAAGCCCGTTCCATGGTTCAATGATAATAACCTCTATGGGCTCTCTCGGTATTCCCGCTATATACCATCACCTCTATGATTTTGGAAATCTGCCTTGCTTCCTGGCTTACGGCAGTATTTTCACAGGTGATGCTATAAAGCGCGACGGAACCAGAGAAAGACATCATTTCGTAACGTTCAAGGCTGTTCTTGACGAGCGTATTTGCGACGGTTATTATTATGCTTCCGCCTTTAAGAAAATCAAAAGGTATCTTCAGCATCCCGAAATGCTCGATAATGGCCCGCAGCAGGTGGTTGAGGACGTTGATTAAGCGAAAGCAACTCATTTATTAAATTTTTATTAAATTTTTTATAAATATATTGTATACCCGCTTTTGCGGTGCTATACTTTATATATATTAGCGCCACCTGGCGCGTAAGGAGAGGAAAAAGATATGCGTGGTACTGCATTAGCGTTCAACAGATTTCTTGCATTGCTATTAAGCTTTTTACTGGGCTTTTTATCATTTGCCGGTATTCTTGTTGGCGCAGGTTATTTAGTTTATTCTCAGCTGTCTGTCGATGCTCTTAACAAGCTCGGCATGAACATAGAAACAGAGGAGTTTATAGATCCCAACGCGGAGCAACCTCTGACCTCTATGACGCTTCAGAAATTGATAGAGGAGATTCAAACCTTATCGCAGATAGCGGATGAGGTTGATATTGATATGCTTATCGAGCGCTACGGTCTCAAGCTCGATGAGGAAACAAGCAAAATAATACCGGACGGAGTCAAAAAAATTCCCCTGTCCGAGCTTTTTGGTCCCGAAGGCGGACTTGTTTTGCTCGACAATGTTGAGGTTTCTTATGTTTTAGGACTTGTTCCCGAGGGATTCATATCCGATCCTATGATCGAAGCACTCTCGGACAACACACTTCGCGATATAGTTGACGGCGATCTCGCTTATCTTTTTGACGGTGTAGATCTCGGATTTTTAATTGGTGTTACATACGAAAAAAATGAGAATGGCGAATACGAGATAGTATACGCAGAGGAGGGCAATCCTACGTTCCTTGAGCTGCTTGCCCCCCTTGATCTTGGCGGACTTCTCGGCTCTGTTGCTGAGGGTAATCTTGATCTTATATCCGTAATTGAGGATAACTTTATGGATCTTGAGATTGCCGATGTTATAAAGAGCTTCTCCGGCTCCGATGAGGAACTTCCGCCTTTCCTTGAGGGTAAGCTTATCGGTGATATTATCAAGACCGAGGACGGAGAATCCGTAATAGACATCATCGCGCTCCTTGAGGGCGAGTCCGTAGGTAGCCTTATCGGCTATGAGTATAAGGATATCACCGCTGACGGTGTTGACAATCCGGAGTGGGTACTTAAGGATACAGACGAGCCTGCCGATTCTATCACTGCCGCTTTGTGCGATATCAGCTTGTCCGATCTTCTTGCAGAGGATGCAGATCCTATGCAGATCGTTATGGACTCGCTCGGCGGCAATACACTCGGCTCTCTTATGGGCTATGAGCTTGTCGACGGTGTATGGCAGGATGCTGACGGCAATGAGGCTGACTCTATGACCGCGTCGCTTTGCCCGATAGAGCTCTCCGATTTGATTTCCGAGGATGCTGATCCTATGGAAACCATTATGGACTCACTCGGCGGCAATACACTCGGCTCTCTTATGGGCTATGAGCTTGTAGACGGTGTATGGCAGGATGCTGACGGCAACGAGGCTGACTCTATGACCGCGTCGCTTTGTCCGATAGAGCTTT
>JAEIGA010010697.1_pt1 | contig 13922 bp, 16 predicted proteins | sample 9270691 | NCBI WGS metagenome assembly JAEIGA01 (sample SAMN17057246, study PRJNA624740) | gut metagenome | biome: biome; isolation source: fecal sample | host: Bos grunniens | place: China: Xizang | collected 2019 | reverse complement strand
GTGTGTGTTGGTGGTACAGCGCCTGAGTGGGGTGAGATACCTATACGATAGAATTTAATTTGTTTCATGAAATGTTCCACGTGGAACAATTATTTTATAGTATATTTGTTTCATATGTAGTATAAAAAAAAATAAAAAATAGCATTGAGAGCGCTCAGAATTCGTTTTAAGAGGGGTTTCTTTTGAGTGGTATCTGATACTAAGGATAATAGAAAACCCTCTCAAATCGCATTGTAGAGCGTCTGAGAGGGTGTTAATATTTAAGGCTTAACTTTTTGTGATGCTGTTAAGAATGCGTGGAAACAATCTGCGGTTGCAAGATCAGAGTAATAAACTTGTCCAGTTCTGAAAATGTCATTATATACTTTTGTGATTGGGTGTCCGGTATTAGAGCCTACAATAGCATATGTATCTGGTACTGGTGATAGTGTCATATAATACTCTTTTTCTGGTACTTTACGTGCCGGATATACGAATAGATAGTACAGTCCATTTTGGTACTTACTCATTAACTGCACGTTCAATATGTCATCTTCTGTAACCATATACAGATTGTATACAACTTCTGAATCATCATAAAGACCTGGTGGCATAAGACATGCATCTTCAAACTCCCAACCGTCACCTGTTATGGCACCTGTGATACCTTTTGAATTTTGGAATGCAAAGAAACGATCTTCGATCATCTGTGATGCCAACTTGTCTGCACTAGTTGTATCAAGTCCAAGATCATCTTCCGGTCCTAGATAAACAAAAACGCATGACATCTCTTTATCACCGTGCTTTGCCGGATATCTAATCTCTGTAACGCCTGGCGTAAGCATCATCTTCTTTGTTATGCCCATATTTCTCATAATAGGGTTCATGTATAGTGACAATGGGTTTGCAAGCAAGAAAATCTTTGTATCTTTCTTCCATTCTTCACGAATACATGTTGAAATCATGTTGTTCCATGCTTTCCACTCATTATCAATATACTTTCCTTGTGGTTCAATAACCTCATCGAGCACAATATTTGCGCATCCATTGATTTCATTAAAGTAGTCAGGACCTTTTGCCTGATTGTATGTGTTAAGTGCAAATGCAAAACCACACGGCAAGCGATCTTTACGCAATCTCTCAGTAGTCGTTGATCCATCACGATGCTCTTTTTCACCCCAATAATCCATAGTCCACTGACCATTATAATATGACAGATCGTTCCATTCGCCATCTGTTAGATAATCCATATCACGATTATGAGGTCCCATGAGTTTATTCATCGCTTTTGCATTGATACCCTCTCTCCAACGTCTTATATAAGCCCAACCGCCGTTTCCGTCAATAACGTCCTCAACGCATTTTCTCATAGTAGACCATGTTTTTCCACAGCCGCGCTTACCAACTATAAAGTAATAACGCGCGTCTGGAAAAGCCTTAACCAATTTACGCACATCAAACTTTCCAACTTTCATGTCGAAAAGTGAGTGCATATCTTCTAATACTAACTTTTTCTGCTCACTCATTCATATCACCTAATCTCACTAATTTTTTTACTTTTGAAAAGCTATCAGTATTACAATCATACTCTATGCCTTGTGTAACAAACATCGAAGGATTGTCTATAAAGAATTTTATCGGATCATCAACACCTATACTTAAAGCTGTTTCTATGTCATCTTTTGAAAATCCGGCTAACTTATAATGAATCTCTCCGTTCATATCATAGATATATTGCTTTGGACAGAATTGAACAAATCTATCGGCAGTATATTCATGTGTCCATGTTCCGATTTTGCAACCTGAAAATCCGGCTTTTTCATTTTTGTCAAGAATAATCTGATTTCTTTCAAAGAACATATGTTCTAGTGTTTCTAAATCATTTGTTGACTTAACACTATCTGTATCTGCTGAAAAAGCATAAGGATCACTAACATATGCATCAAATACTTGTAATTTTGTTGATGCTACAACCAATCTTGCCCAATGTGGTAGAAAGTAATTGTAACCTTTTCTGAAATATTTGTTTCTAACATCCTTATCTTCTGTAAAGAAATCTCTTTCTATTGACTTTCCGTAAAGCATATCAATCTTCATTTTGTACTGCGTTCGTTCACTTTTTGTAGACGCTATTGACTTTTTCTCATAAAATTCGACTATCCGATATCTAACAGAATCCAATAGATAACCTTGATCATCAGAAAAATAAAGAGTCCAATCGTATTTATTTAATGCGTCTGTTAATGCTTTATAAATAACTGGCATCCTCTGAGCATATGCAAATTCAATGCAATTTATACCATAAGAATTAAAGTATTTCGACTTAAATAATATGTCAAGTTCACTTATATTAACATCATTAAATACGATCTGAAACCACTCTCCTGATGAAATCAATCTGGATAACCTTGCTAATCTACCATTTTTACATTTATAAATCTTTCCTATTGGAAAAATATCGAGTTGAACATACTTAGACGGATATGCTGAACTAATGTCAAAAGATGAAACATCCTGTAGAATCTTATATGTAGTCTCAGGCTCTACTTTAAGAAATCCTGCTGCACTCCCTGCCGTTATATCACGATATGTCTGCAATCTATTGATATACCTATTATGCTTTACAACATCTTGCCAGCATTCCTTAGATATAGGTCTAAAAAAATCGAGTTTGGCATTAGACGCTTGTGTCAGCTTTAGTCTGTACGGCTCTAAACCATATGATGATACAATGTCAATCATCTCATCCAGTGATTTTATTGTTTCTTTAGTGAGGGGTTCTGCGTCCCTCACGATAAAATCTGTCAAAATGATCTCTTTTAGTTTCTTTGACTTAACATCTCCTAAAAGATCAGTAAAATCTTCCCTTGTTTGAATTTCACCAAAAACTTGAAGTTTGTCTATATCGTTTATATAAAGTATTATCTTTGAATCTTTTTTTGTTCGTTTTTTCTTGTTGTATGCTATAAACTTTAACCACTCGATAATTCTTTCTGTGTTTGCATCATCAATCCTATCACCTGTGGACATCCAAATGTACCAAAGTGATGTCTCAATGTCACAGTATAAGCAAAACCAATCTCGCATGACAGTAAAATCAGCGTATTTTGTAGGTCTTGCGGTTTTTATAGGTGTAAATTCAAACACCTTAATCACCCCTTAGAACGGAGAGAGCGGAAGTTCTGTTTGAGGTTCATTTGGTGAAGCACCTAAAACTTCATCTACCGTCTTTCCTTGACCAATATCTCTTACAACCCTATACATTTCCCACTTATCAGGCTTTTCGTAATTCTCTCCCATATCATTTAGGTAATCTCTTACCTTTTGCTTATCAGAATCTCCAAGTTCATCCATAAGTTCTTTGATCTTTTTATGGGCAGTTTTACCAGACCATGACTTATATCCACCACCATAGTATGATGACTTGTATGGTGTTTTATTGCTAAATATACTGTTTTTTCTTGCCATTTTAACCACTCCTTAAATCGGCTCTTCATCTGACGGTTCAGACTTGCTTGGTAAAGCACCTTGATCTGCGTCCTCAACTTCTTCTGCAACCAACTCTAAAAGCATCCTGCTAGCATCTTCAAGCCAAAAACTTGTGATCGTACCTGAAACCCATACATGATCTCCCTCTAAAACGAGAACATCAAGTGCGTGAGGAATCTTAACAGATACATCCTGATAGTAGTCTTTTCTAATATCTGTATCCTCGATCTTAAATGTGATGTAGTCACACTTTCCCTTTGGATATTCTTTTACTTTCTGCACGTATCCTGTAATCTCAAAATACATAGCCCCTTTTGTTGGATACTTAGGCTTTGCACCGCCGGAACTTCTGCTCTCTGATCTTTTTCTCATAATAATAACTCCTTTCATTCTGGCTCTTTAGCCAAACCTCTTCTTTTAGATGATAAATTGTATTTTTTTATCATCTGTTTTGCTTTAGTAGGATTATAAAACTCTGTCCAATCTCTGTTGTTTTTCATCCTTACACTTATAAAATCTTCTGGTATCATATCGTCTATAACATCTTGATACCTATAGGTTCTACCGCTTCTTCCAATCACTTCTGGTGCATTATCGGTGCAAGGGATGTCTGGTTTTTTCTTACCTTTGAACTTATCTTCTACAACTATAGCATCACCTTTTTCTATATCTTCTGCAAGCTGTTTAGCTTGATCTCTAAGAAATCTGTGATACTCTCTGTAACCAACAAGAACTTCCACAAACTCTTCATAACATTTTTTCACTTGTCTTGTCTTATACTTAAAAGTCCACAATCTCGGATGTGCTTTACACCTTTCAAAATATGCCCTTAAAACTGTGATGAAATTATAATCTTCTTCACTCATATCCCTGATAAGTCTCTTGTAGTCCTCATAAGGTATGTTTTTTAGCTTATATGCTTCATGCTCTTGAAAAAGAATTTCCGACATAACAGCGTCAAGATTATCATTAAGCGGCGTTTTGTAAGGCTCTGGAAGATAGAGCAACCCTATGGAATTGCTAGCAACCCAACAAAGTACATCAATATCACCTACTAAATAATCGTATAAATCATGTCTGTTCATTATCGACATATCATCAATATATTTCTTCTCATATGGTTGTAACATCAGAACTCACCCTCCCCTCGCCAATATTCTTCGATCCTTGCATCACGATCAATCTGATGCTGTGTCCTTGCACTTGTCAATCTCTCCTGATCTCTCTTTTCAAAAAGACCGATTATTGAAGCAAGATGCTCTTTTATCATCTTATCTATGTCCGTCAAATCTTCTTTTGATAGGTAGTGTGCATAAGCACATACAATTTTAAGGTCTGAATCACACATTCTGCTAAGTCTCATAAAAAACATCCTTTCAACTTTAATAAATCAGTTTTTTGATATGGCATCATCTTTCTTATGTCCTCTATCTTGGTGTCGATCTCTTTATGATATCCTGCTATCCGAACTCTGTCAGAACTTTTTGCTGTCTCTGCTCCTATAAGTCTTGGTATACATGTCTTTACACACATCATACATGCAAGAGCAAGATAATAGTCGCCCTCTTCATAAGCTATGGCTGACATAGCACGGTAGGATACACTTTGAAAACCTATAGGGTAGTGTGCATCTTTTATGTGTACTGTCTCTCTTACACTACTTCTTTGATGACCTATATCCATGCCGAGTATCGGATACTTCTTTTTAAGATCATCTTCGAGTAAAGACCAGAAGTCACAAAAAAGCCTAGACCATGATGGGCTTTTTTCTTCTTCCCAAAAAGACTTCACGAACTGTCCTTGCACCATAAGTCAAACCCCCTTTCTATGTGTACCAATCTTGCCTGAGCATATCCGTCAGGCGGCTCTATGCTATCCACAGCACCGACAAGATGTTTACTATATATCTTCCACCTTTTTTCATCTGCCATAAGCTCTTGTATCGGTATCCGTCTTTTTCCTGGTGCATCGTAGCCACGATCTATCAGCAGATAAAAGCCTTTTGGAGTAGTCTCTATATACTTTTCAAGCGTCATAGTCATCACCTACTTCCTCTCTATATCTATCATATGCATCCTTTGCGGCATCACAAAGCGTATCGTGATACTCACTAAAGACCTCATCAAACATCATGTCCCAAGTCGCTACTGCTTCGACTTCTTCATCATCCATAAGCATATCAGCTTCAAAAGCGATCTGATCATGCATGTATCTAGTGTCAGGAGTCCAAGACATCTGTACCTGATCTCCGTCCTCTGTCCACCATACACACAGCATGTCAGTACCTCTCTCTACTGCGTCCATGTACTCTTCTTCAAAAGCCTCATAAGTCATAATTTTTTTCATAGTAAAACATCCTTTCAAATTTTATATTTCAGAGGTTTCTTTTACTCACCTCTTACTGCTTATATAGTATCAAAACAGGTTAAAAATAGGGTGTTTTTTGCAATATTTTTTCTATCTTTTTTCAAAAGTTTACAATTTGTTCATATTTGCCATTTATTTGCAATAAAGAAAGCCCCCTGTTGATGGCGCAACAGAGGGTTTCTTTAAGAAAGGAGGAATTATGCTTTGACTTAGAAGAACAGAGATAGAGTCCATCCTTATATATGATCACACAGCGCCGTAACCGCTATGGGATTTTTGTACCTGTAAGACTTGTGCGCCATCACTTATCTTATGATCTCAGTATATCACACTTTTTATAAAAAATCAATGTCTTTTTGTAACCTGTAACTTACTCATTGTATCTTCTTGTCGATCTTATCTGACAGCTTATCCAGTGACTTTTTAAGATCACCTATAAGACCTTGTAAAAATGATTCGTTTTTATAGTCTTTCCAAAGCATGACAGCTAAGACTATTCCTAAGATACCATACTCACCAAGCTTACCAAGCAGATTATCATGTGTATCTTGTGTAAGAAAAGCTGATAAAAGCACTAGATATTTGTACATTCTCATCACTTACTCCTTTCTCATGGATGATAGGACTTTATCAGGGCGTACAATTCATGCAATGTCGGTGTATATGGTTCAAAAGTGGGAGATATTGTATAATCTTTTTGAGTGCATATCATTGGTTTCAGAGTAACATTATCAACAACCGTACCTTGACGAATAAATAGACGAAAACCTGATGCTTGCTCCCAAGCTGTATTCCATGCGGCAATATTGTTTGTGAAACAGTCGAACTGCGAAATTGGTGTTGCACCTGATGTGTAAACATAAAGTCCGAGGGTATCATTACTTGTTTCATATCCATCACAAGAGAAATGATATGTTTCTCCTGAAACAAGACCAAGAATACGAGAATCAGACGCCTGTATGTTGAAAGAGCCAGTACACTGTTTGTTTGCATTGATTCCGTCAAGATGAATTGTACCGTTTATTTTATCGAAAGTGCAAGCGATTCCGTATCCAGTTACGTCACTTCCAGTAAGTTGAAACATGTTTTTCTGTCCCTGATTTATAAGACTTACAAGATCAGTTTTGTCTGCTTTAGCGGATAAAAGAGAATACATTTCTGTTTTATCCGCTTTGGTTGCCAAAAGTGCGTCTGTTTCTGTCTTATCATACATATCAGGGAATATGATTTGACTTTGTGCTGACGGCTGTAAAATCCATGTACCAGATGTGTTTGCAATGTACTTTGCGCCGTTTTCGATGATTGTTGCAGTACATCCTTGAACAACTGGACCCTCATACCCACCATCAGATATAGTACCTGATGGTAGGTCTGCGACTGTATCACAAAGAATACCATATACTGTTTGACCAGTTATAGGTGATCCTGAAAAAGAAATTATCTGGTATGCCATTAGATGTACACCCCCTCATGTAAGTAAGCCATAATCTTATCGTACTCTGCCTTTGTCATTCCGTCATCCATTTTAAGATCAACGTCTGAAAAGCTTGCAAACTCATTTACATCTATTTCGTCGATTGATCCAACATACTGGTAGCTGTATTGTCCAATTACCTTTGCTCTCATGTTTGTACCACTTACATTTTCACCAGATACAAAACGCTCTGATTTTACAGATGTAAGGTACATAGACCGTAGTCCACCATACACGCACTCGTCATAAGCGTTTCCTGTTGCACTTTGCGGCACATTTACAACACTCATTGCTGTAGAGTCTTGTACGAAACCAGTTGCCGCACCTACAGCAGTTGTTGCAAGAGCCGGAGCAGTTGTTCCACCAGTTGCTATAGTAGCAGCACCGACAGCGGCGGCAGGAATAAGTTTGCTTAATGCATCTCCGGTGTTATTTTTAGTAAGCACAAAGTCTGCTGATTTTGCACACTGACCAGATTTTGAGATTCTGATAACTCCGTTATCACCTTTTATCTGTAAAGCACAAGATGCACCATCATTTAAGATATTGTATCCAACAGTTCCGGTTATTGATGCGTTTTCAAGATATGACGGCATTACCTGCATTTCACCAACAAGAGGACAGTAAATTGACGCTGTTTTATAAGGCTCTACATCTGTGAAGGAGTTTGCGTTGTTGTTATATGTGAAGTCTATTGGAGTTTCTTTCATGTATTCGGTTACAACACCGCATGAAAAACTATATGCGGGAGCTTGTTCCGTAAAAATTGCACCCATACTTCCGACAGTTATTCTTCTGAACTTGTACTGGGTTGCAGTGAAATCTACCGGACTGTTTTTTATAAAGATTATGTTTGACATGTCTGTAAGTGCTGCCGGAAGTGCAACCATACCAGACGGCTGACCTGCAATGTCACCAGGATAACGACCAAGATTAAGAGCGGCATAAAAGTCTGCAATCCATGATGGTACTGCCGCAGATGAATACAATTTGTCCATAAATTCTGTGAACTGCGCTGATGTCATTTTATATATTACAAAGCCCTTGCCGCTTGTAGGATCAGTTAAAATTCCACCATTTTTTGCTTTGGTGATCTCTCCACGAGGATCATACTTACCAATTTTCTGAGGACCTTGACCACCTGTAGGAGTAGTATCTGCACCGTAATCATTCTGCCGTCTTGTTGCAGATTTCCACATGTTGGATTCCATCGCAGTGATAACCCAAGCGGCAGGGAAACCATCGTAGTCATACTCTACAGTAAGAACGCCAAAGAAAGCTGTATTTTTAGTAGGAGTGAAAGAGTATTCGGATTGTGTTGACATTTCTCCGTTCATATCTTTTGATCCGATATGCGTTCCGGCAGGGACTACAAAGTGAACAGGATAAGATTGTGCAAGTATTGACTGTGTTCCGGCAGGGACTATTGCTGTCTGTGTTCCACCTGTTTCTCGCTGATTTATAGTTATGGTGTTATTTCTTACAAGTATATTGTTCTGACTGTCCTTGAATTGCAGATCATCAGAGTTGTTTCCCAACGTACTCATATCACTTCTTGATAAAGTGGAGGCCATTCCGGAGTACGGTACGTTTCTCCATGCTGGGTCTGATGCATAGTAATAAGAGATTCTTGTAGCTACACCAAAATTGAATCGTTTTAATCCATCAGAAACATATAGCATCTTGAGGTGATCGCCTGGGTGGTAATACTGTCTCGTACCGATAAATTCTGAACTCGTGTTCGGCATCCATCTGTTTCCGCCGTCAACCCAATAGTAGTTGTACCAGTTCGTATCCCAATCAGATGGCTTTACTCCACTATCGACAGGATTTGGCGTTATCCACGTTACATTTCCGTACTGATCGTTAGGAGACTTTTCAATATTCACACCAAGTTTTATATCTGGGACAAACGGATTTACCATTTCATCAAAGTCAAAAAGATCGACTCTATAAGATGAACCACCCTCTGTAACTGGAAAACTTGATGCAGTGCCACTCATACGGATACCAGTAAAAGGATTTGTAAGATCACCAGATTGTACAATTATTTTAAGTCCAGCGTGTGAAGAGTCTTGATAATCAAGTGCGTCTTGTAAGTAAAACTCTTGACATTCATAAGTTACCTCGGGATTAGTGTAAGAACCTTCACGAACATACATTCTTGCCATATATCATACCCCCTTTAAGTATCAAGTACCCCTGCTGACGGTGCTGACTGTAAAACACCGACATAAAACCATTCCTGGTTACCAATTATGTTTGTCTGCACTGGTTCTGTAGATACAATTGTTCGTGATGTTGTAGTGACCTTATTATCTCTAAGCATAGGATCACAAGTCGAGTTCGTGTTCCATGAAGTTCGGTTTATAATCGCGGGCGCTCTGTAAATCACATTTCTATATGTTGAAAGAACATCACATGTTCCCCTGATTTTTGTAGAATTTGAAGGAAGTCCAGTTCTTTGCTCTAAAAAGTAGTATTTAACAATGTTTCCCCAATCAACCGCCATATAATTGTAAGCATGATATCCTGCGCCGTCAAGAATAAAATCACAGGTAAGGTCATCAATTTCTTCCCAAGCAGATATCTCAATTTCACCAGTAGCCCATCCCGCAGTGTTCCATTGAAGTTTACTTATCCGCTTTGGGTTTCCTGTATATACGCAAAACTTTGCTTTAATTGCCACTTAAATCACATCCTTTTAAGTAAATTTAAGTAAAAGAATTGGGAGAGGGGAGTTTATTTCCCCTCCCCCTATTGAAAGAAAGGAGTTATATAATGGGCTTGATTAAACTTTAACAGAGGTGTATCCAGTAACCTTTGAAGATTTAACTCTTACAACCTCAACAATCTGTCCCTCAGTTGCAGAAACCGCAGTACCAGTACCAACAGCACCAACTGTCAGGCTTGAAAATCCAGTAGGAACAGCCTCACCAATGACAACATCAGCAACATCTGCACCGGAGTTCTTTACTCTGTACTGGAAGGTTTCACCAGATGCGGCAGTAGGAGCAACTGCTGTAACAACAATCGTATTTGCGGCAGAACCATTTGTTACTGTAATACCGTTTTCAACAACTGTACCAGAACCCCATGTGAAAACGATGCAGTTCTCATCGAAATCATTGTAATAAGAGCAATCCGCGCAGTAGAAGAAGTTGGTAAAATTACCGTCAGGATTATACTGAGTTCTTACGTCAGGCTCATCGTTGCAGATCATAGCTGCATCACGGTCAAACAGAACACCAATGATATCATTACGGGTAACACCATTACCGTTAGAGGTAGTGATTGAAATACCAGAACGATCAGCCAAGGTGTTTGTCTTACCAGTTGTCTGCCAGAAAGGAACAACCTTGTAATTGTTGAGCTTAACAAATTCCTCATTATATGTGTCGCCGTAGACGTTGAACCGAAGTGCAGAATCAACATCAGCAAGAACGATAAGTCTTGAATCCTCGACAGGAGTGTGATTCCAGAAAGTGCCAGATGCACTGTAAAGTTTGGAAGGCTCAGACATCATTTCACGGTAGAAAGTCATCTTCTGTGCGATATAACGTGCCTTTGTCTTATCATTAAGTGCGGATGCAAGAGTACCAGCAGTCTGACCAGTTTCAGTGTTGTACATTGCTCCAAGGTCAATAACCTGCTTACCCTGTGCAAGATGCTCACCCATTAGGTTAGCAATAACCATCTTTTGAAGGGCATTCTTTGAAATCTCCATCTTAGAGCGGACTCTCTGCTCAATCATACCAATGAATCTGCCAAGTTCAGATGCAGAATTGAATGCTTCACGAAGCTGCTTACGAGTAATGGAAATTGTAGTCTTAAATGTGGTCTTGGAATTGAAGTATTTTGCCTGAACAGATGCAGGATAGAACTTAAAGAGTTCCTGAATGTGGTTTGCAATGTTATCATTATAATCAGAAACATCGTTACCAGATGCATCTGTAAGTTTCCACTCGCAGTTGTCTTCATACTGACCAACTTCACATCTGATCTTTTCAAGAACAGAACCATATTCCCAAGAATCTCTCCAAATGCCGAGATCGTCTGCGGTATAAACTCTGTCCCAGAAAATTGTTCTGCCGACCTTATCAATGATCTTTCCGGCATAATTGTCGAAATTTGAACCAAAAACGTCAGAAGAACCAGTTATAATGCGACCAGCATCAACAACATTGGATAGGTCCTCAGCGAACATATTGTCTCCCAGTACAGACTGGAAAACGTCATTAAGCATACCAGAAATTTGTGCAACGCGCATGTTAAACATCTCCTTTTAAATGTTAATAATTCCATACTCCTACGAGTATTACTTCATTGATATCATTAAAAAATTCTTGTACGATGCTGTAAGATATTGTTTTACGAGCATCTTCTATAAGTTCTGTGGTTTTTGTCACGCCGATATTGCCGTGTCTGATAAGTTTTTCAACGTGCATCTTATCAGCGCCCTTAAGAGCCTGACCAAAAGCTGTATCACGAGCATCTACTATATAATCTTCCTCATTAGCCCCGTTAAGGTTTTTAGCAAGATTATGTACGTATTTCGTACTTCCTTTAGTACCATTCGTGTAATTATCGGCGTGTGCTATAGAGTTTTGTCCTATATCGGCATCAGTTACAGTAACTTCACCGTCTTGTTCAGTTACTCTTTGAATACCTGTAGGAACATTTGTACCATTTCCTACATCTGTTTCTGTCCACTCAGTTTTAGTAGCGGAGTTATAAGCTGAAACATTATGCGTTTTTTCCTTATTATCGTACTGAACACCAATGTTTGATCTTATCTCACCAGTCTGAACATCCGTAGTACCTGAATTTTCGAGCAATTGCCGGATTTCTTCACCGTCTACGTTCCACAGCGGATTCCATTCAAGACCTTCCAATTCGACAAGCTTACGGTATTTACCAAGATTTTTCTTAAATATAGCCGTTACACGAGTTAGAAGATATGTAAAATCAAGTGAAATATCTTCTCGTTTACCAATAAGATAATTACCGCTGTATTCAGTCCAGTAAAGATCAGCCATATCCGCTGTACTAATACCTACATTATAGTAAGTATAATTTTCTGACAGTTTTTGTGTGGTAGGATCGTACTTTCTTGCCGGAATCCAGATGTTGTTGAAAAATCCGCCAGATGTTTCTCCTGATATGATTGTAGCGCGGTCAAAGAGTAAGTCAAGCCATGATCTTTCATACCCAGTAGCTTGTGCAGTGTATTCATCAACCAGTCTCGCTCTCATCTTCAACCACCTCCTCAGTATCTTCCTCTACTGTATCATTGATGATATCAACAATTTCTTCAACTATTTCTTCGGCTTTCTCAATTACGTCTGATGCTGATTCTTCTTCTGTTTCCTCTACCATGCTATCAGACTGCTCAGATTGCTCTGTATCGCTTTCTGTGGCTTCACTGGTATCAGATACAGGCTCATCTGAAACGCTCTCTATGGACTCGCTAGGGGCTTCTGTGGGCGTTTCTGATTCACCAGAAAATTCATCAGCAATTTCTCTTATCAGGACAGGATTGAGTTCTACAGAAATGTCTGTGCCGTAAAGTCTATTGACTTCATCAAAACCTCTCTGCCAAGATGATAAGATTTCAAGAATTGAAAGCTGAACAAAGTCATCCTGAGACTCTATTTCGTCAGTGATCAGTCTTTCTTTCTTCATCACGTTATTAGCCTTGATTCCGATTGACTGGAAGAAGTTTGCGATGATATAATTGTGCAGTTCTACAAGTTGTGTGATGCTTTGTGAAGAACCAGTGTTAGCTGCCGGATTGACTGTAAGTTTCTTTACCACATCCTGACGCAAGATTTGGTAAGGACTTCCGGCATACATCTTTTTAAGTACAGCTTCACCTGCTATTGCTTGCGCTTCACTGTCAGCAGTGAAAAAGTTTTGTACTCTACGGTTAATTTGTTCACAATTGATTGATATTATATTATCAGCTAATAGAGTTGCAGTTTGATGAATTAGATCATAAAGTCCGCCACTAAATAACCCAAGCCCCAAACCATCAACAGCCGTATTAGTTATAACGACACCAGTTTCACCAATTCTCACTGTTTTACTGCCCAAAATAGGATTAGCTATGACGTATTCTGTCGGAATGTAGTATTCATCAGGAGTACCACCCCAACCACCGATACATGCATAAAGTTCATCCTTAAAATCTGTTATGCATATATTGCCGTCAAGCACTAAATGAGTTTTAAGATATGTGTCATTGATAGATTCAGGTGCGCCACGTATGATAAGACATGAGATTACTTTATTGGTCAACCACTTAAAATAAAAATCATAATTAAGCCCAAAGTCACATACTCCTTTTCTACCATCAGCATATCTTGATCTCCAATCCTTCAAATAAAACCACATCCTTTCATTTGATATATAGTCAAACCCATTTAACAATATAACTCCTATTATACATATATAGTACACAGATTTTATTTATTTTTTATTTTTTTTTATACTACATATGAAACAAATATACTATAAAATAATTGTTCCACGTGGAACATTTCATGAAACAAATTAAATTCTATCGTATAGGTATCTCACCCCACTCAGGCGCTGTACCACCAACACACAC
>JAEIGA010010696.1_pt1 | contig 13922 bp, 10 predicted proteins | sample 9270691 | NCBI WGS metagenome assembly JAEIGA01 (sample SAMN17057246, study PRJNA624740) | gut metagenome | biome: biome; isolation source: fecal sample | host: Bos grunniens | place: China: Xizang | collected 2019 | reverse complement strand
TCGGGCGCTCCCTTTTGTGTAGACAAAACCTTTTTCAGGAAAAGACACAGCAAGGTATACAGTTTACAGTATACAATTAATTTCCGCGCTCCGAGATGGCGCGAAAAAGATGAGGTATAAATTTCCTTATTTTTGTATTAGATATACGTAGTATATATAATACTTAAATAAGCCCCTTTTTTTATAGTGTTCACCCGCAAAAAAACGATGTACCGCGCAAGTAATTGTATACTGTATACTGTATACTGTATACCTTTGCCTCGCGTGGCGCACGCGCATTATGCGCGTATCCCTCGGCTCAATGAGTTACGATAGAGAGATGGATGCCTATGTGGCTTGGCAGGATGATGGTCGTGTCGGGTATCTGGCGTTTCTGCATGGCTGCAAAATTCCTTGTCTAGCCTTGCAGAAATCTGTCCGCACAAAGGCGGAGAGTTGCTGCTTTATCTGCGGAATAGAAAAGTCATAGTTTGTTTTGCTGATTTGTGTTTTTTTTGTATTTTTGTACGCAAAAACTTTAATTATTTAATATTATACGACTGACTTATGAATTTCAAGACCTTACTTGTCGGCCTCATGTTGCCGACGTTGGGATTTGCCCAGGAGTTTCAGTTGGTGCCGCAAGAGTTGGCCAACCCCGACAATGTGCCCGCACCCTGTCACCCTGTTCCCCATGAGCGACAGATCTTGTGGAACGAGACGGAGTTTTACGCCTTCTTCCACTATGGTATGAATACCTTTACAGGCCTGGAGTGGGGCTTCGGCAACGAGGCCGAGTCGCGATATGCTCCCAAGGCCATGCCCAACCCCGAGCAGTGGGTGACCTCGGTGAAGGCTGCCGGTATGAATGGCGGCATCGCGGTGGTGAAGCATCACGATGGTTTCTGCCTCTGGCCCACAGCTACTACCACGCACAGTATCGCCAAGGCGGGCAATGAGTATGGCCGCACGGCCAACATTCCCAAGCTCTTTGCTGAGGCTAGCCAGAAGCATGGAATGAAGTATGGCTTCTATATCTCGCCGTGGGACCGCAACTCGGCTCACTATGGCAAAGATACCTATGTGACCGAGGTGTTCCTCAAACAGTGCGAGGAGCTGGCCGAGTTTGGCTCCGACCAGTTTGAGATGTGGTTCGACGGTGCCCGCGGTGGCGACGGCTACTATGGTGGCGAGGGCGGCACCCGCGACATCGACCCCGAGATCTACTATGACGTGCCCAACCTCCGTGCCCGTGTGCACCGCATTGCCCCCAACTGCGTGATGTGGGGCGTAGGTGGCGAGGCCCGCTGGATCGGCAACGAGTCGGGCTACGCTGGCGAGGGCAACTGGGCCATGACCGACTACATGTCTGAGACCGTAGTGCGCGAAGAGGGCGACATCAACGGATGGTTCTGGAATCCTGGTGAGAGCGACGCCAAGGCTACCAACAATGGATGGTTCTGGCACAAAGGAGAGACGATGAAGAGTGCCGAGCGCCTGTTCCAGATGTACCTCGAGACTGTTGGCCGCAACGCTACCCTCATCCTCAACTGCCCGCCCGATGAGTATGGCGTGCTCCCTGAGCAGACCGTGAACGAGCTTGTGAAGCTCGGCCGCATGCTCCACGAGCGTCTCGCAGTGCCCGTGTATGGCCTCGATGAGACCACCGCAGCTACCGACTATGCCAAGACTGCCAAGATCGAGGTGAGCGAGACCCGCACCGGTGGCAAGTATGCCGCAGCCAACCTCACCGACGGCGACAAGGAGACCTATTGGGGTGTCAACGACGGTCAGCTCGGAGCTACCATCACCCTCACATGGGACAAGCCTCAGACCGTGCGTTACCTCATGATGCAGGAACCCATCAAGCTGGGTCAGCGCATCAAGGACTTCAAGATCGAGTACAGCGAAGACGGTGACAAGTGGACCGAGCTGTGCCCCGTGATGGAGACCACCACCGTAGGATACAAGCGCATCATCCCCCTCAATGGAAAGACTTCAGAGAGCTACGGCAATGGATACAAGGCCAAGCAGCTGCGCATCACCATCCTCGACAGCCGCGCATGCCCCTTGCTCTCGAACTTGAGCGTATATTAATAAGGAACATCAACACGAACCAATAAAAAAGAACAGAAGATTATGAAAAAGAATATTATCCTTTCTGCTGCGTTGATGTTTTTCGGACTCACCGCACAGGCACAGACCACAATAACATTTGATACCGACGACTACAAGAAAATCGGTGTCTACGACTCATGGGAGCAGAGCCCCTTCCGCACTGGCACACTGCAAGGCAATGCGGCCGTGGCGACCAATCCCGACACGAATGTAGATGCCATGCTGGGTGTGGCACCTAACGCCACAGGCAAGGTGCTGGCACTGCAGCGCAGCCGCTATGGTAGCAACACCTATGGTGTGCGCATCGACCTCAAGGAGCCCATTCGCATGACCAAGCAGCTGCAGTACATCCACGTGATGACCTACCTCAAGGACAAGCCCACAGCCAGCCGCATGATGGTTATCGGCCTCGGCAAGCGCCTCGAGGAGAGCTGGAAGTGGCAGACGGGCGAGGACGAGCAGTTCTGGGCAGTCACCACCACCAACGTGAAGCCCAAGGCTGGATGGCAGGATGTCGTGGTGAGCTTCAAGGGATTCTCATACCCCAAGGAGGAGAATGCCACTAGCGGTATCGACATCTACTCGCTCATCATCGTCCCCGACGTGCGTTCGCCCCATGCCGATGAGGCCGACTGGGTGGCCTACTTCGACGAGATTGTTATCGACAACACCCCCGACAAGCGCTTCTCGACAGAGAGGTATGCCCTCACCTATGGCGAAGATGCCAACGCCACACGCACCGACCGCAAACTCAATAGCGTAGGTCTTAACGCAGGCGGCAAGAGCTACTCAGCCACCGCACGCGGTGGAAAGGTCTATACCGACAACACCACCACAAACGTGTTCTCCGTGACTGCAGGTGCTCAGGTGCAGCCCACCTTTGCCTACTCAGGCAACTGGATGAGTGCCTATACCTATGTGGACTGGGGCAACGACGGACTCTTTAAGGATGCCCTCAATAGCAATGGCACCCCTGCCCAGGATAGCGATGTGGCAAGCTACAGCGCCGTGGAGATCGATGGCACATGGTACAAGAGCGACGGCTCTACCACTACCAATGGTAATACCATCTCAGGTGGCGTGCCCGCATTCACCATACCCGAAGGCACTGCCACAGGATTCTACCGTATGCGCTACAAGGTGGACTGGAACAGCATCAACCCCGCAGGCGGCACCACCATCATCTCCGACGGAGGAGCCATCATGGATGTGATGCTCGATGTGCATGGCGACAAGGTGACTGTCAATGCCTCGCAGCTCAATGGAGACATCGTGTTGGCCGCAGACAATAGTGTGTTGCAGAACTTCGTTGTCGACTATGAGACTCCCCTCACCGTGAAGATTGTCCCCGAGAACGGATTCGTGCAGTATGGTTTCACCCTCAAGTATGGCTACAACGTGAATGCCAAGGAGCAGCTCGACGACAATGGCAACCCCAATTGGATCGAGGTCGTAGTGCCCTTCGATCAGATCAATGCCGATGGCACCTACACCATCCCCGCAGAATATATGCGTGGTGGCCGTGTGGGCATCGCTGGCGACATGCAGCAGGTATGGAAGTATACCGTCGAGATCATCGGTGGCAATGGCCAGGGAGGTGTGTCGTATGGTAAGGTTGAGGCCAAGGATGGCGATGTGCTCAGCGTGACACAGTTCTTCAGCAAGGAGCAGCTCGTGGCGAAAACCGTCGAGGGATACACCGCTGAGATTACCATCAATACCAAGCAGCAGACGGTCATTGTCGAGTACAAGAAGATTGCCGACTATCGCCCCATAGCTTCGCTCGCAGAGCTCAAGAATGACATGGCCTATCACATCAAGGCAAAGAGCGGTGAGGGTTACCTCGCATGGAACTCTACCATTACCGACACCTATGTGAGCCTACGCGGCGTTACCAACACCTCACACAACGGAGCTCCCTCGAGCGAGGCTGTAGCCAACATATATAGGGAGGAAGTAAGCCCTTTTGATGTTACCGTCGTGTGGCAGATAATCTCCGAAGGTGGTAAGTATTATCTGTATCAACCCGCCAAGCAGGAGTATGTAACTCGCGACGGTAGAGACTATATCTTCACTGCTGAGAAGACCGCCCTCGATGCTATTCGTGACAATGGTGACGGCACCTTTGGATTTCATGCCGGAGGTGGCCACAGTGAGGGCTCGACAAACTTTGCTTGCATCGTGACCAATGAGAACTCTATAGCTGTTCGTAACTGGACATGGAGTGATCACGGCTCGGTGTTCTACATCATCGAGAATGCCAACATCGACCTCAACGACACAGCCATACAGGATGTCATCGCTCCGGAGAGAGAGGCCGCTGGCATCTATAATCTGCAAGGTCAGAAGCTCAGTACCATGCCTGCATCAGGCATTGTCATCATCGACAACAAGAAGGTGTACATCAAGTAAGGCTAGGACCACATAGCTCACGCTTGGCGTGACAAAAACAATAGTGGGGTGCGTCACAAGGCGCACCCCCACTGCTGTTTCTATGATACAGGTAGTTCTCAGTAGCCTATATGGGCCAAATGACAAACACCAAGGCATCCCATATGGCGTGTGACACGATGAGTGCAAAGAGCTGCTTGGGCCACAGGCGATAGGCCAGACCCCATACCAAGCCACACACGAAGGCTGCCATGATAAGCATGAAGTTGAACTTCCACAGATGTACAAGCCCATAGACCAATAGCGTTGCCACAAAGCCCACGTTGGCCGTGAAGCGCTTGCTCAGGCTACGCTGGATGAAGCCGCGCCAGAAAATCTCCTCGGCAGGACCGATGATGAAGAGCAGGAGCAAGCCGATGACCCACTCGCTCTGCGACTCCTTCATGCTGTATATCGTGTCTACCTGAGGGCGAGCAAAGGGGAACATCCACGTGGCCACCTTGTCGCCTACCCAGAAGATGCCCCATAGCACAAGAGCCAAGGCTATGCCTGTGAAGAAGCCCTTCCATGAGATCTCTATGTCGGCAAACCAGCGTGGGTCGATGAGCAGAGCCATCATCAGCAGGATGCAGCCGGAGAGCGTCATCATGGTCCAAAAATCGAGCGGTAGCGTTAGCCATGGATTGAACATGAGGAACCATAGCAACGCAGCTGTGAGCATGGGGAAGATAAGGCGTTTCATGCGTACAGGTTTCTCTTATCCGATAAATGCTGCCACGAACAATGATATCGTGAGCAGGAGGCTGAAGATGAGCTGCAGCTGAGCCGTAGCGGCATCGATAGGGGCGAGCACCTCTGCACCTTTCTTCTTGGCGCTCAGCACGGTGCGAGCATTCTGCCAAGCCTTGGGCACGGCCAGCAACACGATGAGGCTGTACCAGGGGAGCCAACCGCAGAAGATGGTGGCGATGACAAGAAGGAAGGGGAAGAGCACCTCGAAGGCGTAGATCTTGAGCGATGCCTTGCGGCCGATGAGCATGGCGAAGGTGCGGATGCCAGCCTCGCGGTCTGACTCGATGTCACGTGTGTTGTTGACATGCAGGATGCCTACAGTGATGAGGCCGATGGGCAAAGCCAGTACCAAAGCAGGAGTGTAGTACTCGCCGATGGTGGCATACGTAGTACCCATGATGGGGATGATGGCATAAGAGAGGAAGATCACCAAGTCGCCCAAGGCAAAGTACTTGAATGTGGCATAGGTGAGCGTGAAGAAAGCACCATACACCGCAGCGTAGAGCAGAGGCCATCCGCAGCGAGTCATGATGTAGATACCGATACCTACACCGATCACAAAGAGGGTGAGGCTGAGGCGAACGTACTCCTTGGTGGTGAAGCTACCATTCACCAGAGGCATGAAGTCGAGCCCCTTGTCTACACCTTTCTTGTAGTCGCGCACATCGCTAAGCATATTGCCCGAAGCATGGAAGAACACAATGCCCACAACGGCCAAGATGCCACACACCCAATCTATGCTCATCCCGTAGATGCTGCAAACCCAAGTCATGTAAGCAAATGTGGTGAGCACAGGCATTGCCGATGCGGGGAATGACCAAGGACGTGTGGTCAAGATCCAATCTTTCAATGAATGTTTCATCTTTAAGTAAGGTTTTTTATTAGGTTTATTAAATGTTTTTTTAGTTATCGTTTATACTGCTTGCAGCGTTCATACGAACCCATGTAACGCTCATATTTGTCGGGATATATGTCACGGGCTGTGATCATCATGGCCGTATCGTAGCAGTCGCCAAAGTCGGGGTCGAAGGTGGTGCCAAAGGTCTTCATCGTAGGAGACAGACCGATGTAGAGGTGGATGAACGGAGGGATGGTGTCGCCCAATGACTTGGCATAGTTGTTCAGGATGGCATAGTTCTCCTTGTAGTCAGCACCAGTGAACATCTCTTTGAAGAATGCTGCTTGTTCGGGGGTGCAGGTCTCGGGGTTCTTTGAGGTAATGAGCCCCTCGCGGTCGCCAAAGCTCATGTCCAGATAGTACACCATAGCCTTGCGGCTCATCTCGGGGCTGGTCTTGTAGATGGTCACCTTGCCCGTGAGGTACTTCACCGTGGGGTCTGATGCTACGAGTCCTCCGATGCCGTCCCACAGATTGTCGAGTGCAAAGAGCGCCTTGCGCCCTCCTGCGGCACTCTGATACTTGGGCTGTACGAAAGCACGAGCCATCTCGATGCAGTGGGGGAAGTCGGTCTCGATGAACTTCTGCGAGAAGTCGAAGAGGTGCTCGGTGTTCACATAGGGCTGCCCGTTCTCATGGAACGAAGCCATCTTCCAGCGTGTGAAGCGGTAGCCACCGATGATCTCATCGGCCTCGGGGTTCCACACCACGAGTTGGAAGCATGCCTTGTCCTCGAGGTCAAAGTGGTCGAGGTCACACTCGGTGCCACTGCCACCCCCCACGGCACGGAACGACACCTCGCGCAGACGGCCTATTTCGCGCAGCACGTTGGGGGCAGTCTCATTGTTCACTACATACAGCTCGTTGTTTCCGCGGTTGGTGTGGCGGAGGAAGGTCTTCTCGTTGAGTTCGCTCTTGAGCAACTCTACGTTTACGGGGTCGATGATTGGGGGAAGCATATCTTTTTTTACTTACTTTTATAGACTTACTATTTACTATTTGTTGGGATCGTCATGAAGAACGCGTTCTGCAAATGAAGCATAAAAAGTCGCCAAATTGTAAATGGATATTACATGTTAGAGACACAGCCATTGCCCTCGGCTAATGCTATCACGCGCTCTCTCATCTCAGCAGCCCATTGGAGGTCGGTCTTCGACTTGTCGAACGTGGTGTAGGGTACGGGCTCACCGAAGGTGATGACAAACTCGTTGCCGCGTTGCTTGAATAGCTCGTCCACGAGGTAGAGCATGCCGATGTTTATCTTCAGTCTCAAGAACTTGCTCAGCTTGCTGAGGAAGAAGTACCACCTCGAGTTGTGTCCCGAGATGTGTACTGGTACCACATCGCGCTTGTGGCGACGGGCTTGGGTGACAAACATCTTCTTCCACGGCATCTCGGTAACCTTGCCCTTCACCTTCTTGGCGCAGAGGCCGGCAGGGAACACCAGTACCTGCTTGTCGGAGCTAAACATCTCGGCGATACGTAGTCCGAGGTCACGACTCTGCTTGGAAGACAGGTTGTTCACGGGGGTGAAGAACTCGGCTAAGGGTTTCAAGTTGGCCATGATGGGGGTTACCGGCACATTGAACCCATCACCATAGAGGCGATGGAAGATGGACCCGATGATGAGTGCTTCGGGGCCTCCGAGGGGGTGGTTGCAGACGAAGAGGTACTTCTTGTCGGCCGCCAGATGCTCCTCGCCCCGTACACGATAGGTGATGTTGAGGTAGTTGAGCGCCTCGTCGAAGAACTCCACTCCTTTGTAATGCTCCACCGACATGATGACATCGTTGATGTCGTCCTGATGGATGCGGCGCTTGAGGAAATTGATGACGAAGCTGGGCAATTTCTTGCGCAGCTTCGGTCCCAATATCTTATTTAGATCGAGAAGATAGCTTTCTCTTTCGTTGAATTTCTCCATAGTTCTTACGAATCATCCAATAAAAAGCAAATCCGATAGCAATCCATACCAGCAGAATCACACGGCTCTGTACCGAGAGGTAGCCTGGCATGCCAGGGATAAGCAGCAGTGCAAGGAAGAAGAGTGAGAACACGCAACCCGCGATGCCAGTCCACACTTGACGCTTGTCGCCAACCTTATGAGCCATGATAGCTGCCGAGGCAGTGGTGTAGGCAAACACGATGGCTGCACCTACGCTGGTCATGTCGACAATCCATACCAGCACTTCGCGGCCAAACCAAGGGGCGAAAAGACTGGCCACCATGGTGAAGAGGATGGCGTTGCGCGGTGTGCCGTGCTTGACAGACATCTGCTTGAAGAAGGCAGGCAGGCTGCCCTCATCGGCCATCGCATACATGAGGCGAGAGGTCGAGATGTAGAATGCGTTCATGCCCGAGATCACGGCGCAGAACATGGCTATGCCAAGGAAGATGAGGCCGAAGAGACCGAACGTGTTGCGCACGACATAGCCCGTCTCCCAGTTCTCACCCAGTGCGAGCAGCTCCTGCCAAGGCATGAGGCCTGCGGCTGTCACCGTACACATGGCGATGTAGAGTAATGCAGCGATGAAGATGGCGAGTATCATGATGCGGGTCGACTTCTTATGGTCAAAGTTGTACTCCTCGGCGCTCTGTGGTATGCAGTCGAAGCCGATGAATGCCCAAGGCGCCATGGCTACGATGCTGAAGATGCCTTGCCACCAGTTGGTGCCCTCGGGGAATCCAGGAGCGAGGTTGCTCCAGTCGGCCTTGCCCAGTACGAGGAATGAAATCAGACAGATACAGCCCACGAGAGTGAGTGCGATGGCCGTCTGAAGCCATGCTGCTTGCTTGATGCCGCGGATATTGATGAGCGCCATGATGATGATGAAGGCCGAGGCCAGCACCACCTCGCCGGCATAGACGTCCCAGCCAGCCACTTGGTAGAGGAGTCCGCGCTGCACGATACCTGGAAACAAGTAGCGGCTGATGAGAGCCAATGCTGTGGCATTGAGCGGTATGAGGCTCCAGTAGGCCAATATCATACCCCATCCGCAGACGAACGCGTTGCGCTTGCCGATGGCCTCTTTCGTATAGATGAACTCTCCACCGCTGACGGGAAACTTGCGGATGAGATAACCGTAACTCAGTGCGATGACGATAATCAGTGCAGCTCCGATGAGCATGCCCAGTGCTGTACCCAACGGGCCTGCTTTGGGAAGGAACGCATTGCCAGGGAGCACAAAGCATCCCCATCCGATGATGGCGCCCAATGCCAAGGCCCACACATCCACGGGGCGCATCGAACGCTTGAATTTACCATTAGTATTTGCCATAGTTTTCTTCTTTTTTGCACTCCTCTACGAGGATTGTGCCGTTAAACATTCGCCAAAGGTAGAAAAATAATTTCATTTAAGAAATATTAAGGAAACATAATTTGGCTATTACTCCAAATATATAAATATAAGAGAGGTGAAACTTGCATTTTCTGTCGGTTTGTACTAATTTTGCAGTTCCTTAGAATAAGTATACATATTATTATATTGATGAAGCACATTAGAAATTTCTGCATCATTGCACATATTGACCATGGTAAGTCGACGTTGGCTGACCGCTTGCTGGAGTATACCAATACAATCAAGGTGACCGAGGGCCAGATGCTCGACGATATGGATCTCGAGAAGGAACGTGGCATTACAATCAAGAGTCACGCCATACAGATGGAGCACACCTATCAGGGTGAAAAGTATGTGCTCAACCTTATTGACACTCCGGGGCACGTGGACTTCTCTTACGAGGTGTCACGCTCTATTGCTGCCTGTGAGGGCGCGTTGCTGGTAGTCGATGCTTCGCAAGGCGTGCAGGCGCAAACCATCTCGAATCTCTACATGGCCATCGAGCATGATCTGGAGATTATCCCTGTCATCAACAAATGCGATATGCCTAGCGCAGAGCCTGAAAAGGTGGAGGATGAGATTATCGAACTCCTTGGCTGCAAGCGTGAGGAGATTATCCGTGCTTCGGGCAAGACGGGTATGGGCGTTGAGGACGTGTTGGCTGCCGTAATCGAGCGTATCCCCGCTCCTGTAGGTGACGAGAATGCTCCGTTGCAGTGCTTGATCTTCGACTCTGTGTTCAACTCGTTCCGCGGTATCATTGCTTACTTCAAGATTCTTAACGGAACCATTCGTCAAGGCGACATGGTGAAGTTCTTCAATACGGGCAAGGAGTATGATGCCGACGAGATTGGTGTGCTCAAAATGGATATGGTCCCTCAGAAGGAGCTGAAAGCTGGTAATGTGGGATACATTATCTCGGGCATCAAGACCTCTACGGAAGTGAAGGTGGGCGATACCATTACTCATGTTAAGGGCGGATGCTCTGAAGCTATTGCTGGCTTTGAGGAGAGCAAGCCTATGGTGTTTGCTGGTGTATACCCCATTGATGCCGAGGACTATGAGGACTTGCGCTCGTCGTTGGAGAAGCTTCAGCTCAATGATGCATCGCTCTCGTTCTTCCCCGAGTCTTCGCTTGCTTTGGGCTTTGGTTTCCGTTGCGGCTTCCTTGGCTTGCTTCACATGGAGATTGTACAGGAGCGACTGGATCGTGAGTTCGACATGAGTGTCATTACCACTGTTCCCAACGTTTCATATAATGTATATGACAAGCATGGCAATTGTCTCGAGGTGCACAACCCTGGTGGCATGCCCGATGTGACGCTCATCGACCATATCGAAGAGCCTTATATCAAGGCTTCGGTAATTACCACGACTGACTATATCGGTCCCATCATGACGCTTTGCTTGGGTAAGCGTGGTGAATTGGTGAAGCAGGAGTATATCTCTGGCAATCGAGTGGAGATACACTACCTCATGCCGCTGGGCGAAATTGTGATAGACTTCTACGATAAGCTGAAGAGTATATCTAAGGGCTATGCTTCGTTTGACTATCATCCTGCAGGTTATCGCCCTTCGAAGCTTGTTAAGTTGGATATCCTGCTCAATGGAGAGCCCGTGGATGCGTTGTCTACGCTTACTCATATCGACAATGCTTATGATTTCGGTCGTCGTATGTGTGAGAAGCTCAAGGAACTCATCCCTCGTCAGCAGTTTGATATTGCTATCCAGGCTGCTATAGGTGGTAAGATTATTGCTCGTGAGACAGTGAAGCAGGTGCGTAAGGATGTGACTGCTAAGTGTTATGGTGGTGACGTATCGCGTAAGCGTAAGCTACTTGAGAAACAGAAGAAGGGAAAGAAGCGCATGAAGCAGATTGGTAATGTGGAGGTACCACAGAAGGCCTTCCTTGCCGTACTTAAGCTTGATTAGTTGCTGATGGTTTCTTTTTTGGATACGGCGCTTAAGCCTGAGCCGTAGGCGGTTACACCAGTAGCATAGAGGTGCTTGTATATGAAGAAGTCCCCAAGACATTGTCGAGGGGACTTTTTGTATGAGTAGGGCGGGTATTACTCGCCTTCCTTCTCTTCGAGTGCTGCAATCTTCTTTAGCACGAGTTGCGCATCCGCTTTGAGCTTCTCCATTTTGCGCTGCATCTCTGCTACGAGGCTATTTCCGCTCTTGCTAGAGGCATTGAGGAATCCGAGGTTGTTTTCGTAGGTTTTGATTTCTCCGCACATGTTCTCATAGATACGCAGCAGGCGTTCGCGTTCGCGAGCGATGTTGGTGCCCTCCTTGATAGAGTCTTTGTAGCGGGCAACTCTTCGTGTGGCTTCATTTTTCTGGAAAGTGTCGAAGAGGGCGTCGATGAGAGCCTTGTATTGCTTGTAGATCTTGTCCTTTTCGCGGAAGGGAACGTGTCCTATGCTGTTCCATTCCTTGATGAGGTCGTGCATCTTGGCTTGGTCTTCCGATGTGGCCGCCTCGGGATTGATGGCGCTGAGTTGTTCGATGATGGCACGCTTCTTGGTCAAGTTTTCCTGCTCCTCGGTGCGCTGCGATGAGGTTGCGGCCTTGCGCTTTTCGAAGAAGGCGTCACATGCAGCATTGAAGCGCTTCCAGATGGCGTCTGATTGCTTCTTGGGCACAGCTCCTATGCTCTTCCACTCGCGTTGTAGGGCGGTGAGCTTGTCGGCTGTGGCTTTCCATTCGGTACTGTTCTGCAGTGCTTCGGCTTTCTCGCAGAGGGCTATTTTCTTCTCCAGATTAGTTGCAAGGTTGTCTTTCATCCCTTTGTAGAACTCAGCCTTGCGCTGGAAGAATGCGTCGCAAGCAGCGCGGAAACGCTCAAAGATTTTGTTATTCATCTTCTGGGGAGCATAGCCGATGGTCTTCCACTCTTCTTGTAGGGCGATGACCTCTTGTGTCTTGTCGTTCCACTGGGCATAGGTTTCGAGTGTAGCAACGTCGATGCTTTCCACCTTTTCGCAGAGGGCGGTCTTCTTTTCAAGGTTGTCATTTTCGCGCTGTTTCAGCTCCTCGAAGTGCTGTTGATGGCGCTTGTTGACAACTGTTGACGCCTCTTTGAAGCGTGTCCATACCTCTTCGCGCAGTTCTCGTGCGACGGGACCAATCTCGCGGAACTCCTGATGCAGTTTTTGCAGCTGGTGGAAAGCAGAGATGACATCCTCCTCTTCTGCCAATCGCTCAGCAGCTTCGCAGAGTCGAGTCTTTGCTTCGAGATTTTTCTTGAAGTCGTATTCGCGGAATTCGATGTTTAGTTTCAGGATGTCGTAGAAGCGTTCGGTCAATGTTTGGTAACGCTTCCAGAGGTCGCTTACTTTAGTGGCGGGAACTTCTCCGATGTTCTTCCATTCCTGCTGCAAGGCCTTGAAATCGTTGTATGATGCCTGCTCTACGTCTGCACTATCAATCATGGCCTGCAAGCGCTCCAGCAATGCCTCTTTGCGCAGGGCATTCTCTTCGCGTGCTTGCTCCTCCTTCTGCTGCTGCTCGGCGCGTTTCTCCTTGATGATGTTCATCGCAGATTTGTACTCCTCCTCTTCTGCGCTCTCAAACTTAAAGTCTTCGGGTGCGAATCCGTTGTCGAGGTGGGCTTGGCGTGCAGCCTCCACTGCAATGCGATGCAGTTTGTAGAAGGTTTGCTTGAGCTGCTCCAATTCCTCTTTGGATGCAGTCAAAGGATCCTGCGCTAGCTCCTTTATTCTTATAATAATGTCTGCAGTGCTGCTGTAGGTGCGCTGCTCAGTAGATTGTTCCGATTGTGTCTCTGTAGCCTCTACTACAGCGCTCTCTTGCTGTGTGAACTCGGCTGTGGGGTTTTGGTTTTCCATTATTCTATGATGAATTTAATTGCTATTTTACAAAACAGACTGCAAATAACGTAATTAAATATGAATTATACTAATTTTTTCTTTGTTTTTGACTGTGTGGAGCCGAAAAAGGATGGATTTTGTAAATAAATTTGCATTTTCGCTTGATTTGTAGTAATTTTGCGGCCGATTTAGATATATCAACATAATGTCTAACGTAATTAATTATTTATTAACTTTTTAACTTTAATGGAAAACTTAAAGAACATTGCTCCCGTAGAAGGTTTCGACTGGGAAGCGTATGAAAAAGGTGATGCCGTTGTAGGCATTTCACACGAAGAGCTTGAGAAAGCTTATGACAACACCTTGAACAAGGTGGGCAACAACGAAGTTGTTGAAGGTACCGTAATCGGTATGAACAAGCGCGAAGTAATCGTTAACATCGGTTACAAATCAGACGGTATCATTCCTGCGAGTGAGTTCCGTTACAACCCCGAGTTGACTATCGGTGACAAGGTAGAAGTGTTCATCGAGAACCAGGAAGACAAGAAGGGTCAGCTCATCCTCTCTCACAAG
>JAEIGA010010695.1_pt1 | contig 13922 bp, 20 predicted proteins | sample 9270691 | NCBI WGS metagenome assembly JAEIGA01 (sample SAMN17057246, study PRJNA624740) | gut metagenome | biome: biome; isolation source: fecal sample | host: Bos grunniens | place: China: Xizang | collected 2019 | reverse complement strand
GCATCCATCATGCTTCCTGCGAGTTTGATGCAGTCTTCACAAATCGTTGCGTACATTCCGCTTACGGCCTTCGCTTTCGGTGAAAGGGGCTTTCCGCAGAAGCCGCACGTGGGGAGGATGGGTGTTGCTGTCTTGTTGTTTGTCATATCAGTTTCCTTTGGTTTGCAGATTTAATATAGTATATTTTCGTTCTACGGTCAAGGGGGTAAAAAATAATTAGGTATTTTCCTTGACAATCGAAAACGAAGTATGTATATTTTGGAAAAGAGGTTTATATGGAAAACACAGAAAAATTGCTCATTGATTTGCTTAAACGGATGGTAGAACTCCGTGACGGCACGGAAAAGGAGCTTGAAGAGTTTAACTCGAACATGGAAAAGGCTCTTGGCGGGGATTCCCGCTCGATGTATCTTAGCCCCATGCAGCTTCTTGATAACTGCATTATCGACTGTCTCATGACGTTCCTATACGAAAGCAAGGAAGGCGCTGAATGGTTCCTGTACGAGGCTCTGGACACGATTTCCCACGGTGGTTCCACCATCGTTGAAACTAACGGTAAAAAGTATGAGTTACGTTCTATTGAAGACTATGTGAAGATGTGTATCGAAGTCAACATAAAGGGAAAGAAAGATGCGAACAGTGGAAGAAAATAAGGTTCTGTTGGAGAAGTACCCGATACTTCGCCAGAGGGATGTTTACACGGGCGAACCGATTGATGACAACGACGAGTACACCTATCTCGACGCAATGCCGCAAGGATGGGCCAAGGCGTTTGGAATTCCAATGTTCGAGGATATCCAGAACGAGGTAAACACGTGGACGAATGAAGAGCAGGAACACTTCTTCTTTACCGACATCAAGGAAAAGTTTGGTGAACTCCGTGTGTACACCTCGCACATGACCGACAATCTGTTCAAAATCCTCGAAGCGTACTGTGCGATTTCACGCAATGTATGCGTTATCTGCGGAAAGCTGGATGTGCCGATGGTGAAGCGTGGATGGATTGGCCCGTACTGTCGAGACTGTGTGTTGAATGCCGAGCTCGACACGTTGGACGAATACGATGAGGTTGTCAAGGATGAACGTAAGGAAATAGTGGAGAACCTTTCGTTCAGCACGTACACTGACGGAAAGTGCTGCCACCATGCCATCGACATTTCATCCTTTGTAAAGAAAGTGAGAGAATACAATGCAAATCGTGCTTGACATTGAAAATACTGTAATAGACAGCCTGTTCTCGTGCGACTTCTTGCAGGACAACTGCGACAGGATTCGCAGGTTCATCAAGAATAACAATCCCAGTTTCGTTCATCTGTTCACTTGGGGTTGGAAGGACCCTGATGACATCCTCCTCTCTGTGGTAGATTGTATCTATGACAGGTTGGGAGTTGATAAAGAACAGCGTGGCAGTGTGTACACTAAGAGCGATTCGGTCGCTTATGCAATCGACCGTTGCTGGTTGAAACAAGAGGACAGGGAAGAAGTCCTACACCCAGGCATGATGGCCGCATACGGTCTCGGCAAGATTCATCTTGTTACGGAACAGTTTGCCTCGACCTACCTTAGCAAATACATGGGTGAAGAATATGTTATCATCGACGATTTAGTCACCGATGAGGAACACATGTCCCTCCCGTATCACAACATACTGTTGTTGAACCCATTCAAAGACATGTAAAGGAGCTATTATGTGCGGACGTTTAATTGGATGCACCCTTTCTGAAAAGGATAATGAATATCGACCGTATTACCGTTTGTTGAAGCGTTCAAAATCATTTCGCGAAGCCCTTATGCATGGAGGTGCAATAGTGAATGATTATGACCTAAATAGAACACTGCACCTACGTTTGCGCCCTGACGGAAAGACAATTTTTGATGATGCCTCTTGGTATTTCGCATCGAAATGCGGAGTATCTGGCTACTTACTTAACTAATCAACAAGCAAAAGGAACTTACATGAAAACAATCAGAAACTCTGTGTTCGAAACGAATTCGTCTTCAATGCACGCAATCGTTATCCCGAAGAATAACGTGTTCAACAAGGAGCCTGTCGGTGTCTGTATGGACGGGGACATGGATTTTAGCGAGAGAACTTTAATCGAACGGAAACTGCATGACGAAAAGGCTAGTTACTGCTTTCACATCATCATGAAATACTGGTCCAATAAGTTGGTTCGTGGCGGTTGGTCTGATAAAAAGAAGGGCTACATGAACATTACAGACAAGGAAGTTAAGCGTAATGATGAGATTATCGCTGCATATCGCACGTTCGTTACTTACATGAAGGCTAGCTTTAAGAAGCACTGGGCAATCAATCTTACAATAAAGAATGTCACTGTCTCGTCAAGTAAAACGGGCGCTGACATTAGACCGAAGACTTGGGCTTCGAACGGATGTTATGGGCATGACACATTCAATTCTATCCTCATGAGAAGATTGCTTGATACGATTGATAAGATTACCGAGCCAGATGCAGACTTGTCTGTCCTGAAAGCGGATGAGTGGAATTCGTTCTTGGACTTCTGCGGCGTGGCTTCCTTTATCCTGGACCCGAATGCGGTTATCATCCAGCATACTGACGAGTACGAACAAGATGACCTTAGGCGTATGCAAAAGATGGTAATTGACTATGTAAAGAAAAACGAGGGCATGTGCTTCGTTGATTGGCCTCTAGGTGGTTAACCACTTGCCAACCATTGTTGCATTTACGCTGAACTGAAAGCCCACGGCTTTATCCGTGGGATGAAAAAAGACTTGCCAAAATAAGAGTTATGAACTATATTTGAATTGAAAGTTTGGGGTTTGTCATACATCGGGTAATATCGTGGTGGTGAAGCGAAGGATTTTCAATCCAGCGGGTTTCTGCTGGTCCCGTATAATGCCGAAGATACCGCTTAGCGGTAGAAGTAGCAAACCCATCGGGCACGGTGGCGTCCATTGGCGGGGATGGAGAATCCCGCGTACTTTAGTCGCGGGAGTGTGTCAATATATTTCAAACAACAACTGCCAATCAACAAAGAAGGACCTATGTCTTTTATCAAAAACAAATTCCGTGCGCTGTACATGGCAGCGTTCATCATCTTCACCGTCATCTTCACCATCATGATGCCTGACGGCCATACGGCGATGTGGTTCGCAATGCTCACCGCACTTCTGGGAACGATATCCACCGTGATGTTCGCACAGAAGAACATCTGGGCTTACGTACCAAGTTTCGTGTTCAACTTTATGTACATGTACATCTGTTGGGAAAGCCGTCTGTGGCTTGAATTTGGCGAATACATCTTCTACAACGTGACTATGGTTTATGGTGTCTACGCATGGCGCAAGCAGCTCGAAAAGGACAAGACCCACGTCATTCCGAAGCGTCTCTCGCCTAAGGCATGGGTGCTTTCGATTATTGCCACCATCGTCCTTACGGTCGGCTTCGGTACGTTCGATAAGTTTGTTCTTGAGGGCGCGGTTCCGTACATGGATGCGTTAAGCATCAGCTTCACGGTTATCGCCCAGCTTCTTATCATCACTTGCTATCGTGAACAGTGGTTCTTCTGGTTCGTGCTTGATGGAATTTCTATCGTAACGTTCGCACTGATTGGCGAATGGGCAATGGTTGCCATGTATGTCTGCTGGTTCATCAACACCGTCTACGGATGGATTGAATGGTCTCATAACGAGAAGAAACTCGAAACTGATACCGTGGAGGCTTAAATGTTTGACGACGGGATTAACAACCTATGTGGTGGCCCTCGTGAATACGGGGTTGTCCTCGGGTCTTTCAGCCCGATGCACACAGGTCATTTTGACCTCGTAATGGCAGCGAAGAAGCTCTGTTCTAAGGGCGCTATCATTGCCGTTTGCGGTCTTGATGGCGACCGTGGGACGAGAATCGGCCTCCCTATTGAACGTCGCTATGAAATCATCAAGAAGATGTTTGAAGGCGACCCGCTTGTTCACGTCGTCATGATGAAGGATAACGATATCGGCATCGCAGGTTACATGGACAAGTGGTCTGAATGGTTGGAAGCTCTCAGCTACAAGCTCGCTGAAGTCGTGTACGGCAATGCTGATGTCAGTAAGCGAAAGTGTGCTAAATTGCTTCAACGCACGACGGTGTTTACTGGCGAACCTTCGTACAGAAAGGCAATAATGGAGTTGCGCGGTAAAGGCCCCAATGTGTATCTGTTGTCAAGGAAATTTAATACTATTTCTGCGACCAAGATACGCAATGAGCCGATGAAGTATTGGAACGAAATCATTGGCCATGAGTTCAAGGTTCAGTTTGCCAAGCGTGTCCTGATTATCGGGACGGCGTCGGAAGGCAAGTCTACTCTCACGAAAGACCTTGCCAGATACTTCGGTGTTGGGTACACCGAGGAATACGGACATGTCTACCTTGCCGAAACCAACGGAAAGGAACCGATGCCTGACGATACCAAGCTGACCGTTGATGATTACATTCGTTTCCTTGACGAACAGTATCGTGTCAACTCATCATGTTTGTACAAGGTTAACATCTGTGACAGTGACGCAATGACTACACTCATGTACGCCAAATACTATTCGATGGATGACAGGTATGCCATCACCGAAGAAGATTACAAGCGTATTGAAGCGCACGCGAAGTTCCTGAAGTATGATGTAATCTTTGTTCTTCCCCCGAAGAAGGACAGTTGGGTGCAGGACGGCAGCAGGGATTGTCTCACCAACAGTTTCGAAGACCGTAAGAAGCAGTATCAGGTATTGATGAATATTATCGGACAGCATTACTGCACCGAAGATATTGTCTACCTGAACGGCACTTACCACGAGAATTACATGTTTGCACGAGACACAATCAGGCGCTTGCTTAATGACTAAATTGAGTTAGTTCAGGTAGTAACCCAACTGGTAGAGGAATGGGACTTAAACTCCCTTCAGTGTGGGTTCGAATCCCACCTGCCCGATTAAAAATAAGGTGTAATTATGATAGAGATACAAGGGAAATTTAATACAGCCAAGGTGTTCACCGACAGTATCGAACCCGAGGCTTACACACAGTTATTGAACATGATGTGCCAGTGCTGGGCTAAGGACATGCAGGTTCGCATCATGCCCGACGTACATGCTGGAAAGGGATGTACGGTCGGAACCACTATGACCATCAAGGACAAGGTTGTTCCTAACTTGGTCGGGGTTGATATTTCTTGTGGAATGCTTGTCGCAAAAATCAAGGAACGCTCAGTGGATTTTGATAAATTAGACAAGGTTATCCGAGAACGTATCCCCTATGGAAAGAAACATAGAGACCATAAGCATGCGTTTGCTAAAAATGTCCCTATTGAAGACATGATAGCATACAAAAACGGTGGGGTAGAGTATACCGAGCTATTATCCATTGGAAGTTTGGGGTCAGGCAATCACTTCTGCGAGTGCGACAAGGATTCTCATGGTAACCTGTATATTGTTATTCATTCTGGGTCTAGGCATCTAGGAGTAGCGACGTGTGAATATTGGCAGAATGTTGCAATTAATGAATGTAATGTTCTTACGCAGGAACGAGGCTCTATTATTGCAAAGTGCAAGGCTGATGGTAGAGAATCTGATATAGATAAGGAATTGAAGGATATCTCGCATTATCCGACGCCGAAAGAATTGGCCTATTTGTGTGGTTCTTCGTTTGATGGGTATCTCCATGATATGAAAATTGCACAGTTGTTTGCTAAGCTTAATAGAGAAGCTATGCTGGATGAAATTGTTCGTGGGCTGAGGTTGCATATTACTGACCAGTTCTGTACTCTGCATAACTATCTTGATATGGATAATATGATTTTGAGGAAAGGTGCAGTTTCAGCACAAAATGGCGAACGGTTGATTATTCCATTGAGTATGCGAGATGGCGCCCTGATTTGCATTGGAAAAGGTAATCCTGATTGGAACTTCTCTGCTCCTCATGGTGCAGGTCGCCGTATGTCTAGGGCGAAGGCTAAGGAGAGTATTAGCCTAGATGCGTATAAAAAATCAATGCATGGTATTTACAGTACGTGTATTGGGAAGGGTACTCTTGATGAGTCCCCTATGGCATACAAGTCACCTAAAGATATTATCGACAATATTGGGGATACGTGCGATATAATAGAAAATATTAAACCAGTTTATAACTTTAAATCATCTGAAAATGACTAATACATATAAATTGGATAAAAGATGTAAAACGTGCGGGTGCCCGATTTATGATAAAAATAAGTCAGGCTTCTGCAACATACATCGACCACGAAATGGTGAACACAACTCATTTTATGGTCATCATCATAAACCAATCAGTGAAGAAACTCGTAAAAAGTTATCTGAGTCATCTAAACGTATGTGGCAAGATGAAAGCTATCGCAAAAAGAATATATCAGCAATCACAGGTAAACATCGTAGTAACGAGTTTAAAGAGGTGCAAAGAAAGCACGCCTTGAACCAATTTAAAGATACTCATCAAAAGGAAATACGTTCAACTCGCATGAAGCAAACCTGGAGTGAAGGTAAACTTGGAGGGGCTAATTTTCATGCAAATAAATCTAAGGATGAAATTGATTTGTTTAAAAGGCTTGCCGCCCATTTTAATACCTTTTTGGATAGACCTGTTGTGCATTACATTGATGATAGTGGTAAAAAGAGATGGTTCTACCCAGATGGATGTATTTTTGAAAATACCATAATAGAGTATAACGGAAGCTTCTGGCATGGAAATGATAGGATATATGCTGATAATGATATTGTCGCTCATAACATTACTGCATTAGAAAGAAGACGCCAAGACGTGGAAAGATACAAGAAACTTAATGAGTTGGGTTATAATGTTATTGTTGTGTGGGATACTGCATGGAAGAACCATGAAGATGAATGCTTGAAGAATATTATAGCGTTTTTTGAATGGGAAAATTATAAGGAATTCCCTGTTTATGAATTTAGATAATTACTATATTATGTACTGAGGCGGAATATGAAAAATCGAAAGTCGCTATACAACGATTCTAGCATACAGCTTATCCGTGAGGATGACCACTATGTGCTTGTCACTAAGGAAAAGAATGTCAAGATAGAGAATCGTACTTATGACGAAGACCAGAAAGCCATGCTTGAAGGTGCTACGGTTGATGCGTGGTGCAAAAAGTTCGATGTCGTGTATAGCGTATTCGATGTTCCTGCGGTCAATGGAAAGCTTTTTGTCTATACCACCAATGGAGATTTCTCCAGACGGGTAATGACAATGGGTGAACACGAGGATTTTGCCAAGATTGTCATTAACGAGTACAAGCTGCCGTATATGTTCTATGGTGAAATGAAGGATGCGGATGAGTCTGGATATGTCATGATGTTCGGTCGTAGGATTGGCGATGATGATTTCGTTTCAGATGACTTCTGCGAGAAGATTATACTTGAAACATCAAATCCTAAGGTCAAGTGGCATTTATATTGCTTTGAGGAGCATGACGAGCCTGAGAGCGATGTTGTCGATGAGATATTCGACAAGTACCATCTCAAAGAAGACAAAATGATGGGCCTGTATATGTCAAACTACAACTGTGCAGGTCACTGGGCTTTCCTCGAATTTCCGAACTGGAAGATAGTTCCAGGCAGTGCATATTCTAAACGAAGGTAACTATGGTTATCAAGAAAATCGACCTTACAGCTGAACGGGCATCGGAGCAAAAGATTGTAATCCAATTGAATTACACTGAGCTCTCCATGATTGCGAACGCAGTTCACAACATTAAAGTCAAGGACAAGGATGATGCTTGGCTCAAATGGGAATTTGCCGCTCTCCATGACTTGTGCCACGATGAAGGGTTTATGACAGATTTCGCTCCGTCCCACATCTTTCCTCAAATCATGAAGGAACTCAAGGCTGTTGAAAAGAAAAACAAAAAAGAAAATGAAGGTTAATATGAACGTAGAAGAACTCAAAGCCAAGCTCTGTGAACGTATTTCTAATACGGAATTGGACAAGAAATTCAGGGTGGTCGTGGCCCGAAAGAAGAAGCGTGGCGGATATGATATCTACCCATGTGTCAAGGATGTAGAACTGGCATACATCCCGATTCCAGGTGAAACTAATCCAGTTGCCGCAATCGTATTTGAGGACTAATATGGCTGACCGTAATGAATTTCATGATGACCTTGAAGTGTTTTGCTCTGCACAGGAACACAAGGGAATGGTTCTTGAACTGATGAGGGGGTACGGCGAGTCTGTCACCTTGAAGGATGTCCTTGATAGCATCAACTACCAGTTGGACAAGTACGAGAACCTTCTGTTCAATCATCATCTGTTGAAACCAGCTATCGACCTTGCTGGGGTTGTGGTGTCGTCGCTCAACGACTTGAAGGAAACAAAATGAAAATCTACAACGGGTTCGAAAGCAGAAGTGGAGGAGGCATAAAATGAGAAGACTGTTTATTATCAGAAAGGATTTGCAGCTGCATCCTGGAAAGTTGGCTGCAATGGTGGGTCACTGCGCAGAAGGTTTCTGGCTTAATCTGCTTACGCATGGTAGTGTCAAGGATAACGAGTATGACACCTTGCCAGTATCAACAAAGGAATTCCCCGATTACTGGCAGATGTATCGTAATCCAACAGTATATGAAGCGGCAAAGGCTGCACACGAACGTGGAGAGAAGACGTTCAAGTACAAGTTCGAACATGCCCGGCCTACCGTTACTGTTTCCGTTGAAATCCCGAAGGAAGTCTGGGAAGGCTACATCAAGGATATCTTCACCAAGACTATTTGCGAGGCGAAGAACCTGAACCATCTCATGAAGGTGGTGGACGTTGCAAAGGAACTTGGTTTGGTCGAAGGTATCGACTATGGTTTCATCGACGATGTTTGCAAGACCGATTTGACCCCAGAATTCACCGACGAGAACGGTGTGGGCCGTTGCCGTGTTGGAATCTGGTTCAAACCGCTTCCTGACGATATCAGCCATAAGCTGAGCAAGAAGTACCAGCTCTACAAGGGGTAAACATTGAAGAAAACAGAGGCAAATACCTAGGCTTTCTTGTTTTTAGGAGAACCCAATGGTTTACAGTGACGCAAACACAAATATGCCTACTTTGAGAAATATCCACGCAAAACATGCTGTGGAGAAAATACGGAAGGAAATGAATTCCTATGTAGGAACGTACATTGGTTGCGACAAGGAGATGAGGGTCAAGGAGCAGTATATCCAGGCGATGGCATCAGATATATTACAGCGAATCGACCCCGAGGTCAAGGTCGATGTCGCAATGCCTAGTGCGGAAAAAAGCGGGCGTACTGCGTACCTGACTATCAGTACCAAACATCCTGAGAAATTCGGCGTTACCCAGCAGGAGTAGCGTCCTTTCGCACCTCAGATGTGAATCCGTCGTATTCAAGTATTGTCGGGAACTTTGCATACGGCAACGAGAGTACGCCCGATATGGGTGCTGCCCGCATCGAAATAGCTAGGAGAGCATACAAGAAATTCTATACTGGATGGTTCTATCCAAGATTCAATATTCAGTTCCGAGATGAGCAATGGAAGCAAACACTCGGCACGGTGGAAAATTGGAAAGACCTATTTCGAAAAATCAAAGAAACGGGAATGAAATACCGATTCCTGCTACGGGATTATATCCAGAATGCAGTCTTTAGCAAAAACTATATCCAAAAGTGCTATTCTATATACACTTTTGCATAGTTGATTATAGTTCTTGTATTTCAATAGATAATTAAATAATTCCGACAGTTTCCTTGATAGCTTCAAGGTTGCGGTCAATTCGCTGCATGTATTGGCGAATCATTGTAATGGCATTGTACTTCTTACTTTGGGCGGCGCCAGGGTTGAATTGAAGTTTCCATGCTTCGGCAGGGTCATCCGCCTTGTTGAACTGGATTACTTCCCATGACATCATCTGCATCGCCTGACGCATATCATGGTATTCCCCACCCAACTTGAATTCGTGCAGTCTGTATTCCAGTTCCACCATCATACGGGTTCCGTTCGGGGTGTTTGGAAGGTGGTGTTGATGCACATTAGCCATTCGGAAAGGTTCAAGCATGCTGTCCAGCTTTTCGATGATACGCTGTATTTCCTGCTTGTTTTCGCTAACTTCCTCAGACGGTTCCTCAAAGGCTGAACCCTCGGGTTTCTCGTCAATTTCTCCGCTAAGAGCGTCCTGCATATCGGACGGGTTTTCATCGGCTAGGAGATTGGATTCGTCTTCGTGCGTTGCCTCGAACAGGGAGATAACGGTATTTTCCTTCTCTGGACCCAAACCAAGTTTGTGAACGCTTTCCAAGAACAGTTTTTTGCGATACATAGTAAACACCAGTGTAATTCAACTACAGTTTATAACAAAAGCCCGCATGGAAATTCATACGGGCCTTCTAAACAGGATTTGATTACTTCTTGTCCTTCTTCAACTTATTGTTTTCCCGAAGGACATCAATAAGCTTACAGAAAAGGCAACCGAGGGCAAATCCTAGGCAAAGAGCGAACAGCACAAACATATTATTCCACCTTGCTCAGGTTGATGCCCGAGAAGTTCGGGGTGATTGTGTTGGCATCTGCACCAGGCATCTTGCCGTTCCACTTTTCGAGACGGGCCATCGTTTCTTCATGCTTCCATGCACTCTGCTGAATAGCATAGTTTGCAGCGATAGCCTTGTTCTTTGCGGTAATAGCCTTGGCTTCTGCCTCTGCTGCCACGATGAGTGCCTCTGCATTCTTCTTGGCGATTTCAAGCTCGTTTTCAGCCTTGTTGAGAGCATTTCGGTAGGTGGCGGAGTCAGCCTGCAACTGGGCCTGTGCTGCAACAACCTTCTTCTCGTTGACAGCACGTTCGATTTCCACGTCAGCCTTTGCAGTCTTTTCCTTCTGTGTCTTAATCATGGTTTCCTTAATCTGGTTGTCAAAGTCACCCGTCCAGTCCCAGTTGGAAATGTTGACATCCTGAATAGTAATCGGGAACTTTGCACACTTCTTTTCCATCAACTTCTTAACTTCTTCTGCAATCTTGTCGGTTTCCTTCGTCAAGTCATAGATGGAGTACTTGCCGATGACAATCTTTAATGAAGTCTTCATGTTGGACTTGAAGAAGCTTTCCATAGAGCTTCTGGTATAGTTGCGGACGAAGTTTTCTGCTTCATCTTCATTGAACACGTAGATGATGGATGTGGAAACGCCGACAGTCTGCATGTCCTTCGTGATAGCACCGTCATCGCCAACTTCGTATGTGAAGTCGTCCTTCTGCGGGTCAAGTGGGATTGTGGTGATTGACTGGATGAACGGAAACTTGAAGGTGTAACCGTTGCCACGAGGAATCGTGCCCGAAATAGAGCCTGTCGTCTTGACAACACCGACTTCGGTCGGTTCCACGCAAGTGAAAGAACCGAGAGCAAGGGCTAAGATTGCCACGATTGCTGCGATGAGGATGATGATTTTGGTATTACTGTTCATTTGTTTCTCCTTTGAGAGTTGTGTTGGAATTAATTTCAATTGTTCAGAAGGCCGAGAGATGCGTATAGACTGATTGCCTGTCTTGACGCATCACGCTCCCGCTTTTTCAACAGGGCTGCAGCCTCTGGGTAAACCAGTTTTCGTGAACCGTCTTTCAACCCGAAGATTGCATCACGTACACGGTCGAAGTGTTCATCGTCCGATGCGAACAGCTTGTCGCACCAACTCGTGTGAATCCACTTGTTTCGAAAGTCGTATTGGAGGTATGTGTACTTCATTGTAGCGTATAATATAGCAACTTAAAACACGATTGTCAAGGGTGAACAATGTCTTTTCACAAAAATAGTGGGCAGGAAGATGCCACCCTTTATGGTGGCTTAGGAATGCCCACGAGAACACTTTGGGAACACTTTCTTTGTTTTTGCGGAGAAATGAGTTCAGAATGGTTGCAATTAGCACTGTACTTTTATAAACTTTAAGGTGAACACGGGTGAAAGTATGTGTGCGATAACTTATAATGCAGAACTCCGCTTCAAGGACAGGGCAGACCAGGAATACTGGTCTAGTATTCTTGAAGTGGCCAGGCGTGCATATAACGAGTGTGCCAACATACTAGATTCCAACAAGATACACCTGGACTTGAAATCGGTACACAATGCGGTGTACTATATCTTGAGGGAAGACTTTCCGACAATACCGTCGCAAGGCATCATCAAGATATACAAGGAGTGCATATCAGCATTCCGTTCAATCAACTCCAACGGACATATAAAACACAAGATTCCGACCAAGAAGAATCTATCTATGCGGTTGGACAAGCGACTGTACTCCAAGATGAGTATTGACGGAATATCTCTGTGCTCGGAGAAATCCAACCGTAGGGCCGTTGCCGAAATAGTAAAGTTTCCCCGACTGGTTGATTTGTTCAAGAAATTTCCGACCCAGGACCCACTCATCTTCAAGCGAGACGGCAAGTTCTATCTTTCCATTCCGTTTGATACACCAGAAATTCCAGTACAGAACGACACCTGCATCGGCGTAGACTTGGGCGAGCGTAGGTTTGCTATTACTTCGGATGGTATCATGTTCAACGACAAGGAATATGATGCCCGTAGGCGCAAACTCCGCTACTTGAAGCGTTGCTTGCAGAAGAAGGGAACCAAATCTGCTAGACGGCATAAACTCAACTTATCAGTTAAGGAAATGAACCAGTCCACAGATATGTGCTATAAAGTTGCTAATGCAATCATCAACAGCACTAACGATAGTTTCATTATCCTTGAAGATTTGGGCAACATCAAGAAGAATACTTCCAAGACCAAGGAAGGGTTCAAGAAGAAAAATCATAACCGTAGAATCGGACAGGTGCCGTTCTATAAGTTCAAGCAAATCTTGTCATACAAGGCACTACTCAATGGAAAACGAGTAGAAACAGTTTCTCCGTTTATGACAAGTCAAACCGACTGCACGACAGGCAAGAAAGACGGAACACGCAAGAACCGAAGATTCTATTGCAAGAATGGTATCGTCCTTGATGCCGACTGGAATGGTGCCGTCAATATCGCTCAAAAGAGCAAACATCCTTTCTCGTTCAAGGTGCCGCTAGACGGTACTCTGAAAACTTGGAAGGCAGGGTGCAAGTCAACCACCCAATCGTACATCAGTCTCCCTCCGAAAACACTGGGAGCCGTACAAGCTCACCGCCTTTAGGCGGTGGATAGTTGACATCTGATGTAGTTTTTTGATGTAACAAAGCGTAACAAGGAAGAAAACCTTATGAAAATGACAGTAAAGCGCAGCTATCTTTTTGAACTCCGCAGCATCTTCGCAAACGCCGACAAGATTTTCGGAAACCCGATTCCGAGTAAGGTCCGCTATGCATTCTCGGTCAACATGAAGCGGTGCAATGAAGAAGCCAAGGAAATCGAAGAAGGCTTCCCGAATGACGAAAAGTGGCTTGAATACGAACGTGGTCGTCTCAAGATTCTCCATGAAGCCGGTGTCAATACCAATGCTGACTTGGCCAAGCTTGACAAGGAACAGATGAGTGCGCTTGAAGAACGCATCAAGGTCTATGCCGAACCGTATGAAGATGCCATCAAGGCCCAGGACGAAATCAACAAGGCTCGCAACGAAACGCTTGCTGAAGACATTGAAGTTGAACTCAGGACGATTACTCCGGATGAACTCCCGCCGATTATCATCGACCGTGACGATTGGCAGGTCTGGAATGTCTTGTTCAACGACGGTAACGGTATCGTAAGGGAATAAGCATGGCTACACTCAGTGCCTGCATAGTAATCCGGAATGGGAAGGGTAGCATCATCAAGTGTCTTGATGCCCTCCTTCCTATGGCGAACGAGTATGTCATCGTGGACACCGGTTCTACCGACGGTACGGTGGAATTGATTAAGCAGTGGCGTACAAAGCACCAGAATCCTGGATTCATTGTCGATGAAGTCGGAAGCAAGTTTCAT
>JAEIGA010010694.1_pt1 | contig 13924 bp, 15 predicted proteins | sample 9270691 | NCBI WGS metagenome assembly JAEIGA01 (sample SAMN17057246, study PRJNA624740) | gut metagenome | biome: biome; isolation source: fecal sample | host: Bos grunniens | place: China: Xizang | collected 2019 | reverse complement strand
TTGCAAACATAATAACCTTGCATAATGGAATTACGAGAAATAATATTGAAGTAAATCTTTGTGGAGAAGATGCTAAAACTACACTTTGTGGAATGTTTATTGGTGGCGAAAATCAGTATTCAGATAATGCAACATCTATTTCACACTATGCTCCTAGATGTACAAGTAAAGAGTTGTTTAAATATATTTTAGAAGATAACTCAAAAGGAAATTTCTTGGGACGTATACATGTGGCAGAAGGAGCTTTAAAAACTGAAGCATACCAAACAAATCGTAATATTTGTTTAACAAAGAATGCACGTATGTATACCAAGCCTCAATTAGAGATTTATAACGACGATGTTAAATGTAGTCATGGAGCTACAGTAGGGCAACTTGATGATAATGCTATGTTTTATATGCGTTCACGTGGTATCCCCGAAAAAGAGGCTCGTTTATTACTGATGTCTGCTTTTGCAACTGATGTGTTGGATAATATAAGAATTGAAAGTTTAAAAGATAGAATTCGTTTTTTGGTAGATAAGCGATTGAGAGGAAATGGTTCGCATTGCGAAGGGTGTGTTATCTGTAAATAAAAAAAGGCTCTTTAGAACCTTTTTTTTATTTACATGGTATTTTGTTTATACGAGCCTGATGTCGCCCACCTTCGAAATCGGTTGTTAGAAATGTTTTTACTAATTCTAAAGCTTTTTCTTGAGGTATAAATCGCGCAGGTATAGCTAAAATGTTCGCGTTGTTGTGCTGTCTGGCAAGTGCAGCAAGTTCTGTTTCCCAACACAATGCCGAACGAATGCCTTGATGCTTATTGACGGTCATATTAATACCATTCCCACTACCGCAAATTGCAATTCCAAACATACAAGCACCTATTTCTACTGCATCTGCTAAAGGGTGTGCGTAGTCGGGATAGTCGCAACTTGCAGTAGAATTTGTGCCAAAATCGGTAACTTCAAAATTGTTTTCGTTGAGCCAGTTTATCAAAAATTGTTTCAATTCGAAACCGGCATGATCTGATGCAATTCCTATTTTCATAATATTATTCAAAAGAGTTCCAACCTTGAGCTTTTAATTTAAATTCTTGTCCATCGCGTGTAACCAAATATGCACCTTGGTCTTGTGGAGTTATATGTCCTATCACTTTTATTTCTTCCAAATCTTTTATTTCGTCGTAGCGATCAAGAGGGATCGTAAATAAAAGTTCGTAATCTTCTCCACCATTTAATGCGGCAGTAGTTAAATTCATATTAAATTCTTCTGCCATTGTTGCAGTTTGATAGTCTATTGGTATTTTTTCTTCGTAAACACGGCAACCTTTTTTGCTTTGTTCGCATAAATGAAGTAATTCGGATGATAACCCATCTGAAACATCAATCATCGATGTAGGTATGATGTTTTTTTCTTCCAATAAGGCAATAATATCTTTTCTTGCTTCAGGTTTTAATTGACGTTCTAGTATATATTCTTTTGATGCAAAGTCAGGTTGAATAGCGTCTTTCTCGTCAGTATTTAAGAAAATTGCTTTTTCGCGTTCAAGTAACTGCAATCCCATATATGCAGCTCCAAGGTCGCCTGAAACGCAAATCAAATCATTCTCTTTGGCACCATTACGATAAACTACTTTTTGTTTGTCAACTTCACCTAGGCAAGTAATATTTATAGTTAATCCTGTATAAGAGGCTGAAGTGTCTCCTCCTACTAGATCGACACCATATTTTTCGCAAGCTAGTAGGATGCCCGAATACAAATCGTCAACTGATTCAACGGACATTCTTTTAGAGATACCGAGCGTAACAACAATTTGTTTTGGTTGTCCGTTCATGGCAAAGATATCCGAAAAATTAATAATAGCGGCTTTGTATCCAAGATGTTTCAATGGTGTATAAACTAGGTCAAAATGAATACCTTCCAATAAAACATCGGTAGTAACAAGCACTTGTTTGTCTTTGTAATCAAGAACAGCGGCATCATCGCCAACTCCTTTTATAGAAGAAGCGTTTTTTAGTTTAATGTTGTCGGTGAGATGGTGAATAAGACCAAATTCTCCTACTTCTGAAATACCTGTCATTGTTATGTAATTTTATAATGCAAAAGTACAAAAAACACTTGAAAATGCTAAATAGCCGAAATGGGAAAATTCTATATGTTGTTCATTTCTTAAAAGATTAATTTAGTTATATAAGTCTTTGTTGTTTTTTTAGCAAAATATATCTTTGTATATCTTTAGAAGGAGATGCCGACATATTGTTGCAGCCCTCAAAAATGTATTTAAGGTTTTTATGAATTGGATTATTTTGATTATTGCTGGAATGTGTGAAGTAGGTTTTACTTATTGTCTAGGAAGGGCAAAATCAGTTACCGGTACGGAATGGTATCTTTGGATTGGAGGGTTTGTTGTTTTTACTATTGTTAGTATGGTATTACTAGTAAAAGCGACATATACAATACCTATGAGTATAGCTTATCCTATATGGACAGGTATAGGTGTGATAGGTACAGTTATAGTTGGAGTTGTATTTTTTAACGAACTTATAACATTTTGGAAAATTCTCTTTACAATTATGTTGATAGTGTCAATCGTTGGACTTAAATTATTGTCTGAATGAAAATTAGTTTCTGTTATAAAAAAGTAAAATTTAATAAAAATGGGGAAAAAGAATAGTGATGAAAATAAAGTGCAGTATTTACCAATTTTTATGTGTTTGGGACTTTCTATTGGTATGCTAGTAGGCCTTGCTGTATTTGATAATATTGCTTTAGGTATGTGTTTAGGAATGGGCATTGGTGTTTTTATCGGAGCAACTCTTGATGCTAAAAATAAAAATAATAAAAATGAGGATGCTCAAAAAGGAAATAAGCAGGAGGATAAACCAGTTGAGTGAATTTGAAATCTACGAGAAAGAGAATAATTATTGAAAGAAAATGCTACGATAAAATTCGTATTTTTGTTTGCGAAAGATTAATAAAAAGAACTATATGGCTAAAAAAATTTTATTGTTGGGCTCTGGAGAACTGGGGAAGGAGTTCGTGATTTCTGCAAAACGTAAAGGACAATATGTAGTCGCTTGCGATTCGTACGCAGGAGCTCCTGCAATGCAGGTGGCAGATGAATTTGAGGTGTTTAGTATGTTGGATGGTGATGCACTTGAGGCTGCCGTGGCAAAACACAAACCAGATATAATAGTTCCCGAAATAGAAGCAATACGTACAGAAAAGTTATATGATTTTGAAGAACAGGGCATTCAAGTTGTTCCAAGTGCAAAGGCAGTAAATTTTACTATGAATCGTCAGGCAATTCGTGATCTTGCGGCCAAGGAATTAGGACTGAAAACTGCTAAATATTTTTATGCAAAATCTTTGGAGGAACTAAAGGAAGCGGCCGAAAAAGTTGGCTTTCCTTGCGTTGTCAAACCATTGATGAGTTCCTCTGGTAAAGGACAATCTGTTGTGAAAAGTGCAGATGATTTGGAGCAAGCTTGGATATATGGCTGTGAAGGTAGTCGTGGCGATATCAAGGAATTAATTATCGAGGAATTTATAAAATTTGATAGTGAAATTACGCTTCTTACCGTAACGCAAAAAAATGGTCCTACGCTGTTTTGTCCTCCTATTGGACACGTACAGATAAGTGGTGATTATAGGGAAAGTTTTCAACCTGCTTTTGTTAAACCTGAACATTTGCTCGAAGCACAACAGATGGCAGCAAAGGTTACTGAAGCTCTTACTGGTGCAGGTATTTGGGGTGTGGAGTTTTTCTTGAGTAATGAAAATGGGGTATATTTTTCAGAACTTTCTCCACGACCTCACGATACGGGAATGGTAACGCTTGCAGGTACTCAAAATTTAAATGAGTTTGAGTTGCATTGCCGTGCTGTATTAGGATTGCCAATTCCGGAAATTACTCAAGAGAGAATTGGTGCAAGTGCAGTGATACTTTCGGAAATTACGAGCAACGAAGCTCCTCGTTACACTGGCGAAGAGGAAGTTTGCCGAGAAACTAATACTTATTTAAGAATTTTTGGTAAACCAACTACAAGAAAAAATCGCCGTATGGGTGTTGTGGTTTCGTATGCTCCGCTTGGTAGCGATTTAGATGCTTTGCGAGAAAAATGTAAAGCAGCAGCTGCAAAAGTTAAAGTTTTCTAAATCAAAATATCAGCCCAACATTTGTTGGGCTTTTTTGAAGTAGAAAGCAAGTGGGATAAATGTATTTACTTACAAGTGATAATGAAATGAGATTATGAAATCATACGCCATTTTTCAGCAATATATTTGGTTGGTAAACACTATTCATAAGTTTGGGAAACTTACGCTAGCGGAAATTAATCATCATTGGCTTGATACTGATATGAGCGAAGGTTTACCTATTGCTCGCAGTACTTTCAATCGCCATCGTGATGCCATTTTGGATATGTTTGGAGTTGTTATCGAATGCGACAAAAAAGATAGATTTCGTTACTATATCTACAATGCTGATGTTTTGGAAGAAGAATCAATCCAAAATTGGATGCTCTCTACTTTGTCAGTGAATAGTATATTGTCGGAGAGCAAGGGTGTCTATGACCGAATTCTTCTGGAAAAAATCCCGTCTGATGGAGATAATCTTTACAAGTTTATTGAAGCAATGAAATGTGGTGTTTGTGTCAAGGTCGATTATAAACGATATGGCTCTAATGAGGTAAAAACGACAATGATATTGGAACCATATTTTGTGAAATTGTTTAACAAGCGTTGGTATGCTTTGGTAAAATCTTCGAAACCTAATGGCGATTTATTTACACTTGCTTTTGACCGCATTCTTTCTCTTGAAATAACTAACGAAAAATTTTTCTACGATAAAGGTTTTGATTCTGCAACGTGGTTTAGAGATTGTTATGGTATAGTGAATGATACCGACGTAAAGATAGAAAAAGTCCTCATAAGAGCTTTCGGTCGCGAGGCAAATTATCTTCGCGATTTGCCGTTTCACCATAGTCAAAAAGAGATTTTGAAAGAGGAAGATTATTCGGATTTTGAATTAACGTTGCGACCAACGGCAGATTTTTGGACACCATTACTTTCACGTGGAGCAGCAATAAAGGTTCTTCAACCTCAATGGCTTGCCGATGAAATTAAGCGTCTACATTTGGAAGCTGCAAAGCTTTATGAATAATCAAAAGCAGATACGTTATGGCAATTATAAATGAAAATACCCCTTTTGTAACCGATGGTCAGCCGTTGGGAATAAGCATGCTGGATTTCTGGAAATATCAGTACAGCAACATTTACGATATGCAGGAATATATTGCAGAGTTCCTTGTTGGAAAGGCTTTGGGATTGGAGGAGCCATGCAATAGGGATGGATGGACCTTATGGGATATCGATTATCGTGGCAAGCGTATTGAAATCAAGGAAACAAGCTACTATCATTCATGGCAGGAAAAGATTGCTCAAGGAAGAATCAGCCAGCAGCGAACTTTTGGAATTACCCCTGCATACACGAAGTATAAGGATAGTACGACGTTACTAGAGAGACAGAATGATATATATGTGTTCTGCCTGAATATTGGCAACAGCGAGGAAGAGTCAAATCCGTTGGAAATGTCAAATTGGGAGTTTTATGTTGTTCCCACTGTAGTTATAAATGCTAATTGCACTACAGCTCAAAAATCAATATCTCTTGGCAAAGTCAGAAAATTAGCTCCAATGACCAGGTATCAGGATCTTAAAAGTGTCATAGACTCAATATGTGATAAGTAAGTTGTCCCGCAATTTGGGACAACTTTGTTTGATCTTTGTTCTCATAAAAGGATTTTAAATATCGTAATTCTTATGAGACGAAATGAAAAACAAACTGAATTAAACAAGGACAGGGCTCTCGGATGTCTTGTTGGTGGTGCTGTAGGCGATGCTCTTGGCTATGTTGTTGAATTTAAAAAGTGGCCAGAAATACATGCCAAGTATGGTGAGAAAGGAATCACACGGTATAAGTTATCGCACAAAGGTAAGGCGCTTATTTCTGACGATACCCAAATGTCTCTTTTTACTGCCACGGGTATTCTTTTAGGTATGACTCGTGGCCATATGCGTGGAATTATGGGGCGAATAGATAGTTATTGCTTTCATACCTATGTTGATTGGTTACATACTCAAGAATGGGATTCGCGTAAATCAAATGAAAGGGCTGACTCGTGGTTGATGGATGTGCCTGAGTTGTATGCACATAGGGCACCGGGTAATACTTGTTTGTCTGCCCTTAAATCTATAGAACAAAATAAGAAGCCACAAAATAATAGCTATGGTTGTGGTGGAGTAATGCGAACAGCTCCGATGGCAGTGTTGAATTATATACATGGTTATGCCAATGGAGAAATTAAATATTGCAGTATGGTTGCTGCAGGAGCTGCAAGGATTACTCATAAACATCCTCTTGGATTTCTTCCATCTGCCGTTCTTAATGATATTTTAATGCAGATATTTGATGGAAAAGCTGATGAAAAAGGTTTGGAATTTGTGATTAATAATGCAATAAGAAGGCTTCCTTCTATTGAATCGGAGGATGATAGAAATAAAACTTATGGTGAGTTGTGGCCAGAATATGTGTCTATTATGCAAAAGATTTTGAAGAAAGCATTGAGATTGGCACAAACGGATATGCCTGACCATATTGCTATAGAAGAAATTGGTGGCGGTTGGACTGGTCATGAGGCTTTAGCTATAGCTATATATTCTGCTGTAAAACATGCTAGTAGTTTTGAAAATGCTGTTGTTAGTTCGGTCAATCATTCTGGCGATAGTGATTCTACAGGAGCTATCTGCGGAAATATTATGGGAATATTGCTCGGAAGAAGTGCTATTGCAGAGCATTTTACAAAAGATTTGGAACTTTTGGATGTTATAGAAGAGATTGCCACGGATCTTTACACGGGTTGTATTATAAGTGAATATTCTCCAATGGACACTTTTGAAAAGGAAAGATGGTTTCAAAAATATTGTGGGTTTAGGAGGATTCCTAATGTGAGAAAAAAAATAAAATTTTTTATAAGTGTCCTACGTTTTAGGACAACTACATTCGATATTTGTTTTAGAAATAACAATTTTAAATTTTTTTGATTATGAGAAAAAGAACAGAAATGAGGAAGCATTTTCTTCACTGCAACATTGCAGGATTTACTTATTGGGAAGGTTGTTTGGCTTTGAATAAAATGGAGATTGGGACAAAACTTCAGCTAGAGCGAGAGTTTGATAATAAGTATGATGCTGATGCAGTAGCTATTTATTTTGATGATATGAAATTGGGTTACATCCCGCGTGAGCATAATGGGAGCATAAGTCAATTTTTAGATATGGGGCACGATGATGTTTTTGAGGTGCGTGTTTGTCGCATAAATAAAGAAGCTCATCCCGAACATCAGGTACAAATAAATATTTACATTAAAAGAAACGGGGATAATAATAACGTTAGAGAAATATAGAAAGTAAAAAATAGCTCTTTATTAAGAGCTATTTTTTTATTAATCTTTTTTGACTTCGTCTAAAAAAATGCTGCTGGAGATACAGTTATAAGAGTAAGCAAAGATAAACAATCTGCTTTAAGTTCTGCTTTTATTCAGTTCTCTTTTTAATAGATCTATATCTCTTGTGGAATTTTCTTGTAATTCTGATAACTCATCAAATCCGTCATTCAATCTATCTTCATAATCTCTTTTAGGTACAATAACTTTAAATCCGTCATTGTATAATCTTTCTACTTCTTTAGAGGCTTTGTTGATTCTTATAATGCTACCATCGTATAAGTATCTGTATTTTTTGAAATCAATATCGTTATTCATTTTTATTTTTATATGTGAAAAAGTAATCCCGAGTTTTTCCTATATCATTTGATTTATTTTAAGCTCTTTTGTAAATGCCACATTTTATGACCAAGAAATTCGGTTTCGTTGATTCGCTTGAATCCTAATTTGGAATATAAATTTTCTGCTTTTGGATTTTCGAAATCAACAAGTAACCCAATATTCTCGTGTCCTTCTGCTAATGCTTTTTGGCATAATTCAGAAATTAATTTTCTCCCAAAACCATGTCCTCTATAGTTTGAAAGGATAGCAATTGAGTCTAGATAAAATTCACCAACTTGAGTTTCTGCAGTCATGTTTGGGATTTTGTTAAGATGTTTGTTTATGATACTGAATGTGTGTTTTCGCAATTCAAAAAGTTTAGCTCCGTCATATCCTATCACTGCACCAATTGGTGTATCTCCTATTTCAGCTATCAAGGTTTTTTTAAAACTATATTGAGTTTTTTCGTTTTGAGCAATTTCTTCTAAAACCTTAAGATAATGTTCTCCACAATAATTTTTTAAAGAAAGCTCATCGCCAATGGCCATTGCTACAATTTGTGCAATAAGCGGTGCGTCATGGGGTTTAGCAACTCTAATTATAAGTGTTTTTGTATTCATAATAATAAAACAAGAAACAAGCGAACTTGTTTCTTGTTGATGTAAAGTTTAGAATCCTTCTTCAGCCATAAATAATCGACCTGCTGATATTTTCTTTATTTTACCAATTTCTTTAAGAGCTTTTAAATCAATCTCTTTTGAGTTACCCATGATAATAATACTGATAGGCTTACCTTTTATGTTTTCATTGTAAAAATTAACAATATCATCAAACGATAAATTGTTTACTTTTTCCATATTAACTTTTGCAGGATCATCTGTATAACCACGGAGTTTCCACTCTTCGAACATAAAACTTGCCGTACGGAAAGAAGGTTTGTTGGTTAGCATTGATTCTCGTAAGTAAGTTTTTACATTGTCTATGCGTTCAGGATAGAGGGGCATATCAGTTAAAAGTTTCATGTACAATTTTATGGCATCAATGGTTTTGTCGGCTTGTGTTCCTATAAAACCTAGGAAATATGTCGGCTTATTTGGTATAGGAGGTCGATTAATGTATCCATAAGTTGTATAAGCCATTGAATTGTTTTCGCGAATTTCGTTCATTACAAGACCATTAAAACCACCGCTAAAATATTGGTAAAAAGCATTGTAATCAACATCGTCAGCACAATTGTAATCTTTGCCATGTATGTAAAAATAAATTTTGCTTTGTTGAGTTTCGGAGTTTGGTAAAAAATAAATAATAGGCTCGTCATATTTTGCAATTTCTTTTACAACTGGCGAAGACGAATTGTTTCCACCTTGTGTTAATGGCAAATTGGCTTTTAATATTTCAGAAACTTGTTCTATTGGTAATTTACCAACATAGTGAACTTCTGCTTGATATTGTGTTGCTCTAACAATTTCGCCAGTAAGTTCGGCAAGAGGAAGGTTGTAAATATCCATTATTGAAAGACGATCTAAATAGTCAGATTTATCTTTGTATAACAAATATTCAAGCAGTGCACTTTCCAATACATCAGGGTCTTTTTGTTCAGTCATACGTGCCCCAATGATGCTACCTTTTGCGTTGTCTAATTGTTTCATTTCTAGTTTAGGCATGAAAATTTGTTTTTGCATAATTTGGCATGCTTCGGCAAGTTTGTTTTCGTTACCTAAAATTTGAATATAAAAATAACTATCGTTGCATAGATAAGAACAAGTAGCATTTGCTTCGCAGAACATTCTTTTTACATCTTGTGGAGCAATATTTGGCATAATACCAGCATTGTTTAGGATTTGTGTTGCTAAAGCTAATTTTGGCATTTTGTCTGTTCCAACACCATATTTTATAACTAAAGAAAATATGTCATTATTAGGGTTTTTAGAATAAAAAAGATTAGTTTTCTCATCTAATTTTGCAATTTGTACATCGTTAAAATTGTTATAAACTTCTTCCGATTTTCCTATAGGAATATTTTTGAAAACCTTTGCATATTCGCTTTCTTTGTTTTTAGGTTGTTCAATAGGTTTTATAGCTGGTTTTTGAAGTTTGTTGCGTTTTGGAGAACCATCCATGAAGGAAAAGAGAATATAATTCTCTGTATTGAAATATTGTTTAACTACTCGTTGAATATCTTCTTTTGTGATTGCCATAACGGCACTTTTGTAATTAAATGCATTTTCAATAGATTCATTGTAAACAAATGCTTCGCTTATGATGTTTGCAATGGCGTCCGAAGATTCTAAAGTAAGATCAAATTCTTTGCACATGCTTTCTTTAACCGAGCTTATCAACCAATCAGGGATGTTGCCTTCGGCTAATTTTTTTATTTCACTGAAAACAGTATTTTGGGTTTCTTTGTCCGAAGAGTATCTCCGTTGATTGATGTCATAGCTTGGTATCGCAATAATCATAATTGTTCCTTGGTCGCGTCGTGCCATATTGTAGCCTCCTGCAGCCATCACATCGCCTTCTATTGCAAGGCGGTCAAGAAGTCCCGTCCCACTACTATTTGTTAAAATGTTTGTACAAAAGTTAAGCAAAAGTTCGTCTTTGTCCCCTTTTTTTACACCTTTGAAAGCCCAATACATTTGAGGGTAATAGCCCAATCGTTCTGTAAATTTTTGGTATTTGTAGTCTGCCAATGGATGTTGCTCACGTTCGGGTAGTGGTTTTGCTTCGAGTCGTTCAAATTTCTCTTTAATAAGCGGAATGACATCTTCCGATTTAAAATTACCTGATAAAATAAGAGCCATATTGTTAGGTACATACCAAGTGTTATAAAAATCTATGAGTTTGCTTAATCTTGGATTTTTTAAATGTTCTTGTGTACCTATAATATCTCTTCCATAAGGATGATTTTTGTAAATATTTGAAAACATATAGTTTCGAACGTGTGTAGAGCGGTCGTCTTGGTACATGTTGAACTCTTCGTATACATTTTCTAATTCAGCTTGAAAAGTTCTAAAAACGGGGTTGATAAATCGTTCGGAATAGAGTTCCAACCAACGTTCCATTTGGTATGCAGGAAAAGAGTTGTAGTACACAGTCATATCGTATGAAGTCCCCGCATTCAATCCAGTGCCGCCAATTGCTTCTATCAAATTTGAAAATTCATTGGTGAGGCCGTATTCTGCAGCTAATAACGACTCTTCGTTAATGGATGTAATTAAGTTTTGTCGAACTTCGGGATCAGTAGTTTCTGCTAATTGGTCGTAGAGAGATATTATTTTTTCGTAGTGAGGTTTTTCTTTTTCCCAATCGAGAGCACCAATTGTTTGAGTGCCTTTGAATAATACATGTTCAAGATAATGGGCAAGGCCAGTATAATCCGAAGGCTCATCTAATGAACCTGCACGTACTACAATTTGTCCTAATACATCAGATTGGTTGGCATCTTCCCATAAAAAAACAGAAAGACCATTTTCTAATTTAAATTGTTTAAGGTTCGAAGGTTGAGCCTGTGTGTTTGGCAATATAAATATTGCTAATAATAAAATTGAAAAAAACTTCTTCATAGCTTTAAATTTAGATTACAACTTCAAAAGTATATCTTTTTAAGGAATTTTGTATGTTTAAACCACAAAAAATAATAGATTTTATAAAAACAATTTAAATAAGGCAAATATCTCTTTATCTTTGCCAAACGATGAAAGGACTTGTAATAAAAACAACAGGAAAAGAATTTTTGGTTGCTACGCAAAGTGGTGAATTGTTGAGTTGTACGATAAAAGGTAATTTTCGTATTAAAGACATAAAGAGTACAAATCCTGTTGCAGTAGGCGATTGGGTTTATGTTGACGAAAATAGGTTTATTTACGAAATAGAGCCTCGAAAAAATTATGTTGTTCGAAAACCGTCTAATCTTTCAAAGCAATTACATATTATTGCTGCTAATATAGACCAAGCATTGTTGGTAGTAACGGTGAAAAAACCTGAAACTTCAACGGTTTTTATCGATCGCTTTTTGGCGTCTGCAGAGGCTTACTCTATTCCTGTGATTATTGTTTTTAATAAAATGGATTTGTTATCTGATGATGACTTAAAATATGTAGAGGCTCTTTCGTCTTTGTACGAAAATATTGGTTATCGATGTATTAAAATTTCTAGTTTAGAAAATTGCGATGCTTTGCGACCATTTGTGCAAGGGAAACTTTCTTTGCTTTCTGGAAATTCGGGAGTGGGCAAATCTACTATAGTGAATGCTTTATATAACAAAGATGTAGTTCGTACAGCCGAAATATCTACTTACCATCAGGCAGGAATGCATACAACAACATTCTCTGAAATACATCGTATTAATGATATATCTATTATTGATACACCGGGTATTAAGGGCTTTGGTACAGTGGATTTGTCAGAAGAAACGGGACATTATTTTAAGGAGATATTTCATTTTTCAAAAAAATGTCGTTTTAATAATTGTACGCATACTCACGAGCCAGGATGTGCGGTTGTTGATGCCGTTGAAAAGCATTTGATTGCCGCTTCGCGTTACCAAAGTTATTTGAGTATAATGAATGATGATAATGCAGAAAAATATCGAAAATAAATTTTATAAAGGTTATGGTAAAACACATAGTAATGTTTAAGTTTCGTAACGATGTTTCGTTGGAAATGCAAAGAGAAGCAGCTCTTAAATTTAAGCAAGGAATAGAACGTTTGCCTGAAGAAATTCCTTTTATTCGTAGCATTTTTGTGGGATTTAATATTAATCCAGCAGAGCAGTGGAATATCTGTTTAGAGTCTGTTTTTGATTCGCTCGACGATGTTAAAACATATAGTGCTCATCCGGCTCACAAAGCTGTTGCTTTGGAATTGATAAAGCATGTGGCTGAACGTGCGTGTGTTGATTTTGAAATCTGATTATCGTTTTAATGGCATCTAATATTTATACATCTCGAAACATTTTGAGGTATATATTTATAATCTTTTCGATTGTAATAGTAGTCGCTTCTATTTATGTAATGAACTTGTTGGTAGAACGTTTGTCTGCCGAGGAGCGAGCTCGTATAGAACTTTGGGCAGATGCTACGCGTGAATTGATTCGTACCGATAATCTTGATAGTGATTTGAGTTTTGTTCAAAAGGTTATAGAGTCAAATCACACAATACCTGTGGTGTTAGCAGATGGAGATGGAAATGTGCTGTTTGCTCGGAATATTGAAGATGTTGATATGGATAAAACTGTTGTTGCTGATTTTGATTTTAAATATGAACCAATTCAAGTAGACTTCGATGATGCAACCAAACAGTATATCTATTATAATGATTCGAAATTGCTTTGGCAACTTTCGTTTTTCCCTATAGTGCAAATTGGAGTTATCGTTTTTTTCTTGCTTTTAATGTTTTTCGCGTTTTATACACTTCAGCGTGCCGAACAAAATAAAGTTTGGGTAGGGCTTTCGCGTGAAACGGCTCATCAGTTAGGTACGCCTATATCTTCGTTGTTGGCCTGGAACGAACTTCTTGTGATGAGATATCCCGCTGACGAATTGTTAGAAGAAATGCAAAAAGATATCAAACGTTTGGAAGCGATAGCCGATCGATTTTCTAAAATAGGGTCAAAACCAGAGCTACAACAAACATTAATTGACGATGTGCTTCAAACAACTATCAATTATATGGCATTGCGAGTTTCGAATAAAGTTAAATTCCGTTACGATTCAAATCGTACAATATCTGTTAGGCTTAATGCCGATTTGTTTAGTTGGGTAGTGGAGAATATTTGCAAAAATGCAGTTGATGCCATGGAAGGTATTGGTACGATAAGCATTGCTGTTGCAGAAACGTCGAAGACTGTAATAATTGATATTGCTGATACGGGGAAGGGTATTGCAAAATCGAAGCGAAAAGCAGTTTTTTTACCAGGTTATACAACTAAAACTAGAGGTTGGGGACTAGGATTGTCATTGGCAAAACGCATTGTGGAAAAATATCATAAGGGGAAAATATTTATTAAAAAATCTGAAGTGGGTGCAGGAACTACTTTCCGTATCGTCTTGAATAAATAAGAAAACAGACAAAAATGGCTGACAATTATCTAGAAAAACAATATGAAAATTATT
>JAEIGA010010693.1_pt1 | contig 13924 bp, 7 predicted proteins | sample 9270691 | NCBI WGS metagenome assembly JAEIGA01 (sample SAMN17057246, study PRJNA624740) | gut metagenome | biome: biome; isolation source: fecal sample | host: Bos grunniens | place: China: Xizang | collected 2019 | reverse complement strand
TAAACAAAACGCTAAAGGTGATCATGGGCAAGGGCTTCTTTCCTGCCTTGGAAAGTAACCCAAATCCTGCCTTCAGGATCAAAAACGCCACGGCACAGCGGATACCCACGAAGGCGTAGGCCACGTATTTGTTTGCCATAAAGGGCTCCAGGAACAGGGAGATGAGGAAAATGATCACCAAAGAGGGAAGCACCACCCCTGCGGTGGCAAGGGCACTGCCCAATACGCCGGCTTTCTTGTAGCCTACGAAGGTGGCCATATTGATGGCGATGGGGCCGGGGGTGGATTCCGCAATGGCGATGACCTCCATGAACTCGTCCTCCGTCAGCCAGCCGAACTTATCCACCACGGTCTCCTTCACCACGGCGATCATGGCGTAGCCGCCCCCGAAGGTGAACAGACCGATCTTAAAAAAGTTAAAAAACAATTTCCAAAGCATAAACAGAGATCCTCCTATGCCCTTTAGTATACCATAGATTTCCGTTGATTGCAAGGCGTTTTTCTTTTGTGGAGAAAAAACAATCCCGCTCTTGACAAAAGACGACACAGGTGGTACAATAACAAATAAGAACAAACTTTGAACAAAGAAAAGAATAAATAAAAAACAAGGAAGGTCTTTTTCTCTATGAAACTTACCTACGGCGTCAAAGACAAGCCGAAGTTTGGTCAGACGATCATCTTCGCCATCCAGCAGCTCCTTGCCATTATGGCTGCAACCCTGGTCGTTCCGATCATCATCGGCAACAACATGAGCCCCGCCGCCGCATTGTTCGGCGCAGGCGTTGGTACTTTTGTGTACCTGTGCTTCACCAAGTTCAAGAGCCCCGTTTTCCTTGGTTCCTCCTTTGCTTTCCTCGGTTCTATGGCAGCCGCTTTTGCAGGCGGTGTTTCCATGGCATTGGGCTACGTTGGTCTGATCATCGGTGCCGTTTTGGCAGGCTTGGTCTACGTGATCATCGCTATTCTGGTGAAGATCGCAGGCGTTAACTGGCTGAACAAGCTGATGCCTCCCGTGGTTATCGGTCCCACCGTTGCCATCATCGGTCTCTCCCTGGCAGGGAACGCTATCGGCGACTTGCAGAAGGGCGACGTTGCTACCGGTTCTCCCTACGTAGCTTTGATCTGCGGTCTCATCGCTTTGATCGTTACCGTTCTTTGCTCTACCTACGGCAAGAAGATGATCAAGCTCATTCCCTTCATCATGGGTATCCTGGCAGGTACTGCTGCCGCTACCATCTTTACCATCATCGGCGACGTTACCGGTAACGACGCACTGAAGCTGGTTGATTTTGCAAACTTCACCAATCTGTGGGCAGAGGGTGTGAACCTGAACACCTTCTTTGTCCTTCCCGATTTCACCTTCTGGACCGCAAAGGATGCTCTCAGCGAGATCACTCTGGATTACATCATTGCTATCGCAGTGGCTTACATGCCCGTTGCAATGGTAGTCTTTGCCGAGCACGTTGCTGACCACAAGAACATCTCCTCCATCATCGAGTCCGATCTGCTGGAGGATCCCGGTCTGCACAGAACTCTGCTGGGCGACGGCGTTGGCTCCATGGTAGGTGCCTTCTTCGGCGGATGCCCCAACACCACCTACGGTGAGTCCGTGGCTTGTGTGGCGATCTCCGGCAACGCTTCCGTGATCACCACTCTGTTTGCCGCTATCGGCGCAGTTGCCATCGCATTCTTCGCTCCCTTCGTAGCTTTTGTTAACTTCATTCCCGCTTGCGTTATGGGCGGTATCTGCGTTGCTCTCTACGGCTTCATCGCAGTTTCCGGTCTTAAGATGATCCAGAAGGTTGACCTGGAGAAGAACCGCAACCTGTTCGTGGTATCCACCATTCTGATCTGCGGTATCGGCGGTCTGTCTCTCTCCTTCGGCGATATCACCATCACCTCCATCGCTTGCGCACTGATCCTGGGTATTATTATGAACCTGATCCTCTCCCGCGAGAAGGACGCTGAGTAACCCCTTTTTGAAAGGATTTTGAAACATGGCACAGCTTCACGTTATTGACCATCCTCTCATTCAGCATAAGCTGTCTATTATGAGAAACGTAAATACCGGCTCCAAGGATTTCCGTGAGCTTTTGGAGGAGATCTCCATGCTCATGGGCTACGAGATCACCCGTGATCTCCCTTTGGAGGAGTATACCATCAAGACCCCTCTCTGCCCCATGACCGCAAAGCGCATCTCCGGCAAGAAGCTGGCCATCGTTCCCATCCTCCGCGCAGGCCTGGGCATGGTGGACGGTCTGCTTTCCCTGATGCCCGTGGCTAAGGTAGGGCACATCGGTCTTTACCGCGACCCCGACACCCATCTTCCCGTGGAGTATTATTGCAAGCTTCCCCCGGACGTTGCGAACCGTACCGTGCTGTTGGTTGACCCCATGCTGGCAACCGGCGGCTCTGCCTCCGACGCTTTGACCAAGCTGAAGGAGCGGGGCGTGACGGATATCCGTCTCATGTGTCTGGTGGGCGCTCCCGAGGGTGTGAAGAAGATCCAGGAGGATCATCCCGACGTGCCGATCTACCTGGCATCTTTGGATGAGAAGCTGAACGATCACGCCTATATTCTGCCCGGCCTGGGTGATGCCGGCGACCGTATTTTCGGTACTCTTTAAAAACTTACGGGACTGCCGTTTTTCCGCGCAGTCCCGTTTTTTCTGCAAAAGCAAGGAGAAGATCTATGTCCGTTGTGTTGCCTCAAGAATTTTTGACCCGCATGGAAGCCCTTTTGGGGGCGGAATATCCCGCTTTTTTGGCTGAATACGAAAAAACGCCCACCCGCGCTTTGTACAAGGCGGCGGAGGTGCCCTTTGATTTTGCCGCGGAGGAGATCTCCCACCTGCCCGGGGGCTATACCTTTGATTTGGAGAAGCCGGGGAACCATCCCCTGCACCACGCGGGAGCTTTCTATGTGCAGGATCCTTCCGCCATGGCCACCGTTTCCGCCGTACCCTTCCGTGAGGGGATGCGGTGTCTGGATCTCTGCGCTTCCCCCGGCGGGAAGACGGTTCAGATCGCCCACCGCATGGGAAAAGAGGGCTTTTTGGTGTCTAACGAGATCAATCCCTCCCGCTGTAAGGTGCTTTACAGCAACGTGGAGCGGATGGGCTTCCCGAACGTGCAGGTGACCAACGCAGACCCCAAGCGGATCGCATCCTGGTATCCCGATTTCTTTGATCTGGTGACGGTGGACGCGCCCTGCTCCGGGGAAGGGATGTTCCGCAAATATGAGAACGCTCCCTCGGAATGGTCGGCAAACGCGCCTGCCTTCTGTGCGGAACGACAGCGGGAGATCCTGCACTACGCGGCACAGACGGTTGCCCCCGGCGGGTATTTGCTCTACGCTACCTGCACCTTCTCCGTGGAGGAGAACGAGGGCACGGTGGAATGGTTCCTGGAGGAATTCCCCGGGTTTACCTTGCTGGAGCTGCCGGAGCGGCTGCAAAAGGTGTCCTCTCCCGGGGTCAATATGCCCTTTGCCCGCAGATTTTACCCCCACAAGGCGGCGGGGGAAGGACAGTTCGTGGCGCTTTTACAGCGTGACGGGGAAGGTGTTCGCAGAGACACTCCCGCTTTTACCGACGGAAGGGAGCATATCCCCTTTGAGGAGCTGAGGGTTCTGGAGGAGTTCCTGGAGGGCACTCTGGAAAAATGCGGAGACCTGAACCTTTGCAAATACGGGAAGTATTTGTTCTCCGCCACTATGCCTGCGGCGAAGGAAAACACCTTCTCTCCCGGGGTCACCCTGGGAACGGTGGAAAAACGCCGCTTTGTGCCCCATCATCAGCTGTTTAAGTGCTTTGGAAGCCGTTTCTTGAGAAAGTTAGAGCTCACCTCCGACGACAAGCGGGTGATGCAATACCTTTCCGGGGCGGAGATCGATTGCGATCTGGAGGACGGCTGGGCGGTGGTGACCCTCCACGGCTTGCCCCTTGGCGGGATCAAGGTCTCCTGCGGAAGAGGAAAAAATCACTATCCCAAGGGGCTTCGTGTGAACGGGTTGTAAAAACCGTTTTTCTCCTTGACAGACACCCCCTTTTCATGTTACAATTAAATAGAAAAGTTTAACGAAAAGGAAGATGTTTTCCGTGAGAAGATCCTATTTGCGATACTGTTGTATTTTGGTGCTGTTGAGCATGCTTTTGGGCATGTTCCCTTTGCCTGCGGTGTCTGCGGAGGGGGTCTTTTCTTATTTGATCGCAGAGGGCGAGGTCATCATCACCGGGTATACCGGGGAGGAAGAGACCGTCACGGTTCCTGCCGAGCTGGAGGGGCTCCCCGTTACCACCGTCGGCGAGCTTGCCTTTGAGAGCGCGGGGATGAAGGAGCTGATCCTGCCGGAGAGCATCCGCGTGCTTGAGGACGGCGCCTTTTATGACTGCGCCGCGCTGGAGAGGGTAACCCTCGGAGGGATCGCCTATATCGGCGAGGTGGCTTTTGCGGACTGTGTGCGTCTGCAGGAGGTGCACTTGCCCGCAACCTTGGAGGTGCTGGGCTTACAGGCGTTTTCCGGGTGTGACAGCTTGGCCGTTCTCACCGTAGGGGAGGGCTGTGAGACCTATTCTTCCGCCGGGAACTGCATCATCGAGACCGCCACGGGCGCTCTGCTTGCAGGTTGCGGCACCTCTGTGATCCCCGACGACGGAAGCGTTACCGTCATCGCGCCCTACGCCTTTTCCTGCGTGAGAAGCCTGACCGCGTTAACCATCCCGAAGAGCGTGACCGAGATCGGAGAGGGTGCCTTTGAGCGCACCGGACTTTCCGTTTTGGCAATTCCCGCCGAGGTGACCAAGGTGGGGAAATATATTCTCCATGGAACCGCGCTTTCCGCCTTGTATTGCGGCGCAAAGGCTCGTCCCGTGGGTTGGGATAAAAAATGGGACAGCGGCGTGTCTGTTGCCCCCATTTGGGGATACGACGAGAGCTGTTCCCACACCGATTGCAGAGAGGATACGGTTGCTCCCACCTGCACACAAGACGGAACGAAAAAGATCGTTTGTGCTTCTTGCGAAAGTCTGCTTTCCGTAGAGACTCTTCCCGCCACGGGGCACACGGAGAAGACCGAGACGGTGGAATCCTCCTGCGATAAGGCGGGCTACACCCGTGTGGTCTGCACGGTGTGCAAAAAAGAACTCTCTCGTGAGAGCCTTCCTCTTTCCGAGGAGCATGGGGAGCTGCGCACCGAGGCGGCTACCGCTTCCTGCACCCGCGAGGGCTATATCAATCAGGTATGCACCCGTTGCAATCGGGTGGTATCCTCCGTTGCCATCCCTCCCAGAGGGCACCAAGAAAAAACCGAGACGGTACAGCCCACCTGCATCAAGGCGGGGTATACCCGTGTGATCTGTACCGCCTGCCATAAGGAGCTTTCCCGCACGGAGATTCCTGCTACGGGGGTTCACTCCGATCTGCGCACCGAGACCACGCCGCCCACTTGTACCGCCGACGGTGTGGAAAAACAAATTTGCAAGGTCTGCGGTGCGGTGGAGGCCACGAAGGTTCTCCCCGCCACGGGACATACCGAGAAGACGGAGACGGTTCTCCCTACTTGCGCGGCCGATGGGTATACCCGGGTGATCTGCACGGTGTGCGGAGAAGAGCTTTCCCGCACAGAACTGCCCAAAACGGAAGATCATCCCTCCTTTGAAGAAACGACCATTCCTCCCACCTGCAGGTTGGATGGGGTGAAACAGCAGGCTTGTACCCTTTGCGGCACGGTGGTTTCTGCCGAGACCATCCCTGCCACAGGGCATACCGAGAAGACGGAGACGGTGTCTCCCACTTGCGGAGCGGCGGGCTACACCCGAGTGATCTGTACCGTTTGCGAAGAAGAGCTTTCCCGCACGGAATTGCCCGCTACCGGGGAGCATCCTTCCTTTAAAACGGAAACTGTCCCCCCCACCTGTACGGGAGAGGGGTATGAAAAGAAGACCTGCACCCTGTGTGGAAAAGAGACTTCTTTGGTTGTATTGCCCGCTACGGGGCATCAAAGCAAAACCGAGACGGTTGCCCCCACCTGCCGTAAGACCGGATACCTCTCCGTGACCTGCACGGTGTGCGGTGTTCAGGAATCCTATACCATATTGCTTGCCACGGGACATTCCTACGGCGAGGACGGAAATTGCCGTACTTGCGGCATTCCCACCGCAGATCCTTGGTCCGAGTTTTTGTATTCCACCGATGCCGCAGTCGGCGTTACCATTTTGGGATACGTGGGCACTGACGATACCGTGGTGATTCCTGCCAACGTTTTGGGCTTGGCTGTGGTGAAGATCGGGGACGGCGCTTTTGAGGGCTCTTCCATCAAGAGCATCGTGCTTCCCCATACCATAAAGGAGATCGGAAAATTTGCCTTTGAGGGATGCTCTTCTCTTACCGAGATCATCCTTCCCGACGGGGTAAAGCTGATCGATCAGGGAGCGTTTATGGATTGCACCTCTCTTGCGGCGGTATATCTGCCGGAGGGGCTGGAGTGCATCTCTTACGCTGCCTTTGCGGGGTGCGAAGGCCTTTCCGCGGTGACCCTGCCAGCCAGCCTGCGAGAGCTTGCCTCCGGTGCGTTCTACGGCTGTACCGCCTTGAGCCACTTGGCGGTGCGGGCGGGCAACGAGACCTACCGCTCGGCGGAGAACTGTATTTTGGAAATTTCCACCGGCACCTTGCTGATGGGTTGCAAGACCTCCGTGATTCCCACGGACGGCAGTGTAAAGGCCATTGCCGAGGGAGCTTTTGACGGGGTCTCGGGCTTGCAGGTGCTGTATCTTCCCGAGGGGATCACTTCCATCGGGGCATACGCCTTCCGTGGTACGTCCTTGAACGCGCTGTTGATCCCTGGGACGGTGACGGAGGTGGGCAGATACATTCTGTTCGACACCCCGGCACAGCAGGTGTATTGCCCTTGTGAGGAGAGACCTGTTTCCTGGCATCCCAACTGGATCGCCGGCTGTGAGGCGGAGCTTCTTGTATATACCGAGTCCTGCCCTCATGAGGAGCGTATCCTTTCACGGGAGATCCCCTCGGGCTGTTTTACCGTGGGTTGTGAGTTCTACTGCTGCGGTGTCTGCGGCATGCTTTTGCAAACCGTAAAGAATCCTCCCTTGGGCCATACTTACAGCAACGGCATCTGCAAGACCTGCCGTCTGCCGAAGGGCTTGGAATTGGAGCTTGCGGACGGCGCCTATCATGTCGTCGGATACAGCGGAACCCTTTCGGTGGTGGTGATCCCGGAGGCGGTAGACGGCATTCCGATCCTCTCTGTGCGGGCGGATGCTTTCTCGGGGAATGCAACTGTAACCAAGGTTTATCTTCCCGCGTCCATTCTTTTTGTGGATGAAAACGCCTTTGCAGGATGTTCGAATTTGACGGAGCTTCTTTGCGGAAGAGCGTATGCGCCCTCCACTTGGGACGAAAGCTGGGCATGGGGTTTCGGCGGCACTGTTTCCTGGTGTCAAGATCCTCCCGAGAACAAAAAGATCCTTTACGGCGACGTGAACTGTGACGGAAAGATCACTGTGCTGGATTACGGCGTCTTAAAGCGTTACGTGATGGGAACCTTCCAGCTGACACCTGACGGGATTTTGGCGGCGGATGTGAACGGCGACGGAAGGATCAATGCCATCGATTACGCCAGAGTCAAGGGTCATGTATTGAGAACCTTCCAGATCAATCAGGACAGATAACAAAAAAGGAGCGTAGAATCGCTCCTTTTTTCTTGCAATACGAAAAAAATTATGGTATAATAAACTATCTTCAATAAAAGGGGAAGGAAGATACGAGCGATGAGAAAAAAACTGACACAGCTTCTCGTATGCTTTTTTGTGCTTGCGGCAACTCTTGGGACGGTTTATGCATCTGCGGCATCCGACAGCGTCTTGGGGGACGTGAACGGAGACGGCAACGTTAATGTTTTGGACTACGCTTTGCTAAAACGTTACGTGATGGGAATCGGCGAGTTGCCCGAAGATGGGCAGGCCGTGGCAGACGTAAATAAGGATGGAAAGATCAACGCCATTGATTATGCCAGAGTCAAAGGCCACGTGCTGGGCACTTTTGACATCCATCTTGATCAGCATTTGTTTTTACAGTATAAGGACAAAGGGAACTGCGAGGCCCTGAACGGAGAAGTCAGCATTCTTTTGGTATTTGTCAGCGATAGCGAGAGCAGTTGGGATCCCGTATCCAGAGAGACGGCGGAGTCAGAGCTTTGCCGCGAGATGCTCCGCATGATGGATTATGCAAAAAGCCACGACGTTCCCCTCTCTCTTCTTTACGGCGAGTGGGATATTTCCGTTGCGGTGGATGTGGAATCCAACAATTCCGAGCATTGGGAGGCTCCCGTTTGCGCGGCAATGGGCTTTCAATCCTTATATGATCTGCAGATGGCCTTGGAGCGGGATTGGGGTGTTGCCTCTGCGCCGGTGGTGTTCGTGCTGAACAAGCCCGGACGTGCGGCGGCATATTCCTCCTATTCTGATGGGGCAGAGGAGTACTTAACGGTGTATTCCTCCGAGTACAGCACCTTTTGCCACGAGCTGCTTCATTTGTACGGCGCACGGGATTACTATTACCCCATGGCGGTTTCCGATGCTGCGGCGACTTTTCTCCCCGATAGCATCATGCTCTCGGGAGGCACTGTGGATGAACTGACCGCGTACACCGTAGGCTGGACAAATTCTCTCGGAAGGCAGGCCATCGGCTTTTTGCGGGCTACCTCCCATCTGACCCAAAAGGATCTGGACGAGGCGGCGCAGGCAGAACAGCTCACCGGTTACGGAACCAAGTATTATGCCGATGGAGGCGTTTATATCGGGTATATGGAATTCGGCACCCCCGTAGGGCGGGGAGAGTATCGCTCTGCCGCCGGAAACGTGTATAAGGGCGAGTTCCAAAACGGAAAATTCCACGGCTACGGTGTATACACCTATGCCGACGGCGGGGTTTTCGAGGGGTATTTTGCCGATGGAAGCTTCCACGGCATCGGGATTATGACTTGGGCAAACGGCGATCGCTACCAAGGGGAATACCAAAACGGTGCTCGTACAGGACAGGGTGTATATTGGTGGAGCTTGGGAGATCGCTACGAGGGCGGCTTCCAAAACGGAAAGCTTCACGGCTACGGCACCTATTACTACGCTTCCGGCTCTTCCATCAGCGGATATTGGGAGAATGGCGTATTCAAGGGATAAAAAATTCCGAAAGGAAGGAATTGATATATGAAACGGTTATTGGCAAGTCTTTTATCCGGGCTCCTTTTGGGGTCTGTTTGGGCAGTTCCTGCCGCAAGAGCCGCGGGAACTTCGGAGAATGCCGCGCCTACGGTGCTGCCTGCCATTCGTCAATGGACGGGAGGGAGCGGAAAATTCATTCCCGAGGGAGGTGTGACCCTGGCGAACCCCGACAGCTCTCCCGCAGTGGAGAAGGTGCAGGGATATTTTGCCGAGATGCTTTCTATGGAGGCTGTGGTGACCTTGGAGGATGAAGGCGACGTGATCTTCCTCAAGGACGATACCCTTTTGGAGACCGTAGGGGCAGAGGGCTACCTCCTGGAGGCCTCGGAAGAGCGTATCCTCATCAAGGCGGCCACGGATACCGGACTTTTGTACGGCGGTATCACCCTTTGCCAGAGCCTTTACGCAGACGGCTTTTTCCCCGTGGGCAAGGCGGTGGATTACCCCTCTTACCCCATTCGCTCCGGTATGATCGACGTGGGCAGAGCCTGGATCCCTCTGGAATACGTGGAGGAGATCTCCCGCTACATGGTGTGGTTCAAGATGAACGAGATCCATCTCCACATCAACGACGAGGGATCTAACGGCTACTCCGCCTTCCGTCTGGAAAGCGACGTGAAAGGGCTGACCGCCAAGGACGGCTATTATTCCAAGGATGATTACCGCGCTTATCAGAAGCGGATGCTGGAATACGGCATGACGGTGGTGACGGAGGTGGATACTCCCTTCCATTCCCGTTGCTATCAGAGTGCGGAGAACCCGCCCCCTCATCTTCCCGGCAACGACAGATGTCTGGATATTTCCAAGCCCGAGACCCTGGAGTTCGTGAAGAATTTGCTGGCGGAATATATGACGGGCGACGATCCCGTCTTCGTGGGCAAGGTTGTCCACATCGGCACCGATGAATACCCCCGTGAGCACGCCGAGGATATGCGCGCTTATACCGATGCGTTGATCAAATACGTGGATTCCTTAGGCTACATTCCCCGTCATTGGGGCAGTATGGGTCCCGATGGGTTCCCGGGGGAGACTCCCGTGGCGCAGATCGGGCAGGTGAACTTCTGGGATTGGAACATTTCCGGTGCCCAGCAGACCATGGCCAGCAATTACGACGTGATCAACACCGTCAACTCCATTCTGTATACCGTTCCTACCACCAATTACAGCTTCCCGGACTATTTCAACCTGCAGTATATGTATCAGAATTGGCAGGTGAACGTGTTCAATTACTACAACGATGCCAAGGTGGATCCCAACGATCCTCAGCTGAAGGGTGCTTGCTTCGCCTTGTGGAACGACCTGCATACCTCTTATAAGGGGGTTACCCGCTATGACATCTTTGACCGTCTGCGAGGCATGGTCTGCCTGACGGCGGAAAAGACTTGGCTGGGTGTGGAGACCAAGAAGCGTACGGCGGAAGATTTCCTTGCCCGCTATGACGCCCTGTCTCTGCTGGCGGGGGATGCAGACCCCGGTAGACATACCTACCCGGAAGAAGGCATCGATCTGCAATATCCCGATGGACTTGCGCTGAACGGCAACGCTGATCTTTCCTTTGACATCCCCGCTCTGGGCTTCCCCAACACCCTGGAGTTTGAGATCAGCCTGGATGAAATTCCCACCTCTCCCTTGTTTGCGGGAGACGGGGTAAAGATTCTGGCAGATGCAGACGGAAAAGGACACATCGGTTTTCAGAACGAGGTCTACACCTTTACTTACGATTATACCCTTCCCGTGGGGGAGAAGGTAAAGCTTCGCTTCTCCTGCGACGGCGTGACCACCATTCTCACGGTAAACGACACCCTTTGCTTTGAGCCTATCAACGGGCTGAACCTCAACGACACCAAGCTTTCCACCCTGACCATCCCCTTGGAGTCCGTTTTGCAGGGCGCAAAGGGCACGCTTTACAGCCTGCGGGTGACCCCCGCTTACGAAAGCGTGGCGCATTTGGTGGCAGGCCGTAACTTGGCTTTGAACGCTCCCGTTTCCGTCTCCAAGCTGGAGGTGGAGGACGGCCGCTTTACCGCCGATCTGGCGGTGGACGGCACCGAGGATACCCGCCTTTCCTTCTCTGCCAAGGAGGATGAGCAATGGCTTTTGGTGGATCTGGGCGGTGTTTGCGAGATCACCCGTGTTGAGATCTGCTACAACGAACGCGTGTCGGAATACGATATTCAGGTCTCCGAGGACGGAGAAACCTTTACCACCGTCTACACCCTTACCGGTGGGGAGGAGCGGAAGCAGGAAACCGACGTGATCCTGCTGGAAACCCCTGCGGTAGGACGATACGTTCGCTACCGCCAGCACAAGCGGTGGTATCATGCCGAATGGAACACCTTCTACAGCGGCGGCATCCGTGAGTTCCGCGTGTTCTCCGTGGGGCTTACCGCCTACGAGGAACGGATCGCCGAGGCTTACAAGATGTTAGAGGAGCTGGACGGCACCGACCCCCGCAGAAGCGCCATCCGCAAGTCGGTGAACGCTTTGAAGGCCTACCTCACCTCCGGGAAAACGGTGTATATCGGCAACGCGGATATGCTGAGCGATGCGGTTTTGGAGGCCATGAACGCAGAACTGCCCGAGGAGGCTCCCGAGGACGATTCCGGCGAGGAAAGCCTTGCGGAAAGCACTCCCGAGACCTCTTCCACCGCACCTGCAAAGAAGGGCTTCCCTTGGTGGATCCCCACGGTGGGCGCGGCTGTCTTGGGTGCCGCGGCGGCAGTGATCCTGATTTTGCGGAAAAAGAAATCTTGAAAAATTTTTCGTAAGGTCTTGACCTTTGGGCAGGATTTTGATAAGATGAAGGAAATAAAAGAACATAAGGAGCGCACGATATGAAACAGTTTAACATTGCTATCATCGGCCAGGGCAGAAGCGGCAGAGATATCCACGGTCTGCACCTGAAGAAGGATACCGAACGGTTCCGCGTGGTTGCCGTTGTGGAGAAGCTGGAAAAGCGTATGAACCGCGCCGCAGAAGAGTACGGTTGTGACGTTTACGACGATTACACCAAGCTGTTCGAGAGAAACGATATTGACCTGGTGGTAAACTCTTCCCCCAGCCATTTGCATTATGCCATTACCAAGGATCTCCTTTCCCATGGGCTGAACGTTCTGTGCGAGAAGCCCTGCGTTCCCACCGTGGAGGAATTTGACGATCTTTGTGCCACCGCAAAAGAGAACGGATGCCACTTCCTGGTGTTCCAGCAGAGCCGTTTTGCCAACTACTTCCGGAAGGTGAAGGAAGTCATCGCCTCCGGCGTGCTGGGCAGAATCGTTCACGTGGGCATTCAGTTCAACGGCTTTGCCCGTCGTTGGGACTGGCAGTGCTGTCTGGACTTCAACGGCGGTAACCTTGCCAACACCGGCCCTCACCCCGTTGACCAGGCTCTCAACATTCTGGACGCTTACGACAAGGAGCTGGAGATCTTCTGCAAGATGGATCGCTGTAACACCTTCGGCAACGCCGAGGACTACGTAAAACTCATCGTTACCGCTCCCGACAGACCTCTCATCGATCTGGACATTTCCTCTTGTGACGCATATCCTTCCTATACTTATAAAGTAGAAGGCACCAACGGCACTCTGAAGGGCTCCATGGCTCACATCGATTGGAAGTACTTCAAGCCCGAGGAAGCTCCCGAGCAGAAGCTGATCCGCACCCCTCTCTACGTGGACGAGGCGCAGATGCCCGCTTACTGCGGCGAGAAGCTGACCTGGTACGAGGAAAGCTGGGACGGCGATCCCCAGGCACCCTTCATCGCCGCCGTGCAGACTTATTACGATCAGATCTACGAGCTGTTGCTCAATGGCAGAGAGCATGACATCAAGCTGTTCCAGGTTCGCCAGCAGTTGGATCTCATCCGTAAGTGCCACGAGATGAATCCCCAGATCTGCTAAGAACGAAACGGGAGGGACTCTTATGAGACCGTTGTGGGGGATCGATATCTCCAGAAACAAAAAGAACGACCGTCCGGACGGGGATATGTTTATCGTGGCTTCCACCTCCGCCGCAAAAGAGGCGGAGATGAACAAGGCCACTGAGCAGGCAAAGGGGCTGAACAAGAAGGCCGATATGCCGCTCTGGATGAAGGTCATCTATTATCCCTGCGGTATTTTTGCTCTCATCGTTTTGTTGGGCATTTTGCGTGCGGACGTCACCTTTGAAGAAGGGTACCGAAACGCACCCGCCCTTCACTGGATCGGCGGTGCTTGCGGTGTCATCGCTGTGGCGCTGTTTATCTATTCCAAGCTCAAAAAGAGCAAGGTGGAAAAAAGCATCGAGTACGTGGAGGCGGGCATCCGATTGGGTGCGGCAGCGGAAGAGGCGACAAAAGAGCTGGGCATTCCCGCTTCCGCCGAGGACGTGGACGTGCTGATCGGCAAATATAAGCTGAAGGACGGCAAATTGAAGTTCTGTGCGGTGGCTCCCATCAGCGGGGCAACCTTCCTGAACTTTTCCTGCAGTGCTTTCGTGGAGAACGGCGCCCTTTGTTTGGCGGACCTCAGCCACAAATACGCCATCCCGCTGTCTGAGCTCACCTACATCCGTAAGGTGAAAAAACGCGTGGCGTTCCGCGGGTGGAACAAGTCCGTTCCTTTTAACGAGCCGCCTTACAAGGAGTTTAAGTTTGCGGCAAATCAGTACGGCGATATTTTCAGCAAGACCCACTATATTCTGGAATT
>JAEIGA010010692.1_pt1 | contig 13924 bp, 16 predicted proteins | sample 9270691 | NCBI WGS metagenome assembly JAEIGA01 (sample SAMN17057246, study PRJNA624740) | gut metagenome | biome: biome; isolation source: fecal sample | host: Bos grunniens | place: China: Xizang | collected 2019 | reverse complement strand
TATTTAGAGCCATTTTCACTAAATTCTTCATAAATTGTTTACCTTTTGCTTCTGATTTACCAATAGTCCAAGTAGTACCAAATATTAATGCTTTATCTTGTTTAACCATTTCTTTTTGTTTATCTCTAACATTGTTTAATTCATTTTGATATATTTCAGAAGTTTCATATTCATAAGGACATTCATTCATTCCTATTTCTTCTAAGAACTCTAATCCTTTTGTTTTATTTTCCATTTCTTCTATTCTAATTTTTACTTCATTTAAATACTGTTCTTTTGTAGCAATTTGTTTTTCTAGTTCTTCTAGCGTTCCACTATTGTTTTCCATTTTATTTAATCTATTACTTCTTTCTTCAAATTGCCCCATTATAGCTTTATTAATTATTAATTCTTCTTTTAACGATTTGATTTCATCATTTAATCTATTTATTTGTTCTTTATATTGTTTTTCTTGTTCTTTTAGCTGATTAGCTATTGACATATTATTATCTCTTAGTTGATTAAACATCATTTCGTTATTATCTATTGTCAATTGCTTTCTATCCATTAAATATTGTAAACCATATAGTTTATCATTTAATTGTTTTACTTCTTTATTTAATATTTCTATTTCCATTTTTTTCTTTTCTATTAATTCATCTTTATAATTTATTATTTCTTCATATTCTTTTTCATTTTCTTTGTGTTCTTTATTATTTTCTTCTAATCCTTTTATTTTATCATTTAACATTTTAATATTTTCTTCATAAACATTTATAGTCTTAGTTAATTGTTCAATTCTTTCTAATTCTTTTTTATTAAATAATCCCATATATAACACCCCTTTATTATTTATTATATCTTCATTATACTTCTATATTTATACAATGTCAACTAATGGATATAAAAAAACCTAGAACTTTTCGTTCTAGGTTAATTATCTTTTATAATCAGTTAATACAAATATTAGTCCATTACTTCTTAATACTACTAATCCACTTCTTACTGTAAAAGAATATTGTATAGTTGTTTTCTTTTCTTCTATTTTAAATAAAGGTGCTTGTAATCTAGTATATTTACCTACATACATTCTCAATTTATCCCCTATTATATTTGTTCTTTTACCACCTAATGCAAATATAAATTGTATAAAATCTAAGTAATCTTTGCTTACTGGCTTAATATATTTATCTCCTAATGTATCTATGATTAAATATATCATAGTCATTATTTCTTTTTGGGAAAATATTAAGGGATTATGAATAAAAACATCTATATTTCTTGGTAATCTAAACTCAATAGTTAATGATTTAATGTTGTATTTATATCTTATTTTATTTTTATTTAATAATGAAGCTATATGACTTGCTAAAACTCTATCATTTAATTTTATCTTACAATCGTTATTTTTTATTTTTCCTAATGTTATAGCATAAGTCATAATTTTTAATTTATCTTCTGATAACATACTTTTACTTATAATATCTACATTCTGAAAGGTGCTTATTAATTCGTAATGAGTGAAATAGTTGAAATCTTCTAGGTATGATTGTTTGAGCGTAATTGTTTTGACGGTGTCTTCATTTGAAGATATTTTTATATCTCTTCTTATCCCATAAAATGTCGCGTCATCATTTATATCGGCATTAAACATACTACTTTTTACATTATTTAAATTTGCTTTATATAATTTTATATATTCAATAGGTGTTGATAATGCTACTGTACCATCAGTATAATAAATTAGTACTTTATCATCTTTTTTGTACTGACTAATAGGTTTCCATATAGAGCCATTAAAAAATTCTACATTTTCACCTAATAAAGTTTTCCTTAAAAAGTACATAAAAATACCCTCCTTTCATATATTTAATAAGACTTTTTAACAATTTTTTTTCTTATTTATAATATGTAAGACATTATTTATACAGGTATAAATAAAGAAAGGGGTGACATATATGGCTATAAAAAAAGATAAAATAAGAGGTAGAGAATTAATAACTACTTCTACTTATGAAGAATTAATTATTAATAATGAAAGAGAATTATTTCATCTTAAAAATGTAGTTATACATAATATGAGTGATGATAAAATACATGTTATTGTTAATGGTGGAGATGAATTAAGTATATATAGTAATGAAGCATTAACTTGCGGTGATATAAAAGTGTATTCTATTGTTGTAGTAGAAAAAAACAGTTCAATAAGATATATGGGAATACAATAGACAAAGAGGTGAAGATAATGATAGGTAATAAATTGAATTGGATAAATTTTAATGGTAATAAAACTACGGATTATAATCAATTATTAAATAAACCTATTAAGAAAATAATTGGTACTATGGAAAACCCAGTAAAATTATGGAAATTAATGAACGGATTATATTTATTAAGTGGTTATATTCAATATTCTGCTACTGAAATAGCTGAATATTGTGAAAAAGAAGATTTATTTACATCTGTGACTACTGAAATGCAAAGAGATAAATATATAGTTTCTTGCTTTGTTCCATTTTGGGAAGCACAATATGACTATATAATGAATTCTAATGAAGAAGAGGAATATATAGAACATCAAGTGGTAAAGATATTAATGGAGGGAGATATAAAAGTTCCTTCTAAAGTATCAGAATTAGTTAATGATAGCAAATATGTAACAGAGGATAAACTAAACACTATGCTTTCTTTTGATAAAGAAGGTAATTTAATTGTAACAATAAATGGTATAGCTAAAAAATTCATACCTAGCGAATAGAACGGAGGTAAGATAATGAATAATGATAATGCAAAAATATTTCAAGCACTTATAAAAATGGCAGTAAAACAAGCTAGAGGTATAACTAACGACCAAGAAGCATTAGAAGTTAAATGTTTATATAAACAATGGGAAAAACAATTAGGTAGACAATTAGAAGTAGGAGAATATATTCAACATGAAGATAGATTATATAGAGTATTACAACAACATGTAGCACAAGAAACTTGGACACCAGGAGTAGGAACTGAAAGTTTATATGTTGTAATAGATAAAGAACATAGTGGAACAGAAAGTGACCCAATTCCCTGGGTTAATAATATGGAATGTTTCAATGGTAAATACTATATAGAAGATGAAGTATTATACCTTTGTGTTAGAGATAGTGGAATAGCTTTACAATGTAAAATAGTAGATGTACTAGGTAACTATTTTGTATTAGCTAATGCAGAAGAAATAATTCCACCAGTTGAAGAACAACCTAACCCTCCTGAAGAAAATGGTGGCGAAGATGATAACAAGTCAGAAGAAGGTACTAAAGAAAATCCTATACCTTATCAAGTAGGTGTTACTCCATTAGAAAATGGTAAATATTATATAGAAAATGATGTAGTGTACTTATGTAATAGAAGTGAAGCAGTAGTATATCATAACTTATCTGCTTTAATAGGTTTATATGTAGTACTTGCATAAATTTAAGGATACTTCGGTATCCTTATTTTTTTTATCTACCTTTTAGAAGATGGTTTTGCTTTTGGGTGTTGACTTTGCTTTTAAGGTTTTAAGGTTTTCAAAAATTTTTTAAAAATATACCTTATATCATATTATATTATACTATATACTGCTAATATAAAAACCCAAAATCAACAAAACCAACCCCCCATACCATTATAATATACTATTGACAACCTATAAATATAACAGTATAATAAAGATATATTTAGAGAAAGGAGAGGGATATGTTTAAAGAGAAGCAGTTAAAAAGAGAATATTATAATATCATTAATATCATTAGCTTAAATATAGATAGATATATCGAAAAAGATATCATTGGAAAAGAAATGATAGTAGTTTATGATGATATTATACCTGATTTATTTATCAAAATACCTATTGATAAAGATGTTATTAATAGATATGATTTAAGTGATAAAGTAAAAACTGATGAAGTGCTATTTGATGTATATGCAGATAGAATTAAATCAGTTAATGTACATTTTCCCAATGGAAAAGTAGTTAATTTTGATGTTAGCTATATTGAAGAAATGAAAGATGATATGTTTTATAGTTGTGTATGGCAAGTGCCACTTATTCAAATGGATTTCAATGGTATTATATTAGATGTTAGTCTATTGAAACTAATAAAAGAGGGTGCCAAAGTATATATCAGAAAGTATGAAGGAGGGATAGTATGATTTGTGAAGGTTGTAAATATTTAAAACCTTGTGCAAAAGCTACTGTTAATGGTATGGAATATGGTTTTATATGTACTGCTAATGAAAAGACATTTGTAGATGTTTCAGAACTAGTTAAAATAAATATGAATAATTGCATTGATTTTGAGGAAAAATCAGAAGAAGATAAACTACAACTTGCTCTTGAAGCAAAAGATGTACAAAAGATAGCTATTCAGTTTAATGAATTAAATAAAGAAGGAGAGGAATAGTTTGTTATTTAATATAAGAGAAGAAGTGCAACCTTCTTTTAATATTCAAGGTATAGGTGATGTATACATTGTATATGATATTCTTAATAAAAGTTTTCCTACTATGTTTTTAGCTTATGCACCAATGATAGATAAAATGTATACATTCAACTGCTCTGATATGCTAAAAGGTTGTTTTGTTGAGTACGTTATGTTTGAAACTACCTTTGATATGATAGACAGAAGTAATGGTAAAATTAGTGACGCAGTAGACCTTATGAAAGAAGCTAGTGATAAGGGAGAATTGTATTTACTTATATATGATAAAGAAGGTTTTGATATATTAGAGAAGTATAGATTTGAAGAATTAGAAGATATGTATATACCTAGAAGAAATACGTATTTCAGATATAATAGGGAAATATTAAATACAAAGAAGGGATAAACCCCTTCTTTTTTTTTGTATTTTTTTAATAAAAAACACTATTTTTATATCTTTTTTGGTATATTTTTGTACGTTTTTTATATAAAAAGATACGTTTTTGTATACTTTTTAGTATTTTTCTTAAAAAAAAACATTATTTTTTAGTTCTATTTCTATATTTATATGCTTTATTTTGTTTTCTGTTTCCAATCTTGTTACCATATTTATTATATTTTGTTGTTCTTCAGGGGCTAATTTATTAGCAAACATTAATTCATAAGCATACATATTTACTTTTTCAGAGTCTATTGAATTTTTATTAAAGTATTGAATACCAAAACTAGGGTCGTCTAAATGAAAAAATTCATTATTAGTTATAGGTTCAAAGCCTATTATTTGTTTGTAAGTACTTGGTGTTACTATGAAATAAGAGTGTTCCATATGTTTTACAGACCCACTCTTAGTATATGGTGGCATAAATATTGCATTAAATGTTACCTTCATTAGTTATCTTCTCCTTGTATTCTTTCTATTGCTATATTAAAATATTTTTCATCTAATTCAATACCTATAAATTTTCTATTAGTATTCATACAAGCTACACCACAACTTCCGCTTCCCATAGTAAAATCTAGAACTATTTCACCTTCATTTGTATAAGTTTTAATTAAATATTCTAATAAAGGGACTGGTTTTTGTGTTGGGTGTAAACTCCCTTTTCTAATTTTATCAAATTCTATTAAAGTTACAGGATTTTTATATTCATAAGTTTTTTTATATTCATTCCCTTCTGTCATACAATTAAAGCCATAATAATTTTCTGATTTTTTATTACCTCCACTTTTTATTGGTCTTTCTCTTTTTATCATTTGTGGATTATATACTGTTTTTTCACCATTTTTAGTAAAAACACTTATATCTTCTGTTTGTTGCATTGGTCTATATTTTGCATAACTCATACCGCTAGGTATTTTTTTATTCCAATCCCATCTATATTTAAAACCTTTTAAATTACTTGTTATTAAACAAGATGTAAAAGGTTCATTTCCAAATAATACTATTGCTCCATTAGGTTTTATAAGTTTATTTAATCTTAACCACATATCTTCAAATGGTATAACATTATCCCATTTACAAGCAGTAGTTCCATATGGAGGGTCTGTAAGTATACAATCTACTTTTACATCTTGTTTTATTAATCTATCCATTACTTCTAAACAATCTCCTAGATATAATTCATAAGGTTTATTTTCAAACATTTAATCATCTTCTCCTTGCATTCTTTCTATTGCTATATTAAAATATTTTTCATCTAATTCAATACCTATAAATTTTCTATTAGTATTCATACAAGCTACACCTGTTGAGCCACTTCCCATTGTAAAATCTAATACTATTTCATTTTCATTAGTATAAGTTTTTATTAGATATTCTAATAATACTACCGGTTTTTGTGTCGGATGGAATTTGTTTTTTTGACTTGCATTAGAAAATACTAAAATATTTTGCGGGTATTTTTGTTTTAATATTTTAGTATTGTTGTTTGTGGTTTTTCCACCCATTATTTCTGTTCTTGAATACTCTTTAGATTTTTTTTCTTTATCTCTATCAGTCATTATAGGAAAATAATTTATTTTTCCTATACCAAATACAGATATATTTTCATTCCTTTGCATTGGTCTATATTTAGCTACTAAATGTCCATTTGGTTTTATTTTATCCCATATCCAATCATATTTATAATTTTTTATATTACTACATCTTAATAAACTGCTAAATGGTTCTGTACCAAATAATACTATTGCTCCATTAGGTTTTATAAGTTTATTTAATCTTAACCACATTTCATCAAATGGAATAATATTATCCCACTTACATTTTGTTGTACCATATGGAGGGTCACATATTATTGCGTCAATTTTTATACCTTGTTCTATTAATTTATCCATTACTTCTAAACAATCTCCTAGATATAATTCATAAGGTTTATTTTCAAACATTTAATCATCTTCTCCTTCTATTTTTGGTTATTACCTTCGATTACATTCGTAATTTTCGGTTCATCAGTATTGTATAAGTCTAGTAAAAAGTCTTGTAAAGAGTTATGTGTTTCTATTACGATTGCATTTTCACTCTCTGTTACTATGTATTCATTAGTGTCAGTTACGATTTTATATCTCATTTTATCACTCCATTTACTGTACGGTATTATTGCACCCATAAGATAGTATTTAATTGTAGTATTTATGGGGTACTTTTACATTATTTAAATAAGACTGTTAGTAGTTCATTTTGGGTATAGTTTTATTGAGTAGTAAAATGACACTTTTTGGGGTAATTTAGGGAACGATTTTAGGCATATTTTGGGCATAGGGGGAATATAATTATTATGGTGCGTAAAAATAGTAACGGTGTTTCGTTACATTTATAGGGGTAATATAGGTATCATTTAAGGGGTATTTTTAATGGGACAAGTTTATATATCATATTTGGGGGTTATAGTGGACTAGCTTCAAGGATAAAACGGTGGGATAAGGGGGATTTTATTCGTTATTCTAAATAGGGTAAGTGGGATAAACTTACGGTGGATATATGGTTGGACAAACTTACGGAGTAAGTCAATAAGCTATAAACGGTGTATACAATATGGTGTATATTATATGATAAATGATAATGATTATCGATATGAAATGAAATGAAATTTGAAGTATTCAAATTTATTTTGAAGTGTGAAAATAAAGGGACTTAGGGGCTTGTCCTTGTCGAAAAACCGCGAAAAATACAAAACTACCCCGGTGTATGTCGAAAAGGTGGCGAGTTCCCTTAGAACTCATAATCATTCGACAAAATATTGCTTGTATACGACGCATATCCACACCACCCACCCCCTCACTCTAAGGCTTTGTGTCAAAGAATGTCGAAAGATGCGATATTATGGATTTTCCCCCACTATTTCCCTCATATTATGTCAAACAATCGCGAATAACCTTATATATTAAGCGTTACTGACGTAACGTGTCAACATACCGCAAACTACCTCAAACTATGCAGAATAAACGCATACAACCTCAAATAACCGCGAATATTCGCAGATATTCCGAGATAATACAGATATACCGCGAATAATTGGGGATAACCGCAGATAATCAGATAATATGCAGAATAATCGCATCTTTCCGCGAATAAACGCAAATAACCGCAATATTTGTCGAAAGACCGCAGATAATCAGAGATAATGTAGTATTACCGCGAATAATCGCATAATACCGCGAATAATTAGATATATTACAGAATAACCGCAGATAATAGGCGTTACTGACGTAACGTGTAATAATATGCAGATATACCGCGAATATTCCGAGATATTGCAGATATATGTCAACTAACCGCAGATAGTGTCAAACAACCGCAGATAACCGCAATGATTGTCAAACAACCGCAACTAATGACGTAACGTGTGGTATTGTGTCAACTAACCGCGAAAGACCGCAGATAATGTCAAACAACCGCGAACTATGTCAAACAAAGTCAAAGAACCTCAAAGATTGTCAGATAACCGCACATATTAGCATAATACCGCATAATATGTCAATGATTGTCAAACATTGCAGAATATTGTCAGATAATCGCATAATATGTAATAATATGTAACATAACCGCAAAGATTGTCAAACTATGTAATAATATGTAAGATATTGTAATAATATGTAACATATTGTAGTATATTGTAGTAATATGTCGAATAACCGCAACATATGTAATATATTGTAGTATAATGTAACATAATGTAATATATTGTAATAATACCGCAATAAATGTAAATAAATGTAACATATTGTAGTATAATGTAACATAACCGCAAAAAAAGTAGTTTAATGTAACATAATGTAAAAAAAGATAATTATACCGCAAAAAATGTAATATAATGTAACATAATGTAAAAAAAGATAATTATACCGCTAAAAGAATAGTTTAATGTAATACAACCGCAATTAATGTAATATATTGTTGTAATATATATAATAATATGATATAATAGAAAAAGATATAAAAATACCGCGAAAAAAGTAATTTAATATCTAAAAATAGTATTTATTATTATATTTTACTATTTAATGTTTAAGATTGTCAAGTATAAAAATATTATGTCGAAAAAGGTAATATAAAAGGAAAAAGGCAAAAAATATACTTTAAAAAGTAAAATTATATAGAATAAACTCAAAAAATAAAAAATTATAGAAAAGATTGTAAAAAAAAGTAAAAAATTCTAAATGATAATAATTATCAAATAAAAATAAAAATATTTAATAATGATTATCAAATAAAATAGAACGTTCTATAAAACAGATGTTCTAACGAACGTATGTTCTAAGAACAGTTCTCCAAACATATGTTCTATAAAACAAATGTTCTAGCGAACGTTCTGGCGAACGCCAAAATTCGACAAAAGATGCTATAATTCCTACACAATAGGCACTTGGACAACCATTAAAAAGTGACTCAACCTATTGCAATCACTAGCTTACAGAGTTTTCGACAAATTCTATCTTCTATTAGATATTTATAGAAAAGTAGTTGAAAATGATTATCATTAACATTTATTAGCTAAATGAGAATAGTTCTCAATTATTAGCTAATTGATAATAATTATCAACTAAAAATTATTATCTTTTAAATTCGACAAAATATATCATAAAATTAACAAAATAGACACTTGGACAACTATTAAAAATAGCCTCAACCCATTGCAATAGCTGGGATACAGAGTTTTCGACAAATTCTATCTTCTATTAGATATTTATAGAAAGCTTAATGATAATGATTATCATTAACATTTATTAGATAAATGAAAATAGCTTTCAACTGATAATTATTATTAATAGGTTGATAAATGAAAATAGCTTTCAACTGATAATTATTATCATTTAAAAATGGTTATCATAAATTTGATAAATGAAAATAGCTTTCAACTGATAATTATTATCATTTAAGAATCATTCTTGATAATAATTATCAGTTAAGAATCATTCTTGATAATAATTATCATTTAAGAATCATTCTTGATAATAATTCTCAATTAAATTTTTTCTCATGTGATAATTATTATCAATAAGCTAATAAATGAGAACGGTTCTCAATTAGCTTGTATACTAATATTCTACTTAATTTTTTAAGGAAAACAGCACGAAAACTTAAAAAAATAAAGTTTGATACTAGTATACTAATATTTTTAACTTGTATACTAATATTTTTAGCTTGTATACTAATATTCTACTTTATTTTTTTAAGGAAAACGCGGGAAAACTTAAAAAAATTAAGTTTGATACTAGTATACTAATATTTTTCACTTGTATACTAATATTTTTCACTTGTATACTAGTATTTTGACTTTATTTTTTAAGGAAAACAGCAGGAAAACTTAAAAAAATAAAGTTTTTCACTTGTATACTAATATATTAATCCCTTGTATACAAGTATTTTTAGCAATTTTGCCTGTCCAAAAAAAAAATTTTTAAAATTTTTTTTCGTTGAAATTCCAACGGTTTGACGGGTTTTTTTTGTGTCCAAAAAAAATTTTTTGGAAACTTTTTAGCTTGTCCTTCATAGTATTTACTATACAACTTAAAAAAAAGAAAAAAAAAAAAAATAAAAAAAAGTGTATCAAAATTATCAAAGTTGCATATATATATAATATAACAAATGATAAAAGAAAAAAAATTATTAGTCCTTATAGTCAGTATGAAAGGAGGGGTGACAACCTTCGACAAATTGCACCTTTAAAACAGAATATCCGATACGTGACGACGCAAGCACACACAATCCGACAGAAGTCGGTAGACGCATACAGAATTCGACAGTAGTCGTCACAGTGTACCATAAGTCGCGACATTCGACAAGACTATACGTTTTGCTCGGACGGTCGACAAATTATGGCGAGAGCTTCCGACAATTTAGGGGATTTTGTCGGACGGTGACTCACCGTAGGGAATCCGAAAGGAATTTGTCGACTACCGTAGAGTGAGCCGAGAGGGACGGTAGAATTTGTCGAAGACTGCGATACTGTGGTAGCTAATAGGCGAGGAATGTCGACACTCCACGACACTCGCGATAAAATGTCGGATATTAGGGATAATCTCCCGTACTTTGACAATTTCATATCGTGATTTACAAATGACGACAAACATTTACATCATCTTCGACATATTGACAAAATGCCCCACAAACTGTGGGGAGTACATAGGGAATTCGACAGAGTTCCCTAAAATATAATAAAATAATTTATAGGAGGTAACAAAATGTTAAATTCTACAATAATAAATATGGTAAAAGGAATAATAATAGAAAATGCTAAGGAATTATACTACAATAATGACGAAATGTGTCAAAAATCAATAGAATGTACAGAATTAGAGTTCCAAAATATGACAATAGATGAATGTTTCGACAAATACGAACAAATAATAATAGAAGATTTAGACTTATTTAGATGTGCAGACTGTGGCGAATGGTGTCAAAATAATGAAGTTCATGTAACTTATGACACATGGAGAGATGAATATGAAGAATATTGCGAATATTGTTATCATAATAACGACAATATCTTCTATTGCGAATATCATGGACGTGATGAATTTGACGAAAACCGTCACATAATAGAAAATTATGGCACAATATGTAATGATGCGTGGGAAGATGGAGAATTCTGTGCATGCGAAAATTGTTTTAATGAGTTCCACGTTGACGACATGCATTTCACAGATTACAACTGCTTCTGCACAGATTGCTATGAAATACAAGGATTCGACATAATAAGTGAATACCATGAAAGCGACTTTAACTTCCAAATGACAGAAAACGACACAGAAGAGATAGGCATAGGATTTGAATTAGAGACAGAATTCGACACAGATTACATGAATATAGCTAGAGAAATACACGAAGAATGTCAAAATATACACCTTGAACACGATTGCAGTCTAAGAAATGGGGTTGAAATCATTACTAACCCTATGACATACAACTTCTTTGTAGAAGAATTTGCGACAGAAGTTGACAAAATAGTTGAAATATGTGAAAATGATTACAATTACCAACACAATAGTGCAGGATTCCACGTGCATACTACAAAAATAGACAATATGCAAACTGCAAAATTAATGTTCTTAGTAGAATACTTCAAAGAAGAATTAACAACTATGGCGAAACGTGACGAAATGCAACTGAAAAAATGGGCACCTTTCTACACAAATGGCATAGAAAAAGCAGAATTCGACACAGAAATGTTCGACAAATTCTATGAAATGGTGGAAAATGATAATGAAAGTAGATATCATGCACTTAATATCACTAACTTTCATACTAACGAATTTAGAATCTTCAAGGGTGGCATGGACGCGCTAGAAATAAAAGCTAGAGTAGAATTATGTCACAATTTTGCACAATATAGCATGAATATGCCTATTAATACAAACAATATGCCTAGCTTCCTAGAAGTGGCAACATACGACAATAACAACTACGTGACTGACTACCTACACAGAGAATTTGAAGGATTCTGTAAAAGTATGGGGATATAATCCCCTACTTTAAGTCAGATTGTAGAATAAACTCGACTAGGCGAGTATAAATAGCCATTAAGCCTAGTGCGTCTACACTATTCGACAGAATAGTGTAGGGTTGGACAATTTAAAATCAGAATTTGGATTTGGATTGTCGAAAAATAAAATACTTGGAGGTAATTTGTTATGATGTGGAATATAATAGGAGTATTTGGATTAATAAGTTGGTTTTTAGGATTAGTTGGAGTTTTAACGGTATTATCTGCTCAAAACGACGATGAAGAATAGGATTCGACAAATTAAAACTAGAATTTGAATTTGGAATTTGTAGAAATAAGTCACTAGGAGGGATTATATAAGATAATCCTCTCCTATATATAGACATCATATGGCATCTTTCGACATAAAATATAAAATTAAAATTAAAATAGACAAATCTAAAATCGAAAAATGAATTTAGATTGTCGAAAAATAAAATACTTGGAGGTAATTTGTATGATAATATATTATTATGATTTTGAAGGCAATATGAATGTATGGATTTGTCAAAATATGGAGGAATATGACTATGCTATGAATGTATTAAATGAAGAGGATATATTCGACATAAGATAATTCGACAAATTTAAACTAGAAAATATAAAATTAAAATAAAATAGACAAATCTAAAATTAAAAATTGATTTTGGATTTGTCGAAAAATAATACTTGGAGGTAATTTGTGATGAAAAAAGAAGATAAAAGAGAATATTTAGGGAACGTTGGAGATATAGTAAAAGTAGTAGGGATAGTACAACACTTAGGAAAAGTCAGAAATCGACAAACTATCTGCCTAGCTAGTCTTAAAGTGACAAAAAGTGACGGAACAGTTGAAAAATGCGACCATACATGGATACAAAACGACACAAATCTACAATTAAACCATAAAGACGTGGGGAAAATTGTCAGAATGGAATGTATAGTGGAGGAATATGTAAAATACAATAGGGAAAATCAAAATAGAATTGTCAAAAAAGGAATGAAATTAAAAAGTATCTTGTAAGAAATTGTCGAAATGGGTAATTTAAAATCAGAATATGGATTTGGGAATGTCGAAATATGGTACTAGTACCAAGTCCATATTCCATATATTGACAACTAGGAATGTCGAATGGAGCAGAAATAGGTAATTTCAAATTAGATTTTGGATTTGGAAATGCTAGGATAAAGTGCAAAAAATGTCGAAAGATAGGGATAGGTGTAGGGGGAACTAAGGAGGGGTTGACAAAATTTGACGAATGATGTCGAAATAGGTAATTTAAAATTAAAAAATGAATTTCAAAGGATAAAAAGGAAGTGCGAAATTTGTCAAATGATAATAGCTTGTGGCGAAAATTGTTGGCGAAAATTGTCAAATGATGCGATGTCGAAATGGGTAATTTTAAATCTAAAAATGTTTTTTAAAAAGTGTAACATTTTCAAATCAGATTTTGAGTTTGGAAATCAGTAGAGAAAATAGAGAATTTTAAATCTAAAAAAAGTTTTTTATTTTTATGGAACATTTTATTTATTTATAGTTTG
>JAEIGA010010691.1_pt1 | contig 13924 bp, 20 predicted proteins | sample 9270691 | NCBI WGS metagenome assembly JAEIGA01 (sample SAMN17057246, study PRJNA624740) | gut metagenome | biome: biome; isolation source: fecal sample | host: Bos grunniens | place: China: Xizang | collected 2019 | reverse complement strand
AAGTAGTGTAATACATGCAAGCATACTTCCATGCAAGCATACCCCAAACATGCAAGCATGGCACACCTGCAAGCATGTGGCGTGTTTTATGCACACCTGCATGCATGTACTCACCTGCAAGCATGTAAACAAAAAGTATACTAGCATGAAACAGCATGCAAGCATATGCGCACATGCAGGAATGGACGGGAATGCAAAATAAAAATGCCTGAATGAATCAGGCATCTTATAATTTACTGAATCAATATTATGCAGCGCTCCAAGTGATATTCCATAATTCGATTCCTACTGGAATATTATTATGTGCATATGCATTAGCCAGAGTTAATTGCACTTCCAGTCCGAATTCATCGACAATCGAGAATTGCACATCGCTGAATGTCGGATCATTAAGAGCACAACCGCCGGATGTACCCGGTACATATTCAGCCCATGGTGTACGGATTGAAATCAGTGTACTGTCTGCAAGTGTAAATGTTTTGAGATATCGTTTATCAAGATTTATCGGAATTGTAAATCTGACAGTCTGACCGCCTCCAGATAATATTCCGCCAAAGGTCAATGTATCATTTACAGGAAGTGTTCTGCCTGTTCCTGCTACAATATACGGATTGATACGCACGCCGGACCCTGAATACAGTGTGCCTGTTCCATTGTTTGTAATTGCGCCGGACAATGTAATCACTGACATATACACATACATTCTTGCCAATGATCCATATGTGATATTCAGATCAACAATCTTCACATTGCTGCCAAGCTGCGCCCTCAGCAGAGAATCTGATAATGTATACCATGAAGGAAGTTCAATTTTCAGCTGCCTGCAGAATATCTGCTGCGCTGATACCACAAAACGCGCAATTTTATGATTCTGGAAATCCATGAATTTATTCCTGCATCCGACAATATAGAATGTTTCATCAGGTGTATCAATATGCATTTCGCCGCGTACATATTTTTCAGCCTGAAATGCAAGGCAGCATTCCTGCAGTGTCGGGAAAGGTTTATCAGGTGTTCCATCTGGATCAAGATACGGGTAATTATCAACAACACACGCGCCGTTATACGGTTCCTGTCTGCTGTCTTCTGCTTTGACAGAATATGTGCCATACTCAAGGTTTACACTCCAGAGATGATTATACATATATGCCGGATATCCTGAATGTGCATTCGATACCATATAGAAGGTTCCGTCTGCATCGATTTCACCGCCTTCAAGTTCACCGACATAGAAAGCTGCATAGAATTCTTTTATATTGATCTTTCTGATCAGCTTTCCAGTAGCAACACTGTAAACAACAATATGATTCGGTTCAGCCATTGTTGCATACACATTTCCTTTATATGCAGCCATATTCTGAAATGTGTAAGATTCAGGCAGATCAGTCATTGTGAACAGATATTCAGCTTCATATGTATTCGGATCAATTTCATATACTACTCTGCCCGGCGGAGTAGCATAATATTTTCCGGTGTCTGCATCTCTGCAGATTGCATTGAATGAGTAATCAGAAGGAATTTCATTTACTACAGTCAGGGTATCATAATCAACTTCAATAATCGAATACCATCTGTCAGACCATACGCCATTGATAACATGCATTCCCGGGCATACAATCAATCTGTTTGTATCCGGATTGTAGCAAAGTGAATTTACATGTCCGATTTCAAGCGGTGCTGATCTTCTTACTTCTGTTTTTGTTGCCGTATCTACTTCAACTAATACAGCGTAATCATTCACAGCATTGATCAATCCGATTACGATTCTGTTCGGCGCAGGTTTGCAGCAGCTCTGTGCTACTTTATAAATATTAGCCTGCACAAGGCTTGAATCAGAATTGTTATAATATGTTGCAATTCTCAATTCCCTGTGAAGTTCAATAAAAGAGTTATAGTTTATTACTGTTCTATCAATAGCGATTTCCAGATCATTCACATCATCTTTTAAAAGATCAATATCATTATTGATATCTTCAACATCCTGATTTAAATCACTGATTGCCTGATCATAATTATCAATCAGACTTGTTAAATCGAAAATAACAGTCCAGTAATCTGTATTGTCAAGCGATACACCTGAAGGAACAGGCTGTGTTGATATATATGCTTTCATAGAATCAGGATCAAAAACAACAGTGTTCGCTTCATACTGTGTTGTAATATTCCAGTCTATAGGATCAGCATATTTGATTGTACTGAGATTAATAAAGTTTTTGATTGTTTCATCCTGTTCAACAAGCTTTCTGATGATCCAGTCAAGATTCAGATCATGCAGATTTGAATATGGATATTTGTTCCAGAACATCTCTGTTCACCTTCCTTTCTTTATTAATATACCATTAAACAGAACCGGTTCTTGAAATCTTCCGCAATGTAATCATACAGATTGAATTCTGCTATTTCTCTTTCTTCTCTTATCATCTGCTGTGTTGTAGTAACGCCAATATTGCCCTGTTCAGTTCTGGTTATTGTTTCGTCTTCTTTTCCTGTGCCCGTTCCGCTGCTTCTGCCGGCATTGGTGAAATCAGGTGAATTAAACCCTACAACCTGATTTATCGCTTCTGATGTTGCGCCGGTATCAAGCTTTCTTGTTTCCGTGTATGTTCCGTCTTTGTTCCATATCGGATTATATTCATAATGCATTGTTTCATACAGATGATTCCAGACTGACTGACAGCCGGCAGACCAGATGCGGATTGCTTCTTTCATGAATGTATGTTCAGGATAAAGGATTTCAAATGCTGCGCATTTCATGCAGATCGTATCAATGGCCTGCTGTTTGTTCATTCCTTCCGGAACATCCAGATAATCAAATAATGATGAATCAAAGCTGTACAGCCCGATTATTGACATTGTTGCCGGCATCCTGATCACCTTCCTTTTCATTGAATCTGAACTTAACCGAAAGATTAAGATCAAACATGGCATTTGCCTTTTCCGCACCTTCCTGCATTGTTTCAAGCCAGAGTGTAGCTTTTGATTTTGTTTCTGTATTATTAGCATTCACTTCATTAGTAATCATTCTTTCTGTCTTCTGGAAGTTACTGTTAGGAATGCCAATTTCAGTCAGGAATAGATTTTTCCATCTGTGCAGATCAGCAATGATTTTATCTGAAATATAATTCTGCATTAAGTTCTGTGTGAACGTAAACCAGTTAGGGTTGCCGTCTTCATCGAACAGGTTTTTGTCAACCGCAACAGCCGGATTGCCGGAATGTATCTGATCATACATCTTTTTGAATGATTCCGCCTGCGCTGTGTTGGTTGCTGCCATGACGTACGCAAGCTGTGAATTGAACATGTTTATTCCTGCTGATTCAGCTGCCAGTGCCATATTGCCGGCATAGAATGCAATCAGATCATAAGCACCGCCCCAATCAGGCATCAGCTTGATCACTTCACAGTCTTCACCGATCCGCGGTCTCTGGATGCCTCGCAGCAGGGGATTGCTGACAATAATATTTGTCGGCTGATAGAAAATACCCCTGCCGTATGGCGCGCAGTGCTGACAGATTACGCCGTATTTGTCTGTTTCCAGAATGCCGATAAAGCCGTTCAGATACAGCACATAAAAGAAATATGATTTGTCCCAGGTATCAGGCAGATTCCATTCATAAACAGAAATCAGTTCTTCTGTCAGATACCTTTCAAAGAATCTTGTCAATGCAACATTCTTGATATGTACGGTATTCGGATTTCCGGATGATACAATCGCGTTTTCCGCATTATATAAAATAGGAATTCCTGTCATTTTGCACCTTCCTTTCTTTTCTTTATTATCTTAGCAGATAACCACCACTTGAATTTATAAAGGATAATCGGCGGATTCACTCCGTCATAAATCTGGAATGTCATTCCTTTCGTGTCAACTATCTGTTCATCGCCGGTAATATAAAGCATTTCAAATATCGGTTTATTTCCTGCTACATAGTAGCAATGTGAACCGCTTCCGCAAATCTGCCCTGAATCTATATACTGCCATGATGTAGCTGTGCTGCATACAATATGTACATGATCACCTGTTACAAAACCCTGCGTTCCGGTATGACCTATCAATTCACCCTGCGCAAATGAAGATTGCGCCGGCGGATTGTTGTCATGTGTAAATCCGATGCTCATATACATTAATCCGGAAGGTGTCCAGACTTCTGAATCAGATAAATATACGCATGTATCAGAAGACTGGTAGATTCTGTGACAGCTGAAAGGCGCGTAATAAGGATAAGAAGCATAACTTCCCACCCAGTCTGTAGCAGTTCCGCAGCAGTGAGAAAACTGCCCCGGTCCGCTTGTCTGAGTGCATGCCAGAATATCAAGCGGAAATAATGCTACTTCATATCCATCATAAACCGCTGTCTGTCCTTGCAGCATAAATCATCGACCGGCAGATATTCTTTCTGCCTTCATCCTTTCCATGTGTAATGTATAAAGCGCATATTTCAATGATGCAGTCAGCTGACATTCCTGTCAGATCATAAGGGATTACTTCATCCGGATCAGCGCCGGAAGCCAGCATGTAAACTATATCTTTAATTGTTTCACAGTCATTCATAATAGAATCCGCCTTCCAGATATGCTTTCACCTGATCATTTTCCTGTCTTGTTGCCGGCAATGCTACATCTCCGTCACGGATCAGCATATATCCGCCCAGAGATGAAGGTGTACGGACCTGACATAAAGGTTTTCCAAAATGATCAACATCTTCATCGACCTGATACATGAACTGCACAAACAGTTCCGGAGCGCCATATAAGGAAGCAAAGCTGCCATTGCTTCCGACTGATTCAAGAACAGGACGCATTGACTGAATTGCATCTGTGATCCCGCCGGTTACGCCGGCAAGTGTTCCAAAAGGATCACCAATAAGAGCAGAAGCAAGACTTCCAACAACACCCCTTCCCAGATTTACAGCACCGCTGAAAACATCCTGATAGACTGCAGCAAGCTGAATAGGCACACCCAATCTTGTTTCAATCCTGCTGAGCAGATGTGTTCCGCATTTGATTTCAGCAATGGCATTGCCGGAAATGCAGTCAATATGATAATCACACACAACACTGGAAGCATTTGCAGCAACAAGCGGATCAATTTCAAATGTTCCGAAAGGCGGAATCTTTGCAATGATCCGGCGGTATGCAGCATTCATATATGCACCGCGTGCAATATCCGGATGATCCGGCAGATTCAATGTGATAGTTCCGTTTTTGAATGGCGTACTGGATGAAATAAAATATCCGTTTGCGTCAAGATCAACACCTAATACATTAATTGCAACAGGAGTTCCGGCAATTGGCGGTGAATCTGTCAGATTGTTGAATGGATACCAGATGCATGATTTGATATAGCTGAAAGGATCAATCAATGATTTCTGCAATGGCAGTGAGCAGTCAGCATCCAGAAAGCCATTATCTCCCGTAATCAGATTAGTATTCAATTCACCCAGAAGAAGAAGAAGATTAGCATCATCTATAGCATAATAAGTCAATGCACCATAATTAGGAACACTTGAAGAAGCAACACCAATGACATACCATCCGCCGGCAGGCACTTTCACAAAAGGATCAGTTCCCGTAACCACAGAATAGCTGCATGTTGTTTTTGTTGGATATTCTGAATCAATGATGCTTCCGTCATATGCTGCCGATGCCCTGACAACATAAAGCGGAGTGTTTCCGATTTCATTCTTATATGTTGCCAGCACATCTTCAGAGCAGGAAGCTTCCCAGATTCCAATGATGTAGGACCATGAAACATAATAGAACCTTCCGAAATCCGGAATATAACAATAATTCAGCCTTGACGGATCATAAGCAGCACCGCCGTTTATTGTAATTCTTGGATTTAAAACAGAACACGGTTCTTTCAGTCGGCAATCAAAAGAAGCCGCCGGCTGTGCCGACGGCCTTGCCGTGCTGTTTTCTTTCTTAGCATGTGTATAAAAGTTTATCAGCATGGCTGTTTCCTTTCTTATCAATCCAGAAGCAGAACAGCGCCTTTTTCTGTGAAGTCCGACATCAGCTGAATATTAGCTGTAAGGAACGTATTAAAGTAAAGACCCCTTGGATTCAGATGTGTTGTATTCACCTGATAATCCTTGACATTGTACATCATTGCATCTTCATCGAAGATCACGCCGAACACATCTGTTTCACTGACCGCGCCTGTAGCTGTTTTAACTGCGCCGGTGCTGTCAATGTATACCGGTGTAGCGTTTACGCTTGTCGGATTCTGGAATGCCTGCCAGTAACCAACGCCTTCAACATCAGCATATGCAAGGGGTTCATCATGGAATGTAACTGTATTGACCATTACGTCAATGATATCCAGAGCATCAGCTGACAGATAGATTTTCTGACGATCAAGCGGACTGTGACGTGTGATTTCCTTGCCGGTGATATTGATCTGGAATGCAGTTGTTCGCTCAGACATCTTTCTTGCAATCTGGTTGATACGAGCGCGTACCCACCGGAAGAATGCTGCCTGATTTACATCTTTGTAAATGTCCTGAGCAGTCAATGTCTGACCTGTCAGTGTGTTGTATTCAGTCAGCAGATGGAAAACACTGTTGTTTGCATCCACCTTAGCTGTAATGAAGTTGACAAGCATTGAGCGGACCAGTTCTTCTCTGTACTGTTCCCACTTGTTATTCATTTCATTGGACTGCAGAGCAACAAAGCTGCCCAGCTGTGCCGGAGAATTGAAAGCATTGATCAGCTGATCTTCAAATGTTGTGAACCAGTCCTGATAAACATCAGAACCATAATATTTTGTTTCCAGTACATTTGATTTTCTGATTTCCCACTGATCAACAGTAGCAGCATCTACAGGATGATATGCTTCTTCAGCTGCAAGTGTTCTGTCAGCAATGCTGATTTTTCTTGTGATACCGCCCCAACGCGTATTGTCTGCGCGCATACCTTTGAATTTTGCGGAATAGTTGCGAGTGCTGAAAATCGTTTTGCCGATTGTCTGCATCATGGCGGAATATACAGTTTCTGTACCTGCCTGAAGTGTAGCTGTTGCGACAGACTGAAAGTCCGCCGGAGAAATGGCAGCAATAGCGGAATGCCCTGTTGCCTGTGAATGAAGAACGTTTAGAAACGAATAAACGTCTTCAAGTGCCATAGAGTTAACTGACATTTGTTCTTTCCTTCCTTTCTTTCATAGTAGGATGAATAATATTTGCAATCAGGTCTTCCGGTGTTTTCTGCTGTTCTTCTGTCTGAACAGCATTCCGGATATTTGCTGCCTGAATAGCACCAAGCTGCTGCTGAAACACATTCCTCATGTCATTCATCATTTCATTGAATGTTTCAGCAAAGTCACTGCCGGAAGCTGCTTCCGGCTGACTGGAAACAGGGGAGTTCAAAGAATCAGCCGGAGCAGAAACCGGTTCAGCCGGAGAAGGAGTAACCGGCTGTGCATCGGGACCATTTACCGATGCATCATGTAATTGAAGTGAGGATTCATTTTGAGTAACATGCGCAGGCGTAACTGCTGTTCCTTCTTTTGTCATATCCATGATTTCAGCAATGCTGAAACCGGCAGATAACATAAACTGAATTTCTTCTTTATTCATATAGTTCTCCGTTTTGATATATTCTGTTTACTTCTTTCTGGACTTCATCATAGATGATTCCTAATATTGCTTTTCGTGTTTCGCCATTTCCGAAAGCACCATATATACAAAGGCGCGCCAGAATTGTAATGAATTCATTGTGTGTAACTGTTTCACCGGCATTGTCTGAAATCTGGATGTATGTTCCATCACCGGATAATTCCGGATCATTGATATCAGAATCAGACAGGAAAACTGTAAAACCGCGGATCATTTCTGCACCAATTGCGCAATTGCATTTTTCAGTTCTGACAATGCTAATGTATTCTGCGCCAGTGCTTCTTTCATGGCATCCGTTTCTTCTTTATGCGTCAGCATTATCTGCTGCAGTTCTTCTGAATGCTGTTTCTGCGATGTGATCATATACCAGAACATCGCACCATAAGCAACAATCGGAAAGCCGACAACAGATACAGCAGACATTAAGAATTCATAATCCATGCTGCACCTTCCTTTCTTTTATAGGCGGTGAAGACCGTCAGGAATGTCACGCGCACAGCTTCCGGCTGCCCTGATCAGCGCGCCCGCCTGCTTATAATATAGGATAAATGATAATTATTTTCAATTTCACTTGGCGGAAAAATATTTTTCAAATAAAGCAACAGCGCGGTATGAATCAAACAGAATTTTTCCATCCAGATACCTGATCCATAATTTTATTTTTTCGCGCTGCATCCGGATCAGATCAGCATATGATGAAGAATATCTGTCTTTCGTTTCGCCTCTGGTAAAGGTTACATAATAAACCGGCTGATCCTTATGTTGATAAATGTACAGCTTATCAACATTAAACCGGCATCGGAATTCCTTCAGGTCCTTTTTGCCGACATAGGTGAAATCATTCAGAATGAATTCATTCTTGATTGCCATCCGCGCGTATTCTTCTGAAACTTCAGAATATAATGATGTGCCTTCTTTCTTCTTGCTTATAGGTGAATTCTTGGGAATGATCAGAAGAATGTTTTTCCTTCTGTATATCATCTGATCATCCGGCGCATTGATCAGCATTTCTGCCGGTTCAACAAGATCAAATGTCAGAAAAACATCATTTGCAATGTTTAAGCTGTTAGCCAGGAACAGCATTTTGAATGCCGGCATTCCTTCCAGTTCTCTGTTCCGGTTAATTGTTTCATATGCAGCAGCTACTGCGTTTCCTTCCTGCCGGAGCGCCTTTACATGCGGTTCAGTGATGAATTCATCGTAAATACCATATTGATAATCAGAGAAATCAAAACCCCTGATTCCGTACATTGTAGACATAGGAACACAGATGCATATGTTTCTGCTGACTGTGTTTCCTTCCGGATCAGTCACCAGTTCATTAATCAGATGCAGCTTGCCTTTTCCTGCCGGCTTGAATTCAATCTGAGTTATTCCCAGATCATTGAGAATCTTTTTCAGAGATGTTGTAACTTCATTGCCTTGCAGATCAGATTCAATCTGTGTTCTGCGCATATAAATAAATGGAATCTTTCTTTCAACAAAATATTTGATAAATCCATATGTTTTACCGATTCCGCGCGCGCCTACAACAAAAATCAGCGGTTCTTTCTGGCTGATGATTTCCTCTGCATTCAGCCATCCTTCATTCGTATAAATATTCATTTTATCATTCCTTTCTTAATAAAAACCGGCTTCCGCCGGTTCTTCTCAGAGATCACACCATTCAACTGAGTAGAATGTTTTTCTGCTTCCGTTCTTCTGGTATGTTGTGATTTTCAATCCAAACTTATCAGCATTGATTGCTTCCGTCAGTTCTGCATCTTCACGCATCTGTTTCACAACATCTACCAGATGCATAGGCAGATTGATAATCACTGCGTTTTCAGTTGCAGCAATGGCCTGTTCTCCGTATAACCCTTTTGTATTGATATACAGACCATAAACCGGATAGATTTTATTCGGATTCTGCCGATCATACAGTTCTTCAAGCTTCTTGTAAGAAGGGTTATCAGGGAAAATGTAGGTGTAGTGTGCAGTTCCTTTGTTGTACTTTGAAGCAAAATTAGACATGTTATTTCCTCACTTTCTTTATGTCCTGCGGATCATCCGCAATTCAATGATAGCATATATGCTTGAATGTTTTCAAGTATAATCATGGTACAGATCAGTCTTTATATTAATATTAGATAATAAGTTAATTAATCTTTTATATTCTTCTGTCATTCCCAATGTATAAGTTGAATCAATCAGCATGATGTTGCTTGTAATCTGGACAGACTTTCCATGAATCCGGTATTCCGTCATTGGCGGGAAATCGTTATAGATTGCTTCCTGTCCGCCGGCAGTCTGGAAAACAAAACCTTCATTGAAATTTTCTATCTTTTCCAGTTCAAGCGCGCCGGCTTTCTTTGATACGCCGGAAACAGTCAGATGCAGATTATATTTATCATCCAGATAGCAATATTTCTTTGCGCCTAATGTCTTGAATGCTTTCAGCGGTTCAGGCGTTTCACATTCAAAGATACCGATGTAGTGTCTGTTTCCTTTCCGATCATCCGCGAACAGATCATAATCAATCAGTTCTTCATTCAATCTCTGGAAGGCAGCAGACTGGTTGCCGATAAATTTAATGGAATCTGTATCGGCATAGATGAATGATTCAGGATCAATTGCGCGCAGCCCTTTTTCCAGTTTCAACCTTGCGTATGCAGTTACCCAGCAGCCCCACTGATACGGCAGCCAACCTTCACGATGATATTTATCAATCAGTTCTGCTTCATTGATTTCATAATCAGGAATCAGCATGCCATCATGAAAGCTGATTTCCGGTCGGCATGGATTCTGGCACATCATTCCGAAACTGGCATTAAATTTATTTTTTGCCTTGCCATACATGTAATCATCTATGCCTTTCAATGCTGTTTTGTCCTGATACAGCTTCAGCAGCATCCGGCGGAATGTTGCCGGCAGCATTGTTTTTCTGGCTGTGTACAGCTTGATAATTTCAAACCTAAAATGATATTCACTGCGGATTATTTCAAAGTCTATCTCATTTAAAACGCACTGTATCGCTTTTGCAGAAAGCACCCTGCCATTATCATAATCACCCTGATCAATCTGTTCGCATTTTGCCTTAGATATATAAGGACATCCCCAAAGCGGATTCTTCAGTTCAACATCATACATTCTGATACGGAATAAACATGCTCTGCCGGCATCCAGTGCCATTCTGAAGTATTTGACCGGATGCTCAACAAATGCGCAGGGGAAACGCTCTGTGAGCATCACAGAAGGATATGAAGAACTGATGTCATAGGAATATACAGGATGTTCCGGCATACTGATCAGAATGTTTGAATTCCATCTGTTCGCATGCGTGTTACCGCCTCTGAATTCACTGCGCAGCATATCAAATACTTCAACATCCGGAAGCATATCCCTTATTGGATAATTGCTTTTCTGAATTTCATCCTTTGCCATACGCCGGATATATCCGGTTGAAGTTAAAGGAATTGAATATAAATCATCCTGATCCTTCTGCATTTCATTGATCAGCGCAATGCGCAGACCCTTTACATCATTTATGCAATACTGCAATTCTTCATCTGTTAATTCTGTCCATGGATATCTTTTTACTGAATAATCCAGTTCCTTTTTCTGAAAATCCTGTTTAACGTTCATAGCTTTCAGATAATGCGCCAGATTCATATTGCTGTGAATATAGCTGCATCTGAATTCCCAATTACCGGAATCAAATTTCAGCACCTTTCTTGAATCCATTGCAAACACGGAATCAACCGGAATAACAGATTTCAGGAATTGAAATTCAAATGAAAGGTTGTGAACATAGCAGATGATGAATGCATCAGCCGACAGGCAGTCATTCACTGATTCATAAAAATCAATGAATTCCTGCCATGTCCTGCCGATCACTGTTATTTCTTCATTTATCTGACATTGCCAGATGTACATTACCGCCTGCGCTATTTCGTCGATGTTGGTTGTTTCAATGTCAAATGTCAGAAGTCCATTTACATATTTATGCGCTGCATGTTTCTTTTTCGTGCTGATCACTTTCAACTGCCGGAAGTAATCATAATTGAATTGATCAACAGTCTGAATCATTATCTTCTTCTGCCTTTCCTGCTTCTGCTCTTTCGTGCTTCAGCTGCTTTACGTGAAGAACGATGTTTCACCGGCTGCTGATTGCTCGGTTTTACCGGTTCAGGTTCATATGCCTCCGGTTCAATTTCATCCATTGATTCAGAATCAAACAGTTCATCACCGGCAACAAGTGCATCCATTGTTTCTTCAATATCTTCCAGATGATCCTGCCAGTATTCAAAATTCTCTGCGAATTGATCCGGATCAAGATTCCTTGTAACAGCTTCCGTTGCTATTTTCCATGCAGCAAAGGAAACCTGTTTCCAGACTTCCTTGTATCTTTCCTGCATTGCGCCCATGAATTTACCATACTGATCAAACTGAGAATCTGACATTTCAGACAGTCCCAGTCTGTCTTTAAGCGCGTTTCTTCTGGCTGTTTCAAATGCCTGTTTTCCGCGCGCAGTTGATAATTTTGATTGAAAATGTCCGCGCGCAGATAATACAGCATTCAGTAAATCAGTTCTGGACGGATCATCTTTATTCACAACATTCATGAATTTATTAGGGATTGTCTGCTTCATTCCTAACTTATCAAAATATTTCTGCCTTGCTGAAAATGATCTTTTGGCATTGGAAAAAGCAGACTTCAAGTCTGCTTCTGACAATGAATTCAGTTCACTCATTGTTGCGTTCATCAGTTCTGATATCTTCATCTTTCTTCATCCTTTCTCTTTCCCTGCGCTTTTCAAGGCGCATTTCCTTGCGGATCAACTGCACCAGACAAGCTTTTGTATCCTTGCCGGACAGCCATTCAATGATATCTGCTTCTGTTTTTGAATTCAGCCTGATGCTGATGCCTTTGTAGTTTGCCTTGTTGTATGCATTGTTATATGCAAGTCTGTCTTTATTCATCTTCTTCATTATACCTTTCCAAAGCTTCTTTCAGCTTTCTTTCTACTCTGTCAATGTGCTTACTCATTTGTTCTGTATCTTCATTCTGCCGGATCAGCGGAAGAACTGAAAGCCAGGCGGTAAACAGTTCCTTTCTGAAATCCATCAGCTGTGAATGATACAGCTGGATTCTGCTGTAATCATAAGGATAAGCGCGGTGCATTTCTTTGATAACTCTGTTCACATCTGATAACGGCATCCATTTAGTCAGCGCGCCGGTTTTCAGTTTATACCGGCATGTGCCATACAGATTTATGGAAGCAAACCACAGGATGCCTTCCTGAAACCATACGGAATAGTTTATTTCATAATTCATTGCGGTCCTCACAAATTCCGACAAGCAGAATCATCAGCATAAACAGCAGTGCTGATATTTCAAATATTAATTGTGTCATGAACTACTCCCAGAAGTTTAATTTCAACAACATTATCAATACTCAAATGCGCAATGTTGACTGCATTCATCCATGCCATCATACTAATGCCTAATTCTGTTACATCAGATGAAGAATCATAATCTTTACCTTCAATCAGAATCACATTATAAGGTTCAGTTCTGAATGATGCTTCACTTTCACAAGTATCTGTATATCCTTCATAATACAGAAACATGAAGTAATATGTGTGCTTATTCCTTATACGGGTCATAGTCTATATATACCTCCCTGATGCAGATCAGCCGCAGCGCGGTTTTAATCTGAAGCGTGCTGTAATTCGTCAAATCCCAGATACGGTTCACAATCTCATTAATCCATTTCTCTGACCATGCTGCATACTGTGAACGGATCGTCAGCGGAATGATTTCATTCTGCGCGTGATCACCGCGCCATAATTCAATGCTGAGATCATAAGTGATAAGATGCTTCATTCTACTTCTTCCTCACTTTCTTCACGGATTCTGATATCCATGATTTCATAATCTACAATGTCCTGATCAATCATCAGTGTATGATTAAAACTGCACATTGCTTCTTTGGCTGCTTTCCATGACCATGTTGCAAGAACATGATATGAATCTTCAATGAATTCCCCATGCGGCAGCAGCGCGCTGATTGTTACTCTGTAAAGCTTTTCCATTTGTATATCCTCACTTTCTTTCTGGGCATCTGCCCAATATCATTATACAAGTATTGCTGTATGCTTGCAAGCATTATTCTAGCATACTGCTTCTGCTGTATTGCATTCCCGTCCATTCCTGCATGTGCGCATATGCTTGCATGCTGTTTCATGCTAGTATACTTTTTGTTTACATGCTTGCAGGTGAGTACATGCATGCAGGTGTGCATAAAACACGCCACATGCTT
>JAEIGA010010690.1_pt1 | contig 13924 bp, 11 predicted proteins | sample 9270691 | NCBI WGS metagenome assembly JAEIGA01 (sample SAMN17057246, study PRJNA624740) | gut metagenome | biome: biome; isolation source: fecal sample | host: Bos grunniens | place: China: Xizang | collected 2019 | reverse complement strand
GTTCCGAAATTATGACCTAATGAAACAACATAATCCTCAATATAACTATCTCCACCAGAACAAGTATAAATAGTATACCCTTGTTCTGTGCAAGTAGATGCCACAATACTAGTAGTGTAACTATGTTCATGCCCACAAGCAGTTAAGCCTAATATAGAACATAAAGCCAAAGGTAAAACTAATAATGTCATTAAAAGTTTTCTTTTCATAAAAGCCTCCTAAAATAAAAAAGTGCGACAACCGAAGTTGTCGCACAAAAACGCAAACTCCGATAGTCGCCAAACCAATTTAATGTGAAAGGTGTTACCATATCTACATTGTAGGAATTTGCATTTTATCAAATTCTAATATAGACATAGCAACAAAAATATATTCCCTAAAAAGAAAATACACCTTTCCACACATATATTAAATTGATTTGGCACTATTATTATATCACCATCTAAAACAAAAATCAATTAATTTGAATAAAAAAGTTCAAACGCAATCACCACTTGTCCGCCACGGGAAAGGACACCGATATGGCAGTTTCTATTAGGGATTTTTATCCATAATAAAAGTGTAGCACACTATACTTTCAAATGAAAGTAGTGTGTTCATCAAAACAAAGAGAAAAGGATAGCAAAAAAATTTTGCTATCCTTTTATAGTTCCTAAAAAATCCCTACAGGAAGAGCGACTAGCCGAGTTTTTTGTTGCTTTTTAATTAATCGTTACAGAAAAAGTCCGTGCTGTTTGCTTCAAAAGGTTTTCTGCCGACGCTAGTGTTGTCTTTGCTTCTAAATCTTAGTTCGGGGATAGGATTAGGCGCGATTTCAAACCTATAATCTTTGCCGTAAGAATTGATATGCGCTTCTATAACTTCGTGCGAAGGCACTATATTCGTTGTTGGGTTAATAATATTTTGATATTGAAAGAAGTTTGCGTCTTTTTTAAGTTCGTCAACGTTGACGTATTCTTCTAGGTGGCCGGTAAACTGTACGGTAGACGATAAAACGTCTCTAACGTAAGAAATATTTTCGTGAAGACTGATAGGATCGGGGAACGTTCCGTCTGGGATAACTTCTTGCCAATGTTTCTTTTCATATTTTTCCAAAAGTTCGCTCGCTTTTTTCAGATGGGCAATCTCCATCGCTAAGTTTTCTTCCCAAAGCGCCTTAACGTAACGGTCGGTTTCGGTGTTGTAGCACGACCAGTACAAATAACACTCGGTGTACTCGTGCCACAAAAGCATTTCTAACCAAGTAGCGTTAGAATCCATAAGCGACTCGTATTGAGTAACGTGCTCTTCTTCAACTTGCGCTATTTCCATATACAACTTTCTTGCAAGGTCGTTTTCTGCAAGGTTTGTAATATTCATGTAATAGTTCATAGTTTGTTGTTCCGCTGCGGTTATAATCATAGTGTTTAAAACCGTTTGCTTATCCGCAGTTTTAGAGTTGATATTTCTCTTTACGTTGTCTTTGTTAAATCTGTGGTGCGAGATAGTGGGTCTACCGGGCATAATCTCGGTATACTTCCCAACCAACCGCTCGGCTTTTACGCCTTGCATCATTTCTAAAAGATTTGCGTAACGGTAAAGGTGGTCAAAGTCTTCTAATAAAGCAAAGTCTAACGCTTTTTTAACGTAGCAATCTTTTTCTTTTTTGGCTAGTTCGCACGTTAAGTCTACCGCTAGTTGTTCGTACCCGATAGTGTGTTCTAGCGGGCTTTCGTTACATGGTTTTAGCAAAGATATTTTTATCTGTTGCTGTTTTTCGATAGACCGTGTGACCGAAAGTTCACGGCGCAAATCGTTGTCGGTAACGTGGCGTGCGAGTTGGTGTGAAAACCAGTTGGCTTCAAACTCCGTGCCGTTCATTAAAATAATTCGCGTTTTAGTATACGGGTCAACGTCGTACTTGTTGTATTGTTTGGGATAGAGTTGCTTCCAGTTTTGAAAACTGGACAATAGATTAATAGATTTTTCGTTAAAAGGGTTCAATTTTTATCTCCTTATAAAACTTTTTTTGCGTAGCAATCGCTTATATATATATTATGACCTAAAAAGTTTTAAAAGTTACTCGTAAAAAATCAAAAAGATTTAAGGCTCTATTCGTTTGCTTTTTATTGCTTATAGATGTTAATATATTATAGGTTAGTTAATTAGGGGAAAGTTATGGCACGAAAGACAAAAAAAATTTCAGAATTATTGTGGCTGTTTGGTATATTATTCGTTTCGCTAGGCGTTTGTTTGTGTAACAAAGCCGACCTTGGCGTTTCTATGATAGCCGCGCCGTCGTTTATCGTTGCCGAGGCATTGTCGGTAGTTTGTCCGTTTTTTAGCGTTGGCGTCACCGAATACGTGCTTCAAGGCGTGCTGTTGATATTGATGTGCGCGATTATGCGTAAATTCCACTGGATATATTTAACGTCTTTTATAGTGGCGGTTTTATACGGCTATACCATAAACCTATTTTTGTTTTTGTTTAAAGACGTGGTAATTACGGCGGTTTACTTGCGTTGGTTGGTACTACTTGTCGGTATTTTCTTGATAGGCTTTGGCGTTGCGTGCTTTTTTAGAACGTATTTGCCACTGCAAGTCTACGAACTGTTCGTTGCCGAAATATCTAAAAGATTTTCTCTTAAACTAAGCAAGGTTAAACTAGTCTTCGATTTTTCTTTGCTTGCGTTATCTTTGATACTCGTATTTACTTTGTTCGGCGACGCTAATTCGTTCGATTGGTCGAGTATATATTACCACTCATACCACAACGTAGGACTTGGTACGTTAGTTATAACGGTACTTAATTCGCCCGTTATTTCTCTTTGCGGAAAGGTGATAGATAAGTTTTTCGTTCCCGTTCCCGCATTTAATAAACTTTGCAAATTTTTAGAAATCAAATACTAACACAAAGGAAAAGGTTATGACATTCAAAAAAGGGCTAAAAGACGGAACACCTATAATGCTTGCATATTTTGCCGTATCACTTGCGTTCGGCGTGAGCGCGGTGGCTTTAGGCGTGCCTAATTACGTTGCGCTTATAATGTCTATGACCAACTTGACTTCTGCAGGGCAACAAGCGGGCGTTATAATCGTTGCGTCCTTAGGCTCGGTATTAGAAATTATTTTAACCCAGTTAATCATAAATTCAAGATACTTTTTAATGAGTTTATCATTGTCGCAACGGCTAGACAAAAAATTTACTCTTGCCGATAGGTTTTTGTGCGCCTTCGGTATAACGGATGAAATCTTTGCGGTTGCCGTTTCACAAAAAGAAAGGGTAACGAAAGGGTATATTATAGGCCTTATTTTGCTCCCGTTTATAGGTTGGTCATCAGGTACGCTAATAGGCGCGTTAATCGGTGATTTTATGCCAGAGTTTATCGTAAACGCTCTTCAAATTGCCATATACGCCATGTTTATAGGCATAGTTTTGCCAGACTGCGTTAAAAACTATAAAATAATTCCCGTAGTGCTAATAAGCGTTTCGTTAAGCGCGGTTATGTATTTCGTGCCCGTTTTCGCCCCGCTTAAAAACGTTGCGTGCGTGCTTTGTGCAATAGTTGCAAGCGTAATAGGCGCTATAATTTTTCCGATCCCGAAAGAAGAAGGTGAGCAAAATGAATAAGACGTTATATATGTTAATATTAGTTTTCGTAATGGCGCTCGTAACCTATATCATACGCGTTTTGCCTTTCGTTTTGTTCAAAAGTAAAATAAAATCTAATTTTATTCGAAGCGTGCTATACTACGTTCCTTATACCGTCTTAATGGCTATGACTTTCCCCGCAATATTTTTCGTAACGGGCAACGTCATAACGTCAACCGTGGGTACGGTGGTAGCAATACTGTCGTCACTTAGCAAAAAATCAATGATGGTAGTTTCCGCTGTCCTTTCCGTATTAGCAGTGCTTGCAACTTACGGAATACTTCAGTTGGCATAAGAAATAATTAAAATCACTTAAAAAGCCCCGTGCCGAAATCGGCACGGGGCTTTATTTATACGTTTATAAAACGAACTATTTTTCGAACTTAAAGTCCAACCATTTCCCACCGTTTTGACGGTGTAGTTCTTCGGTGGCGATAAAAAATTCTTCAACCACGTTTTGTTCGGGATAAAACTCAACGAACTCGCCGTTAACGAAGGTGTAAAACCTAGAAACGTCGGTACACATTCCGTAAGTCGGCAGGTTTTTAATATCTATAAAAAATTCGAAGGGCGAACCTTCGTTAGTACCCTTAAAACTTAGCCCCGTTTTGTCTAACGTTAAAAGTCCTTCGCCCGTGATAATCGACGTGCGTTGGTTTTTAAGCATTTCGTATTTAGGTAGAGTGCCAAGTTTAACAAATGCCGACAACGAATAGCCGTCTTTTTTCACTTCTTCTCTAATAACGTTGCGTTGCATGTTAAACCAAGCCGTTTGCGTGCGTGGGATAACCGAGTTTTCGATGGGCGTAAGTTTATAAGTTTCGTCCATAGTAGCGCTATTCCCACATGCTGAACAGGTGATAGTGTTGCCACTAGTTGACATGGTGTGCTTTTTGTTACATTTAGGGCACCAAAAAAGCAAGTCTTCTAAATGTTCTATACCGTTGTCGCCGATATTAAACTTGTACTGTTTTTCTAGGTTCCACTCGTAATCGTCGTGATAAATTTTTTGATTAATTTCATCTTCTATTTGTTCGGGCGAAAGGTTGTCCAAATCTTCGGGCTCAAACATTTTGTTGATTTCCACTTCAATTTTTCCGCATCTATCGTTAAGATTGTACTTAGGGCTAGTCAAATATCCACCCTTAATCACCGAATAATAAACGGGCAACTTAAAGTGCTTAATAAATTTACCCGTGCCAAGCGCGACTGGTTGGTTTGCCCCCGAGATAGAACTCATTCCTTCGGGGAAAATGACTATTCTACCACCGCTTTTGATAACGCGCGTTATCTCTTTAATGGCGTAAGCGTCGGGGGTAAAATTTTTCTTAGGAATAACTTTTAGTAGTTTAAACACGCCTGCAAGGTGGCTACGATGAAATTCGTTATAGCCCGCAACGTAGTTTAATTTTTGTGGTAGTAGCGGAACGCCAGTAAAGATATAGTCAAGCCTTGACGCGTGGTTAGATATAAAAATATACGGGCGTTTTTCCTTTTTAATATCGCAATTAATATTACACGAAACGTTGTATTTTTTATACACGAAAGTTTTCCAAACCCACCCAAGTAACCCATACATAAACCCAGGTCGTTTAATTTTTCGTGCTTTAATTTTATCAGCGACAGTCAACTTTTCCATAAACAATTTCACTTCCTATTTTAGTTAAGAATATTGTATTATAAATCATGCAAATAGTCAACCACAAAACAAAAAACAGGCGCGGAAAAATCCGAGCCTGTAAAAAAATTAAACTGCTTTTAAAACGGTTAACGAAGCGTCGTTAAAGGATTTAGCAAAAGTCGAAGTGTTCACGAGCGTCAAAGTAGAAGCGCCGTCTACGTTAAGCAAAATAGTTTTGCTTGAAGATCCGTTTGCACTTTCAATTATGGTTTCACCGGGAACAAGCGCCCCGTTCAAATATAGGCTTACCGAAGTCGTACCCGTTCCTGAAGCCGAGTAAAAGTAAGACACTAAATACGACCCCGCTTCAGCTAGGTTAACCGAGTTGTTAGAAACAGTCATCGTACTTCCGGGCGTTTGAGCGTTGAACGTTAAAGGGATAACGTCGCCACTAGCAACGGTGGTCACTACACCTAAACTAGCGTATATTATATCGTTAGTTCCGGCAGGACCTTGTGGACCAACTGCACCGGTAGCACCCGTTGCGCCTTGCGGACCTACGGGACCGATAGGACCTTGTGGACCAACCGCACCGGTAGCACCCGTTGCGCCTTGCGGACCAGCGGGACCGATAGGACCTTGCGGACCAATCGCACCGGTAGCACCCGTTGCACCTTGCGGACCTACGGGACCTTGTGGACCCATAGGACCAATAGCGCCCCTAGAGCCAGCGGGACCTTGCGGACCAACGGGCCCGCGTATTAATAAATTGTTACAGTTTCTATTGCATCCAAAACAGCACATAAAATTTCCTCCTTAGTGTAACGTTATATATTATGAAATATAAGAAGGAAAAGTTACCAATAAAAAGCCCCGAAACGATAAATTTCGTTTTAGGGCAATAGGCTAATTCTTTTTATCGGGAAAATCTATTTGCGTAAAAATCATTTTAGGATGGTAGCACATTTGATCGTCTTCATGGAAGTTATCTCCAAACGCGCGAGTTGATGACATTTTAAGATATTTCGCCTGCGCTTCGGCGAGCAAAACTCCGTCAAGCGAATAAATTTCGCCTTTTGCGGAAAAACCTATTTTAGAATCAAACGTTACGTATCCGCGTGCTTTAACTTTTACGTCTATGGGTACGGGCTTTCTAAAAGTTACTGAAAGCGTGGTTGTAACGCCGTAGGTGGTGGGCTCGTTTATCCAAAGCGCTCTGCCCATAATTTCGTCAAGCAACGACGAAATCATACCCCCGTGCGTGCGTTCAGGATAACTTTGGTGCTCGTTTTTAAACGAAAAAACGCTTGCAACGCTATTATCGTCTAAAACGTGAAAAACCGCTTGTAGACCAAGTGTGTTTTCCATGCCACATATTATGCAATTTTTACTGTTTTTTTGAACGCTTAAAACTTTCATAAATTTACTCCTTGAATAGATTTTAACACACAAAGTGAATAAAAAACAAGAAATAAGTGCAAAAAATCGTAAAAAAACGCCCCTAAAACGCCAAAAATTTAGTTTGGTATTGACATTGTAGTATTGTTAGTTTATAATTAATTAGTAATTGTTTACGGGGGAAATATGAAAAAAACAACACCAAACGATAATCGTGTAATAGACAAGGTGGGGATTTTTAGTATCCGCTGGTTGCTACTGTTATACGATTTTATTATTTTTGCAGTAATTGTCGGCTTACTTTTAGTGCTTCCGCTTGCGTTAGAAGGGTTTAACGAACTGCAAATAGTTTATAACGTATTAGCACTATTCGTTCCGCTGTTTGTACTTAGATGGGCGTTTGGAATTTACAGTAGGTTGTGGCGTTACGGCGAAGTTAAGAACTATATTCAACTTGTTTTAACCGACGGGTTGGCAATAGCGGTATGCTTTTTGTTAATGCTTGTTTTACCGATTGAAAAGATTAATCCGTTTATAGCGTTAGCATGCTCGTTTATGGTGCTAACGTATACCGTATCTATTCGTATGATTTATAGGTATGTTTATAAAAACAGTTTCCGCTCTACGAAAACTGCGGTGTGGTTGCGCAAAGTTTTAAAGGTTTTGGCGGGCTATAAAGGTAAAACTTCAACCGTTAATCAGAGTAGAAAAATAAACGTTGCAATCGTTGGTGCGGGCAGAGTGGGAACTTCACTCGCAGAAGAATTGCTTTTAAGCGAATATTCTACCTATTATCCCGTGTGTTTTATAGACGTCAATACTGACAAAATAGGTCGTAAAATACTCAATATTCCCGTTCTTAAAGAAGATAATTTGCTTTGTGAGAAATTAAAGGCGCTTGCTGTTCAAGAAATAGTTTTGTCAACTCCAAGAATGCAACTTGAACGCAAGAAAAAACTTTTCGATTATTATAGGAATTTGGGGTACGAAATAAAGGTATACGATTATCCCACTATTGAAACGACGGAGAACGGCAAACGTCATTTAAGAGAGTTTAGCATAGAAGAACTATTGCTTAGAAAATCATTGACGGTGATGGACGAGCATACTCGTTCGTACTATAAAGATAAAGTCGTTATGATAACGGGTGGCGGTGGAAGTATAGGCTCGGAACTATGTCGTCAAATAGCCAAAATGCAACCGTCGAAATTAGTTATACTAGACGTTTATGAAAACGGTGCTTACGACGTTCAACAAGAACTTAAAATGAAATACGGCAATTCTCTTGAAATAGAAATGGAGATTTTGTCGGTAACTAATTTTTCGGCGTTAGAGCGCGCGTTTGCTTCCCATAAACCTAACGTTTTGTTGCACGCTGCGGCGCACAAACACGTGCCTATGATGGAAAAGAACTGTATAGAAGCGGTAGAGAACAACGTTTTCGGCACACTTAACACGGTGGTTTTAAGTGAAAAATACGGGGTAGAGCGTTTCTTAATGGTTTCTACCGACAAGGCGGTTAACCCGACTAACGTTATGGGTGCAACTAAACGTATGTGCGAAATGATAGTGTTTGCACATAGTGCAAAATCGAGTAAAACTTCGTTTAGCGCGACAAGGTTTGGCAACGTTTTAGGTTCGGCGGGCTCGGTAGTTCCGTTGTTTAAGCGCCAGATTGCACGTGGTGGCCCGATAACTTTAACCGACAAGCGCATTATAAGATATTTTATGACTATACCCGAAGCGACGCAACTTGTTCTAAAAGCGGGTGCGTTTGCAAAGAACGGCCAACTTTTCGTGCTAGATATGGGTAAACCCGTTAAGATATTAGACCTTGCGGAAAATATGATATTACTTTCAGGCATGCAACCGTATAGAGATATAGAGATTGTAGAAACGGGGTTAAGACCGGGTGAAAAACTGTACGAAGAATTACTAATCGACACTAAGACTTTAACCAAAACGGAAGACAAACAAATCTTTATAGAGCAAGAAAGACCGTTAACCGAAGAACAACTTGAAAGAAAGTTAGAAACGTTAAAGAAGGTTATCGAAGGTGGAACGGACGACGATATGCGAAACGCATTAAAAGAAGTGGTGCCCACTTTTCACGCTCCATCAGAAGTGAAAGAAAACAAAATTCTAACCGAAAAAAATATGGGCAAGGACAACCTTGTAGGCTAAAATTATTAACCGCCGTTTTCTTACGCAGAAAGTTCGGCGGTTTTTTTATTGGTAAACGAAAACAAAATAACACTATGCGATTGCGTTAACCGTGCTACGCGTGATATAATAAACGAAAGGTTTAATTCACCGCAAATGGTATAATAAGAATAAGGTTTTGCCAAAATAATAAGTAAAGTGGGGTCATTATGTTAGATAACCGTAGTCTTGCTTTACTGAATTATATAAACGGCGAGTGCGTGAATTCGGGCTATAAAATCTTTTCTTATTCCGAACTAGTTTTCGCGCTCCCAAAAACACTAAAAAGTGATAAAGAAAACGTTGTAGAAAGCGTTAACCACCTATCTTCTCGAGAATACGTTACGGTTAAGTATCAAGACGGGGACGAAGTGTGTTTATGCCCAACGGTAAAGGGTAGAACGGTTTTTGAAACTCGGTTGCAAAACGTTATAGACGAACGTCGCAAAGAAAAGAAATATTTTCTCGCCTGTTTAACGGGAAGTTTTGTCGGCAGTTTGGTAGGACTTATAATATACGCCTTGATAGGGGCGTTGTTATAAAGACTTTAATGCTACCTTATAAAAAGGACAAAACGTTGCGCGCGCTTATTAAATTAATCGGCGAAAAACCCGCGTTACTGATAACCCCACCCGATTTAATAAACTGCGTTGCCGAAGAAGGTATGGACCAAGAAAGGTTAGAAAAGACGTTAAACGACTTGTTTCTAGAAGGTTATATCGATTTAGTGTATTCTGAACGGCAAAAGGAAAGGGTGTACTGTATAACCTTATGTAAAAAAGGCAAGGAATACGAACGTGCGCGAAAAGAGATAGTCCGCGGGCTAGTGTATAAATTGATTGTGACGGCGATTTTCGCCGTAATAAGTTTTGTTTTTGGATTAATATTAAAGGCAATTTTTACTTAGATGAAAAAATTATTCAAGTTAAAATCTAAATATTTACCTACGGGAGACCAGCCCCAAGCCATAGAAAAACTAACCGAAGGCGTGTTAGACGGGTTAAGGGAACAGGTCCTTTTGGGCGTTACCGGTAGCGGAAAAACGTTTACTATGGCAAACGTGATAGCAAACTTAAACCGCCCAGCGCTAGTTATTGCGCACAATAAAACGCTTGCCGCTCAACTATGCAACGAGTTTAGGGAGTTTTTTCCCGAAAACCGCGTAGAGTTTTTCGTGTCATATTACGACTATTATCAGCCTGAAGCCTACGTTCCAAGTACCGATACTTATATAGAAAAAGACCTTGCAATAAACGAAGAGATAGATAAACTTCGCCACTCGGCAACCTGTTCGTTGTCCGAGCGAGAAGACACTATAGTAGTTGCTTCCGTTTCGTGTATATACGGCTTAGGCGCTCCAGAAGAATATTATAGACTTGCCCTTTCTATCCGTCCCGAAATGGAGATGAGTAGAGAAGAGTTAATGCGCAGACTAGTAGATATTCAGTACGTTAGAAAAGACGTTGATTTTTCGCGTTCATCGTTTAGGGTACGTGGCGACACGGTAGATATTTTCCCGTCGTCTAACACCGAAATACTAATTCGAGTTGAATTTTTCGGCGATACGGTGGATAGAATATGCGAAGCCGAGTTCGTAACGGGTAGGGTGATTTCGGAACTTAAACACGCGGTAATTTTCCCCGCAAGCCATTACGCAGTCGCGAAGGAAAAAATGGATTTGGCGACGTGTATGATAGAAAAAGACTGCGCCGAAGAAGTGGAGTGTTTTACGGCAAACGGCAAACTTATCGAGGCACAACGACTAAAAGAGCGCACTAACTACGATTTAGAGATGATGCGAGAGATAGGGTTTTGCAAGGGCATAGAAAATTACAGTAGATACTTCGACGGTCGTGAAATAGGTCAGCCACCCTTTACTTTATTAGACTATTTCCCGAAAAATTTTATAGTGTTTATTGATGAATCGCATATAACTATTCCGCAAATAGGCGCTATGTATAGTGGCGACCGTTCTAGAAAACAAAATTTAGTGGAATACGGGTTTAGACTAAAATCGGCGTTCGATAACCGCCCGTTAACCTTTGAAGAGTTTGATGCACGTGTTGGGCAACTGATATGCGTTTCGGCGACTCCAGCGGAATACGAACTTAAAAACGCCGGACAAGTGGTGGAACAACTAATTAGACCTACGGGACTTTTAGACCCAGAGATAGAAATAGTGCCCACTAAAAACCAGATAGACCACTTGCTTAAAGAGATAAACAAGGTAACTGCAAGTGGTGGTAGGGTGTTAATTACCACTCTCACCAAAAAAATGGCGGAAAGCCTTACTGAATACTTAAAAGAAAATGGTGTTAAAGTAAGGTATATGCATAGCGATATAGACACACTTGAACGTATAGAAATCGTTTCATCTTTGCGTAACGGTGAGTTCGACGTGCTTTGCGGAATTAATCTTCTTAGAGAAGGTTTAGATTTGCCCGAAGTTAAATTAGTCGCTATACTCGACGCGGATAAAGAAGGATTTTTGCGTAGCCAAACTTCACTTATCCAAACGATAGGTAGGGCTGCAAGAAATAGTGAAGGTAGGGTTATAATGTACGCAGACGTTGTAACGGGCAGTATGCAACGCGCTATCGATGAAACGGAGCGCCGTAGGAAAATTCAAAAAGAATACAACCAAAAGCACAATATTACACCGAAAACCATTATAAAAGACGTAGTTAACAGTTTAGAAATAACGAAGAAAGCCGACAATACGAAACAGGTTAAAAAGCAAGATATTCCCGACGAGATAGAAAAATTAAAAGCGCTTATGAAAATTGCGCAAGCTAACCTAGATTTCGAGCGGTGTATAGAAATCCGCGACACTATAGCAAAACTTAAATTAAAAATGAGAAAGTAGAGATGAAAGATTATTTAGTTATAAAAGGCGCAAGAGAGAACAACTTAAAAAACGTTAATCTAACCGTGCCGAGAGATAAATTAGTCGTGTTCACGGGCTTATCGGGTAGCGGTAAGTCTACTTTGGCGTTCGAAACTATTTATGCCGAAGGTCAACGTCGCTACGTAGAGAGTTTATCTAGTTATGCAAGAATGTTTTTAGGGCAAATGAAAAAGCCTGACGTAGACCTAATCGAAGGCTTATCCCCCGCAATATCAATCGACCAAAAAACCACGTCTCACAATCCACGTTCAACGGTTGGTACGGTAACTGAAATATACGATTATTTTAGGTTGCTATTCGCACGAATAGGTAAGCCCCATTGTCACGAGTGCGGTAGACCGATTGAAAGGCAAACGGTAGACCAAATAGTAGACAAAATTCTTGAGTTTAAAGAAGGTACTAAAATACTGATAAACGCGCCCGTAGTACGCGGAAAGAAGGGAGAGTTTAGTAAGAATTTAGAAAGTTATCGCAAGAGCGGATACGCCCGTGTTGAAATAGACGGGGTAGTTTACGACCTTAACGAAGAGATAAAACTCGAAAAAAACGTCAAGCATAACGTAAGCGTGGTTATCGATAGGCTAGTCGTTAAAGAAGGTATTCAAAAACGGCTAAACGACAGTTTAGAAACGGCGCTAAAACTTGCCGACGGGCTAGTAACCGTGCAAGAATTAGACGGGGAAGAACGACTTTTTTCAACCAAATATTCTTGTCCTGATTGTGGAATTAGTATCGAAGAAATAGAACCGCGCTTGTTTTCGTTTAACAACCCGTTCGGCGCGTGTCCAGAGTGCCATGGCTTAGGGTTTAGAAACGAAATAGACCCCGATTTAATTGTTAAAGATAAAAGTAAAACGTTAAGACAGGGCGCGATGACCGTTACCGGTTGGAATTTAGACAACGGTAAAATGGCGGATATATATTTCTCGGCGCTTGCAAAACGCTATAATTTTAGTTTAGACGTTCCCGTTAAAGATTTGCCTAAAGAGATATACGATATGCTCTTGTACGGCAACGGTGGGGAAAAGATTAAAATAGATTACAATACACAAACGTTCTCTGGCAGTTACGATAGTTCGTGGGAAGGTATAGTCCCTAACTTAGAGAGAAGATACAAAGAAACTTCGAGCGACTATACCAAGAGCGAGATAGAAAGGTATATGCGCGTTAGCCCGTGTAACACTTGTAACGGCAAGCGGTTAAAAAAAGAAGCGTTAGCCGTATTAGTTGGTGGTGAAAATATTGCGACTTTAACCGAAATGCCGGTTATCAACCTATATTCGTTCGTAGAAAATCTTAAACTTAGCGAGACGGAAGTTTTAATTGCAGGGCAACTAATAAAAGAGATTAAAACTCGCCTTAACTTCTTGATAGACGTTGGTTTAGGCTATTTAACACTTTCAAGAATGGCAAGCACGCTCTCTGGCGGTGAAGCGCAAAGAATACGACTCGCCACGCAAATAGGTAGTGGGCTAACGGGAGTGTTATATATTTTAGATGAGCCGAGTATAGGCTTGCACCAACGCGACAACGAAAAACTTATTAAAACGCTAAAAAAACTTCGTGATTTAGGCAATACCTTAATAGTGGTAGAACACGACGAAGATACTATGCGCCAAGCCGATTATATAGTTGATATCGGGCCAAAAGCGGGCGTTCACGGTGGTGAAATAGTGGCGCAAGGTAGTGTAGAAGATATAATAGCCGAGCCCCGCTCCATAACGGGCGATTATTTGTCGGGCAGAAGAAAAATCGAAGTGCCGAGCAGTCGTGTTGCGAAAGACGGTCGCACACTAAAAATTATTGGCGCAAAACAAAACAATCTAAAAGACGTCAGCGTTGAAATTCCCGTGGGGTTATTAACTGTCGTAACGGGTGTTTCGGGCAGTGGCAAAAGTTCGTTGATTAACGAAATATTATATCCCGCGCTTGCTGGTAGATTAAACAACGCCAAGGTAAGAGAAGGCAAGTACGATAGAATAGAAGGGATAGAGCATTTTGATAAAGTAATAGCGATAGACCAATCCCCGATAGGAAGAACTCCTCGTTCAAACCCCGCAACGTATACGGGCGTATTCTCTCATATAAGGGAACTATTTGCGTCAACTCCCGACGCCAAAGAGCGTGGGTATAAAGCGGGAAGATTTTCGTTTAACGTGCCAGG
>JAEIGA010010689.1_pt1 | contig 13926 bp, 13 predicted proteins | sample 9270691 | NCBI WGS metagenome assembly JAEIGA01 (sample SAMN17057246, study PRJNA624740) | gut metagenome | biome: biome; isolation source: fecal sample | host: Bos grunniens | place: China: Xizang | collected 2019 | reverse complement strand
GGGTAGATATTCTCGCCCGAAGGACCTACAATCATATTCTTCAAGCGACCCTTGATGAAAATCCAGCCATCCTCAGCGATATAGCCGAGGTCGCCAGTGCGGAACCATCCATCCTCGGTAAATGCCTCCTTTGTAGCCTGCTCGTTCTTATAGTAGCCCATCATGCAACATGGGGTCTTAACCACAATCTCACCCTGGTTGGTCTCTGGGTTGACGTTGTCGAGGCGAATCTGCACTGCTGGCAACGCAGGACCTGTTGAGCCGACGCGTACCATATCGCCCACAGCACCTGCAAGAAGTGGGGCTGTCTCTGTAAGACCGTAGCCAATACCGTATGGGAAGCCACCCTCCAAGAGGAAGCGCTCTGCCTCCGACTCGAACTTAGCGCCGCCGATAGCGAAGAAGCGCATACGACCACCGAAGAGCTTTTTAAGCGAGTTACCCGCAATCTTGTGCAGAATCTTACGCGACCAGTCCCAGCCGTATAGTTTGCGTGTGATAGGGTTCTTCTCGAACGTAGGGCGCACCTTGCTACGGTAGATTTTCTCCATAATAAGAGGTACAGATGCAATAACCGTAGGGCGCACCTTAGCCAACGCAGGCATAAGAGCCGATGCGGTAGGTGGGCGGTCCATATAGTGCACCTGAGCACCGCGCGAGAATGGGTAAATCATACCGAGGGTACACTCGTAGGTGTGTGCCAATGGTAGGATTGAGAGCAACACATCCTCCTTGTTATAGTCGAAGAGTGGTGGGATGATTGTTGTCTGCGCTGCAATGTTGTAGTGCGAGAGCATCACGCCCTTAGGCTTCGATGTAGTACCCGAGGTGTAGATGATAGCTGCCAAGTCCGTAGGCTCTGGGATGCGCTTCTCGGCACGCTCAGTAACGCGTTGTGAGATAACGTTTAGACCCTTAGTGCGGACTACGATATTCATTCTGTCGAGTGTCTCCTTAGAGAGTTTTGTGTAGAGCTTATCCGACACAAGGATAGCCTTTGCCTCCGAGTGTGCGATAATAAGGTCGAGCTCGTCGCTTGTGAAGTCGGGTAGGATAGGCACTGCCACCATACCGGCAGTGGTAATTGCGAAATAGGATACGCCCCAGTTAGGCATACTGCTACTGAGGATTGCAACTCTGTCGCCAGCACCCACGCCAGCATTTAGGAGTAGCTCCTGAAGCGTCTCAATACGCTTGCCCACCTCCTTATAGCTGACCTCCTCGCCACCAATCATTGCAAAGGCGATGCGCTCTGAGAAATTAGTAACGCTGTGTGTTACCAACTCGTGTAGAGTGTTAAAAGTCATAATTGTTCTTTTTATTAAGTTCGGATTTGAGAACAAATCGGGTGCTAAGGTACTATATTTTATTAAATAATGTTAAATTTGCACCAAAATATTTTCAATGATACCTAAAAATTTAATCACGAACGCCGCATTGGAGGTGGGCTTCGACATCGTGGGGGTGGTGCCAGCTATGCCGTTGGAGGAGGAGTCGCAGCGCTTTGGCGAGTGGCTCTCTCGGGGAAACCACTCCACGCTATCATACCTCGAACGCAATGGCGACAAGCGCTTCGATGCCTCGAAGTTGGTCGAGGGGGCACGCAGTGTTGTTGTCTGCGGTGTGGCGTATCTCTCGGAGTATAGCCGTGGCTACCCCGCAGGGTGGAGGACAAAGATTGCATCCTACGCCCTTAATCGTGATTATCACCTTGCGATAAGGGAGATGCTCGTGGCTCTTGCTGAGCGCTTGAAGGTGCACTCTCCCGAGCTACGTTTCCGAGCCTTTACCGACTCTGCACCGCTTGCCGAAAAGAGCTATGCACGCCGTGCCGGACTTGGCTGGATAGGGCGCAACTCCCTGCTTGTAACGCCCGAATATGGCTCGATGCTGTTGCTTGGAGAGCTCGTTATAGATGAGGCTGTTGATGAGTATGATGCGCCTAAGGAGTATGTGGGCTGTGGTGAGTGTCAAAGGTGTGTTGAGGTGTGTCCTAATGGCGCTATCTTAGATGGTCGATGTATCGACACAAGACGCTGTATATCGTGCCGTACCGTAGAGCCTATGGCTCAGGGTGAGAGCATAGACCTCAATGGCTGGATATTTGGTTGCGATGCTTGCCAATCGGTGTGCCCGTATAACCAACGAGCTAAGCTTCATCGAAATCCCAATTTTGACCCTATTATCAACCCTCTTGCTCTCGATGCAGAGGCGTGGCTTGGAATGAGTGAGGAGGAGTTCGCGGCGTTGGCAGCCTCTACGCCGATGACCCGTGCGGGGCTGGAGAGAATCAAAAGCAATGTGAAAAGTGAAAGGTGAACTTTGCGATTAAGGTGTGAGCAGAACAAGTTTACTTGTTATGCCGAGCCGTAGCAAAGTCAATTTTCGGTTTTTACTTTTTAGTTTGGTTTAATTTCTTGGTGTAAAACTTTGCTATTACAATATTTTATTGTATCTTCGCAGATTGAATTGTAAAACCGTAATTTTGGTGGTTAAAGAGGGGAAAAATAATAAGAGTAATAATTTAATACCTAAACTAATTATGACAAACAAAGTTCAGACTCCTGAGAATGACCTAATGGTCGAGACTAAGGGTAAGTTGGAGATTTTCTTCGACAAGTATGGTGACAAGCTTCTTAAGGCTGTTATCGGTATCGCTATCGTAGCGGTTGTTATTTTCCTTGCTATTAGCGTAGTTAAGAGTAGCTCACAGAAGAAGGAGCAGGCAGCTCAGGCTGCGTTGACAGTAGCGCTTACATCGGATGCTGAGGTTGCAGCTTTCGAGGCTATTGTTGCTGAGTATGAGGGTACTGCCGCTGCAAACACTGCGGTTTACGTTGCTGGCGCTGAGCTTCTTAAGGCTGGTGATGTTGAGGCTGCTAAGGCTATGTTGGCAAACTATAAGAATGCTAAGGGTGTAGCTGCTGAGGTTATCAACGGCTTGGTTTACACTCTTCGTGGCGACATCGCTGTTGAGGAGAACGACCTTGCTGGTGCTGCACAGCTCTTCGCTGAGGCTCTTGCTGCAAGCGCAGATGTTCAGACTTGGGAGACTAACAGCGTAAAGCTTGCGTTGGTATACGCTGCTATTGGCGATGAGGCTAAGGCTCAGGAGGCTTACAAGGCTCTTGTTGCTCGCTTCCCACAGCTTAAGCAGAAGTACACAAAGTGCATCGCTGAGTAATTACAACGGATTGATAGATTGAGGGTATGAAGCGCAAGAGTAGCGAGAATTCGATTGATATGAAGTTCGGTGTTATCGCCGTAAACGAGTGTGCAGACTTTATAGCAGCCAACCTTGAAGCCGTTGCTGAGGCTCTCAGAGCGCAGGGTTGTTTGGAGGAGAATATCGTTATTAAGTATGTTCCTACGCTCCATGACTCGGTTGTCGCTACGCAATTTATGGCGCAATATACCGATGTTGACGGTGTTATCATCGTAGCCCCTAAGGCACAGCTTATGGAGTGCTTGCCACTGATGAATGGCATTATCCAGGTTCAGGTGCAGTGGACGTTAGTGGTAGAGATTGGTGGCGCAGAGTGCGCTAAGAATATCGTCACGATGATATCGCTACAAAACGAGTTGGAACTTGCCTCGGGCCCAAGTCGCGCCGAGTGCTCAGACTTCTGTTAAATAATAAACATATATTATAATAAGGGGCGTTTCTTTCGGAAATGCCCCTTTTTTGTAGGTGAAAACTGAAAAGTGAAAGGTGAAAAGTAAGGTGCGCTTCGCGCGAGTTTTATAAATATGCGTCGCAGACACCACACTTTTCAGTTTTCACCTTTCACTTTTCACTTAAAAAGCCGTAGCCTTTTAATCATTACTAATTGTATAGATAAGGTGTTCCAGCTCGCGGATAAGGTTGCGCTGTGGGTCCTCAGGAGCGTAGAGGGCGAACATTATCACGGTTGCCTTGTTTGTGGCGTTGTCGACATTTACGAATGCGACCATAGGACCGCCCATAAAGTCGTTAGCTACCTCCCACCAGCAACGTATCTCCATCCACTCCCTGCCTGCAATCATCACACCTGGGGTAAAGGTCATTGATGATGGCTCGTTGCTAATGCGCATATATGAGTGCTTTGCCCCCTTGCTCGATATTGTGGCGAGCTTGTTATCTATAGCCGACATCACCGAAAAGGCACGCATATCTTCGGGTAGCGAGGCGTCGATTGGTGTGGTAAAGGCAAAGATGTAGTCGGCGCGCTTAGGGAAGTCGCGGATATACCATAGCAGTTCGCTATCGCGTGTTGTAGCCTTATAGAAGTATGATGGTATGACCATATCGAGTCCTGTGTGCGCCTTAAAGTCTGCCATAAGTTGCTCGGCAGGGCGTGCAGAGTTGTAGATGTTGCTACGGTTGCGCTCTGCCTTCTCGAACTCCGAGCGTAGGGTAGTGGTGGCATCGGCGATAAACTGCACGGCATCGGCAGCGCTTGGTGCAGTTATGGTAATCAGAGTCTGTGGGCGTGCATAGGCGTTTTTGGTCACGGAGTATGTCGCCTTTGTAGCCGTAGGGTTGATACTTATAATAAGAATATTGGGATACTTGCGGTCGAGCTCCGTTGCACGTGCTGGCTCCACCTGCTTTACGATATTAAAGTAGCCTTCGGGACGTGTAAGACCTGGCGCACGCTCCTCCAACAAATCACATACGGCATAGCTAAGTTCGCCACGCCACACATCGTCGTTGCACATAACTACGACATCGTACGCCTTGCCCATAGTGTTCTTCTCTGGCAGGGCGCTCTTAGTGCGGCAACCACCCACTATCAAAACCATCGCCAATAGAATGGCGCTAAATATTGCTCTCTTCATACCTTATTATATATAATCATTGTTATGATGGCAAAGTTAACTATATTTTTCAAAAATTAAAAATATTATTATCTTTGTGGTCTAAATAGGGTACAGTATGAGAATTAAGCCTGGCAGATTGTTACGATGGTTGTTTCCGAATGTCATCTGGAAGATGGATGACAAGGAGGGTTTATACCTCACATTCGACGATGGCCCTACGCCTGGTGTTACGGAGTGGTTGCTCCAAACTCTGGATAAGTACAATGCTAAGGCTACATTCTTTGTGTTGGGTAAGAATGTAGAACTGTATCCTGATTTATACCAACTTATCCTCGATAGAGGACATAAGATAGGTAACCATACCTACTCGCACCAGAAGGGCTGGGAGTTGTCCTTAGAGCGCTATATCGAGGATGTCGACCTTGCGGGAGATATGCTCCATACGGAGCTCTTCCGACCTCCTTATGCACGTGTTACGCGCAAGCAGTTGAAGGTTATTGCCCAGCGCTACCGCATCGTGATGTGGAATGTCCTTTCGCGTGATTATAATACCACGCTCACACCTCAGATATGTCTAAAAGAGACCCTCTACGGTCTGCGTGGTGGCGATATTATCTCGTTGCACGATAGTGCAAAGTCGTTCAAGAATACCAGCGTGGTGCTCCCAGCAATCTTGGAGAGAGCTAAGGAGCTTGGGTTGAAGTGTAAAATCTTGGAGTTGTAGCCTATGCGTGTCGTTGTCGCTGTCACTGCTGCAAGTGGCGCTATCTATGCCCGCCAATGTGTTGAACTACTATTAGAGAGTAGTTCAGTGGAGCGTATTGCACTGATTTATAGCCGTGAGGCTGAGTCTGTTGCAAGGGCTGAGGGTGTGGTAATGCCCGAGGATAGCCGTATCGATCGCTATGATAATGACAATATGTGGGCATCGCCAGCAAGTGGCTCAGCACGCTGGGATAGTATGCTTGTTGTGCCCTCGACGATGGGTACCATTGGGCGTATAGCCTCGGGTGTATCGCAGAGCCTTATTGAGCGCTCAGCAGATGTAATGTTAAAGGAGCGTCGTAGGCTTGTTATCGTAGCCCGCGAAGCTCCCTATTCACTTATTCACTTGCGTAATATGACCACCCTTACCGAGGCTGGTGCTATCATTATCCCCGCATCGCCATCCTTCTATTTCCGTCCTGAGAGCATCGAGGAGCTATGCCTCACAATCTCTGAGCGCGCTGTGGAGTTGGCAGGTATCTCGGTTGCTCACCGAGAGTGGGGCGACTAACTATCTATCGAAAGCCTGCGCTTTAAGGGCTATGCCCTCGCCATCAGGTGTCACAAGCACTACGCCTGCCTCCTCGCGGGTGATGTGACCAATCACATCCACCAAACCGAGTTTCATAACGCTCTCCTGCGCACTTAATGGCACGGTGAAGAGCAGTTCGTGGTCCTCGCCCCCATTGAGTGCTGCGATGACAGGGTCTATGCGCATCTCCTCAGCAAGCTCTGATGTCTGACGTGCGATAGGAATACGCTCAAGGTAGATGCGAGCACCACACTTCGATGAGCGACATATCTGGCGTAGGTCCGAAGCAAGACCATCCGAGAGGTCAATCATAGAGGTAGGCTTGATACCCTCCTCGCGTAGCGCTGAGAGGACATTGACTCTTGCGCGTGGTTTTAGGTAGCGCTCCAAGAGATACTCGTAGCCCTGGAACTTAGGCTCAGGGTTGTCAATATCCTTCAATACGCGCTTCTCACGCTCCAAGAGGTGAAGACCCATATATGCTGCGCCGAGATTCGAGGTGATACATATTAGGTCGTGCTCCTTGGCTCCCGAACGATATGTGATATCCTCCTTCTTAGCGCGACCCGTAGCGCTGATGGTGATTACAAGACCATTCATCGAGGCTGTGGTGTCGCCACCCACGATGTCCACGCCAAGCTCCTCGCAAGCACGCTCCATACCCTCGTATAGGGCATCCAATGCCTCTACCGAAATCTTTGCCGATATGCCAAGAGCTACTACTACCTGCTCAGGCTTACCATTCATTGCGAGGATGTCGTTTACACCGCGCACAATCGCCTTATATCCAAGATGTTGTAGTGGGAAATAACTTAGGTCGAAGTCGATGCCCTCTGTCATCATATCTGTTGTTAGGAGCATCACCTCCTCGCCGAGGTCTATAATGGCAGCGTCATCGCCCGCAGTGGTTAGCGACGAGGCGTTGCGCTTTTTAAGGCGTGCTGTGAGGCGGTCGATAAGTCCATACTCGCCCAATGATGCAATTTCAGTTACTCCCTTATTCATAATGCTTGTTCTTAAATTTTCTGCAAAAGTATTATATGGATTGGAATATTGCAAAAAAAAATATATCTTTGCCTCAAATTTTTTCGAAACAAGGAATAACTAAGACTAAAACATAAAACTTAATAGAGATGTTGAACATTATACTTTTTGGAGCGCCAGGATGTGGCAAGGGTACTCAGGCAGCACGTTTGGCTGAGCACTACGATTTGTACCATATTTCGACAGGCGAGGTTATACGCTCAGAGATTAAGCGTGGCACAGAGTTGGGTAAGAGTATGGAGGGTTATATCTCACGCGGTGAGCTTGCGCCAGACTCTATCGTGGTGGAGATGGTGCGCGACTATATGCGTTCACACAACGATAAGGGTTGCATCTTCGATGGCTTCCCACGTACTACTGCTCAGGCAGAGATTTTCGATACATTGCTTGCAGAGATTGGCTCTAAGGTCGATGTGATGATATATATGGATGTTCCAGAGGAGGAGCTTGTTAAGCGTATCTTGTTGCGCGGTAAGGACTCTGGTCGCGCCGATGATGCTTCTGAGGATGTTATCCGCAACCGCATCGAGGTATATCGCCAGCAGACCGCTGTTGTAGCCGACCACTATACTAAGCAGGGCAAGTACTCTGAGGTTAACGGTCTTGGTACTTTCGATGAGGTATTCGACCGCCTCGCAGAGGTTATTGATGCTAAGAGATAGTAAATAGATAAAAATATACCTACGCGGGCGGTTTCGATACAATAATTCGAGGTCGCCCGCAGTTTATATAATGTGAAAAGTGAAAACTGAAAGGTTAAAAGTATGGTGCGCTTCGCGCAGATTTTATAATGTGAAAAGTGAGAACATAAAAGGTGAAAACTAAACAGAATATATTTATAAAGTATATCCTTATTGCTCTGCTCTCTCTCTTTGTCGTTAGTGTCGAGGCTAAGAGCTACCGTGTGCGCGATATTCAGAATGTGCAACGTATCGATAGCCGACGCTTTGTCTCGAATCCAGATGGCATACTCTCGCGTGAGGCGGTCTCTGTTCTCGATTCGATATGTTATGCCTTGAAGGAGAGTGGTATTGCTGAGGTTGCTATCGTCGCGGTGGATGATATTCGTCCTCGCGATATGGTAGGCTTCTCGCAGGAGTTGTTCGAGGGCTGGGGTGTCGGTGACGATGAATTGGACAACGGTCTTGGCATTCTGCTTGTGGGCGATATGCGCGAGATACGCTTCCATACGGGTTATGGCTTGGAGGGTGTACTTCCTGATGCCCTCTGCTACCGCATACAGCAGGATTATATGGTACCATATTTCCGTGCGGGCAACTACTCCGCTGGTATGGTTGCTGGTCTGCGTGCCGTGGATAACGTACTCCAAAATGGCGAACTTCCTACCGCAGAACGCGGGGATGATACAGGGGCTATCTATATGGCACTCTTTATAGTGCTGATGCTCTTTATTCCCATTGTGATGCTCATTGCTCAGGCGCGCCAGCATACGCGCTGTCCGCAGTGTGGTAAGCATACGTTGCGCCCTGTGAGTCGTCAGTCGGTGCGTGTGTCGGCTACTACGACTATGGTGACAACAATCCTTCGATGCGATAACTGTGGCTCGGAGCATACGCGCACCGAGAATCAGAACAATCATCGTGGCGGTGGCGGTATCTGGATAATGCCTATGGGAGGCTTTGGCGGTGGCCGTGGTGGTGGCTTCGGCGGTGGTGGCTTCGGCGGTGGTGGCTTCGGCGGCGGCGGTTCTGGTTCAAGTTGGTAATCGAGATTATAAACTAAAATATGTAAAACTATGAAAAACAAATCATTGTGGATTATCCTCGGCATCGTTGCCGTGGTGCTATTCTGGGGCGTTAGCGCCTACAACGGCTTAGTCACTAAGGAGGAGCGAGTTGTCTCTGCGTGGGCAAATGTGGAGAGTGTTTATCAGCGTCGTGCCGACCTTATTCCAAACCTTGTAAACACGGTCAAGGGCTACGCTGCGCACGAGAATGAGACCCTTATGGAGGTTACCGAGGCGCGTGCTAAGTCTACGGCTATTAGCATCGACCCATCGACTGCTACTCCTGAGCAGATGAAGGCGTGGATGCACGCTCAGAGCGAGGTAGGCTCGGCTCTTGGTCGCCTTATTGCCATCTCGGAGAACTACCCAGATTTGAAGGCTAATCAGAACTTCTTGGAACTTCAAAAGCAGTTGGAGGGTACGGAGAATCGTATCGCTACCGAGCGTAGGAAGTACAATGAGGAGGTGCGTAGCTATAACGTCAAGCTACGCCGCTTCCCAACCAATATTATCGCAGGTATGTTTGGCTTCGAGCAGCGCGAGATGTTCGAATCGCAGGAGGGAGCTGAGGTTGCACCGGTGGTGGAGTTTTAAGCGAACTGAAAAGTGAAAGGTGAAAACTGAAAGGTAAAGGAGCGCTTCGCACGAATTTTATAAACTGAAAACTGAAAGGTGAAAAGTAAGGTATGCTTCGCATAAGTTTTATAAATATGCGTCGCAGACACCTCACTTTTCACTTTATTTTTTATTTTCAAGAAAAAATAGTATATTTGCCCATAATATATAGGAAAATATGCTTTTTAGAGTTTGTGCAATACTACTATTCTCGTTGTTCTCGGCGGTGGCTGCGAGGGCGCAGGTGGCAGAGCCTGAAAAGGGTGATGCGTTAGACCCTGTAGATGAGTGGGTTAAGTTAACCCCCGAGGAGTATATCTATCGCTGGCGTGCTACGGCTGTTGACAATATGGAGGTCTATGGCATTCCTGCTAGTATCACTATGGCGCAGGCAATCCTTGAATCGGGCTTCGGTAATGGCTACCTTGCGCGTGTAGCGAACAACCACTTCTGTATCAAGTGTAAGAAGTCGTGGACAGGGCGTACAATCACGCACGCCGACGACAGCCCAGATGACTGTTTTAGAGTCTACGATTCGGTGGAGGAGTCCTTTGCCGACCACGCAAATTTCCTATGCAGTGGCGAGCGCTATGAGTTCCTATTTGCCTACGATATTACCGACTATAAGAGTTGGGCTAAGGGTCTTAAAAAGGCGGGATATGCTACCGCGGAGGACTATGCCGAGCGACTTATAGGCGTTGTGGAGCGATATAACCTCAGCCTCTTGGATAAGAGGGATGGTATTGCGCTATACGATGAGTACCTTGCCAAGGAGTTTGGTGTGAAGGTGGAGAGTGCGGTCGAGGAGGCTACCCCAGCGCAGTCGGTGGCAGATGCCCAGGAGGAGGTAGAACAGAATCTGCTTATTGCCTACTCGGATAAGGGTGTCGACCCAAACAATTTCCGTGTAACGATAAACTCTCACGCAGGATATAATGTATATCGTACAAATGGAACGTTCTATATCGTTGCCAATGAGGGTGATACATATGAACATATTGGCAAACTCTTCGAGCTATCACCAAAGTTGCTTAGAAGGTTTAACGATGTTACACCTACGGCGCAGCCTGTGGCGGATGAGATTGTCTTCATTGAACTTAAAATGGCGTGTTGGAATGGTGAGCAGATGCTTCATACGGTTGCAGCGGGCGAGACGTTATACACTATATCGCAGATGTATGGCATACGCCTAAAAGCTCTCACGAAGCTAAATAAAGCCTACAAGGGTGTGGAGCTAACGGAGGGTCAGACCATCCGCCTAAGATAGTGAATAGAAACTAAAACATATTAGATATGAGTACATTACGTGGTAAGATTTTGGAGACTATCGTCAAGAAGTCGACCCTAAAACAGCAAATCTTTGACAACACCTTCTCGACGTTCAACCTATTGAAGGAGACACTCTTTGAGATGGCATCGGAGATAGATGATGAGTTGGACGGAAAAGTCGACCGTAGAGTGCGTATCGAGTACCGTGATAGGGGTAAGTTCGAGGCGCAGTTGCAGGTGGCAAGCGATATTCTTCTCTTTCAGATGCATACCGATGTCTTTGAGTTTGACTCGAACCATATCATCTGGCAAAATAGCTATGTTCAGGAGAATAAGGATAACTCCTATACGGGCGTTATCAACATCTACAACTTCCTTTCGGACTCGTTGAAGTACAACCGTAATGCCGATGAGGGCTACCTTATTGGTCGCATCTTCATCAACCGCGAAAAGGCATTCTTCGTTGAGGGCAAGCGTCAAACCCTTGTGCGCCCTATGGCTTTCGGTACGCGCAAGATTGACCAGGAGGCGCTGGTGGATATTATCGAGACGGCGATTAACTACGCTATTAACTTCGATCTTTTGATGCCACCATACGACGAGAATATCCGCGTTACCGTTGACCAGTTTAACTCGAAACTTGATAACTCGAAGTTCACAACAGGTAAGCGTCTAAGCTACGATTTCTCGATTGATGACATTTAGGATTATCAGACCTCATAATAATCTATTTGAACCCATTAAACTCAAAATATTATGAAAAAGCTTCTATCAACAATAGCGATGCTTGTAGTAACGTTTACAGCATCGGCGCAGGTAAGTTACTTGCAGATGGTCGAGTCTCGCAACCAGAGCGCACCCGACTATATCGCCCCAGCATCACTAACCCCAGCTCTCGGCACAGATAAGTATATGGAGTTGGAAGGCAACAGTGTGAAGCTCTACGACTACCACAAGGAGTCTGAGGGTGTGACCGTATTCAAGACCGACCACGTTATTATGTCGTACGTAAAGTCTGATGACGGCACTATGGCATTGTATGAGAAGTGGGAGGGTGAGTCGCCACGTCAGGAGATTTACCGCCACTCGTTTATCTCGGACTACTATGTCGCTTGCCCTGATGGCTCGACAATCAAGATTGAGGATGTCCGCGATATTAGCTTCTCGCCAGACTCTAAGTTCTTGGCAATGAGCTATAATAACGATATTTTCCTCTACGACCTTGCTACCAACGAGATTTATAGCATCACCGACGATGGTAAGTGGAATCACATCATCAACGGTACTACCGATTGGGTATACGAGGAGGAGTATGGCTTTACAAAGGCCTATGCCTTCTCTCCAAATAGCGAGGAGATTGCCTACTTGAAGTTCGACGAGAGCCGTGTTAACGAGTTCGAGATGATGCGCTACGATAACAACCTCTATAACACCGCATACCGCTTTAAGTATCCTAAGGCTGGCGATGAGAACTCTATCGTTACGCTCCACGTCTACAACCTTGCTACACGCGAGACTCGCCATATAGATACAGGTGCCGAGACCGATCAGTATATTCCACGTATCGGCTACACCCCTGCGGGTAACCTCTTCTACTACCGTGTCAACCGCTTGCAGAATCACTTTGAGGTTGTTATGGTTGAGGCTGATGGCTCGCAGCGCGTTATCTACGACGAGCAGGATGAGCGCTATGTTGAGCGCCCTAACACTAAGACTATCACCTTCGTTGATGGCGACAGATTCATCGTTCGCGAGGAGACATCTGCGGGCTGGTTCCACCTCTATTTGCACTCAGTGTCGGCGGGTCGCATCTGCGCACTTACATCGGGTAATTGGGAGGTTACCGATATCGTAGGTATCTCGCCAGATAAGAAGCTCGTATACTATATGTCTACTGAGCAGTCGCCACTGGAGCGTCATCTATACTCTGTAACCCTCGATGGCAAGAAGAAGAGCTGCATCCTCTCGAAGCCTGGCTATTGGAGAGTATATCCATCGGCAAATATGAAGTATTTTGCAGCCGAGCACTCAGCTACTGATTGCTATCCTACAGCTGCGGTATATAACGCTAAGGGTAAGATGCTTCGCTCGCTTATGACCGAGACTCCTGCAACCTCTGCGCCTACTTATCAGCGTCAGTATGCTACATTCACAACAGAGCGTGGCGACGAGTTGCAATACTACCTAATCTACCCAGAGAAGTTCGACCCTGCAAAGCAGTATCCTGTCCTTATGACTCAGTATTCTGGTCCTGGTTCTCAGGAGATTGCTAACCGCTGGACAACAGATTGGGAGGAGACCTTGGCACGTAATGGCTATATCGTTGCTTGCTGTGATGCTCGCGGTACGGGCTACCGTGGCGAGGAGTTCAAGAAGGTGACCTACGCAAACCTCGGTCACTGTGAGGTTGAGGATCAGCTCTCTTTCGCACATCACCTTGCCCGACAGAGCTTCGTCGATGCTAAGCGTATCGGTATATACGGCTGGTCATATGGTGGCTTTATGGCTTTGGGTTGCGCACTCAAAGGTGATGGTATCTTCAAGATGGCTATCGCTGTTGCCCCTGTAACATCATGGCGCTACTACGACTCTATCTATACCGAGATTTATAACGGTCTGCCACAGTATAACCCTGCGGGCTACGACGATAACTCGCCAATCAATTTTGCCGACCGTCTAAGCCTCAATACACGCTTGCTTATCATCCACGGTACTGCCGATGACAATGTACACTTCCAGAACACAATGGAGATGTGTCGTGCTCTGAATAATGCTGGCAAGCAGTATGATATGATGGTTTACCCTGATCAGAACCACTCAATGCGACCATCAAGTATGATTCATATCAGACAGAAGATGGTGGATTACTGCTTAGAAAACCTATAATTTCTTAATTTCTTGTGATAAGGGGTCATCTGCGACCTCTCAATCATTGCCCCAAATAGGAAATACGCCAAGTATGTCCTATCTGGGGCAACTTCTTTATCGAGGCCACATCTAACCCCTTCTGACAAGAAATTTGGTCGTGCTACCCTGAGGGTTATTCTGTTAAAAGTCTGCGACCTCTCAATCATTGCCCCAAATAGGAAATACGCCAAGTATGTCCTATCTGGGGCAACTTCTTTATCGAGGCCACATCTAACCCCTTCTG
>JAEIGA010010688.1_pt1 | contig 13927 bp, 14 predicted proteins | sample 9270691 | NCBI WGS metagenome assembly JAEIGA01 (sample SAMN17057246, study PRJNA624740) | gut metagenome | biome: biome; isolation source: fecal sample | host: Bos grunniens | place: China: Xizang | collected 2019 | reverse complement strand
GTTTTTATGTGTTTTATTAGTTAAAAGTTTAAGTTGAACTGTAAAAAGGATTGTTAACGAGTAATGACTATCAAGCAGCCAGCCTCCTCGCCCACCACTGTCACCTGAGCACCTGTTGGAATGGTGTCGCCATCGGTCATAGCATCGTATTCGCGTGTGCTATTATTGACTGACAACTGCACTTTGCCCTTGCCCGCACGTCCGCCAGGAATACGCAGATAAACACTGCCTGAGAGCCCAAGCGTGTCTGAAGCAGAGATAGTGCCATTGGCTTCAAGGTGATGAAGCTTGCGTAATAGGAAAACATATATGCAAGCAAACAGCACGCCTACCGCTAACGACAGAATAAGAACAAGCCAACCAGACGATATGCACCCAACAAACGTTACGCCTGCCCAACCAAAGCCAACAAGAAAATTGATAAATGAGCGGACACTGAAAAGCGATGCGAAACCGCCAGCATCAAGCGTTGTGTCGTGAGAGAAATCAAAATCGCCATGTGAGTCTATGCCTATAAATGTCAAGATGGTCTGAATGACAAATATCAATGAGGCAGCAATGGCTATTGACCAATAAACTTTTTCTGCCACGGCAAGTGACGAATACCATAGTGTAAGATCTTCCATCATAGTAAAATGTTATAATGTAGTTATGAATCGACGATAGTATGAATTGGTTATGGGTTAAATGTTATAAGATTGTTAGTTCATTCTGTTATTAACAAAACATGTAAAACTTTTCTATATTTTTGAATGTTTAATTCTGCGAGTAAGCGAGAGCAGAGAAGAGTACTCTATCTCTGCCAAGCGGGAGCAGAATCGGCGAAGCCAATGGGTTAAGGTTTATCTTTATGGTTAAACAATCAACTCGTTTACTCGTCTACTTGTCAACTCGTCTACTTGTCAACGTTTAACGTTTAAGGGTTAATTTTTATCTTTATGGTTAATCAATCAACTCGTCTACTTGTCTACTCGTCTACTTGTCTACTAATCATTGACAGCCAAGAGCGCATCCTTCTCGTTTCCATTTACAAAAATACACATTTTTATATGTATCTCAAACACATACGAGTGTATTTAACACGAATTTAACAATTACGACAAATACAACCACGCACTAATAAGACATTTTTTAACTAAAAAGGGAAATTAATTTATACACTTATCTACACAAAAGCTTGTTTATTTAACCAAAATATTATAAAACATAACAAAAATATAACACTATGATATATTTTCTCGCACATATATTTGCTCATTTCGTTAAATTTGCATACCTTTGCATAATTATTTTTTATATATTACGAAATAAAATGGAGAAGTATATAAGTGTTGTAAAGAAATCTTTCGCTACGCTAAACAAGTTTGAAATATGTCTGCTTGTATCTATACTCTGCTTGACTGTAATAGGATTTGTCTTAAAGGGCGAAGTTACAGTCAACACGATTATTGCCGCGATAGCTGCCATACTTGGTGTCTTCTGTGTTGTATTTGGAGCAAAGGGTTCTATGGCAAACTGGATATTCGGCACGATAGAAGCATTTTTGCATATCTATATCTGCTTTTGTACACATATCTATGGCGACATGATACAGAGACTGGCATACAATCTCCCAATGCAGTTCATAGGATGGAACAAATGGAAGAAAAGACTGAGAGACGACAATTCGCAGACTATTCACACACGATACATGACATGGGCGCAACGCTTCTACACGCTGATTGCAACAGCAGCAGGCACAGCGCTACTCGGCATATTCCTGATATACTTCGGGCCATGGTTTATAGACATGCTGCATATGATTGTGCCAGATATGGAGTTTGCAACACTGAAGCAGAACTATGACACACCGATGCAGCTCTGGCTTGACTCGTTTACGACAGTGCTGTCTATCATCACCATGTACGTATCTGTAAAGGCATTCGTTGAGCAATGGTATATGTGGCTTATCATAAATGTAGCATACATTTCAATGTGGATGATGAGTGACTCGGAATTCTCGTTTATGACAGTGGCGAAATACAGCGTATACTTCGTAAACTCAATATACGGCATATATGCCTGGCACAAACTAAGTAAGAACTAAACAGGAAAAACAATCCTGTAAATACACTAACCTCAATCACTAAATCAAAAATGTCAAGCGATAGCATCATAATCATTCCTACGTATAACGAAATAGAGAACATTGAGAAAATTGTTAATGCAATATTCTCGCTCGAAAAGAAATTTGATATTCTTGTCATAGACGACGGTTCGCCTGACGGAACAGCGCAAGCCGTAAAGCGACTCATGAGTACGACCTACGAAGGAAGGCTGCATCTTGTAGAAAGAAAAGGCAAGCTCGGACTTGGAACAGCTTACATAGCAGGATTCAAATGGGCACTGGAAAGGGAATACGAATACATATTCGAAATGGACGCTGACTTCTCGCACGACCCAAACGACTTGCCACGCCTATATGCAGCTTGTGCAGAAGAGGGATATGATCTCGCTATCGGTTCAAGATACGTTTCAGGTGTGAACGTAGTAAACTGGCCAATCGGACGTGTGCTGATGTCATACTTCGCATCAAAATATGTACGATTCGTTACAGGATTTAATGTCAACGACACGACTGCTGGATTCAAATGCTACAAAAGACGCGTGCTGAAAACCATCGAGCTTGACAAAGTCAGATTCAAAGGTTACGGCTTTCAGATAGAAATGAAATTCACTGCATACAAAATAGGATTCAAGATAAAGGAAGTGCCAGTGATTTTCATCAACAGAAGAGAGGGCGTAAGCAAAATGTCTGGCGGAATATTCGGGGAGGCTTTCTTCGGAGTTATGCGACTGAGATGGGACGGATGGTTCAGAAAATATCCGAAAATAATAGGCTAAGTGACTAAAGAAACCTAAACGAAGGATAAAACAATTTGCTGGAAGCATGAAAATCGCTATAGTTAAATATAACGCAGGAAATATATACTCAGTGATAAATGCGCTACGCAGGCTCGGAATTGAACCATTGCTAACCGACAACCATGAGGAACTCATGAAAGCTGACAAGGTTATTTTCCCAGGACAAGGAGAAGCAAGCAGCGCAATGGAATATCTGAAAGAGCGCAATCTCGACTGCCTGATAAAAGAACTTAAGCAACCAGTGCTCGGAATTTGCATTGGACAGCAATTGCTCTGCCAACATTCAGAAGAGGGTGATACGGACTGCCTGGGTGTGTTCCCGTTAGATGTCAAGCGTTTCATACCGACATGTCACGAGGAGAAGATTCCTCAAATGGGCTGGAACAGCATATACAGGCTGAAGACAGAATTATTCAATGGTGTATCGGCTGACTGTGCAATAAACGAAAAGGACTACGTATACTTTATACATAGCTACTACGTGCCACAAGACAGTCGTTTTACAATAGCAACAGCAGACTTCACACTGCCCTACTCCGCAGCAATACATAAGGATAATTTCTACGCAACACAGTTTCATCCTGAGAAGAGTGGAACCGTCGGAGCAAAAATACTTAAGAATTTCATAGAAATATAATCCAACAACACAGCACATGATTGACATTATACCTGCAATAGATATTATTGATGGAAAATGCGTTAGACTGACGAAAGGTGACTATAACAGCAAAACCATCTACAACGATAGCCCTGCCGAGGTGGCTAAAGAGTTTGAGGCTTTGGGATTCAAACGACTGCATGTCGTAGACCTTGACGGTGCAAAATCAAAGCATGTTATCAATACAGAGGTACTCAAAGAGATAACATCTGCAACTAATCTAATAGTAGACTTCGGTGGTGGAATAAAAACAGAAGAGGACATTAACCTCGCATTTGAGAACGGAGCGAAAATGGTTACCATTGGTTCTATTGCAGTAACACGTCCAGACCTATGTCAAAAATGGATAGAGCAATACGGGGCTGATCGCATAATACTCGGAGCAGATGTAAGAGACGGAAAAATATCCATTAATGGATGGTTGGACAACTCTGATGAGAACCTCATTCCATTCCTAAGAAAATATATCAGCATGGGAGTAAAGAACATTCTCTGCACCGATATTTCTAAAGACGGAACACTGAAAGGTCCGGCAATAGAATTATACAGGGAAATAATGGACACTTTCCCGGGAATTTATCTCATTGCATCGGGCGGAGTAGCATCTAACGAAGATATTGCAGAACTACAGCGTAACGGCATTCCTGCAGTTGTGTTCGGAAAAGCATATTACGAGGGAAGAATTGACGTTAACAAATTATGGCTTTAGCAAAACGAATCATACCTTGTCTTGACGTTAAAAACGGAGAGACCGTAAAAGGAACAAACTTTGTCAACCTGCGTTCAGCTGGAGACCCCGTAGAACTTGGGAAATTATACAGCGAACAGGGAGCAGACGAACTGGTATTCCTGGATATTACAGCAAGTCATGAAGGCAGAAAAACCTTCACTGATATGGTAACGCGTGTAGCATACGAAATCAACATACCTTTCACCGTTGGTGGTGGAATTAACCAAATAGATGATGTGACACGTCTGTTAAATGCAGGGGCAGACAAAGTCAGTGTAAACTCTGCCGCTCTCAGAAACCCTAAGCTGATAGACGAAATAACGAACAGATATGGCTCACAGGTGTGTGTCTGTGCTATTGATGCCCGCTATGACGACGATGAATGGTATTGCTATCTTAATGGAGGAAGAATACGCACGGAGAAAACACTCATGGAATGGGCAAAAGAAGCACAAGACAGAGGAGCAGGAGAAATTCTGTTTACATCAATGAATCATGACGGTGTAAAGACGGGATACGCAAATGAAGCACTTAGCAAACTGTCAGATGCTCTTGAAATACCGATCATTGCATCGGGAGGAGCAGGAGACATTGAACATTTCTATGATGCCTTTACTATAGGAAAAGCTGACGCAGCCTTAGCTGCATCGGTATTTCATTTCAATGAAATTGCAATACCAGACTTAAAACAATATCTCCACACAAAAGGCATTCCTGTGAGATTGTCATAAAGTTTGTTACCTAAGATTAGATTAGCATATTCCCTACCCTCCATTCAATAACAAACACAAAAAATGATAAAAGTTGACTTTAACAAAAACAGCGACGGACTTGTTCCTGCCATCATCCAGGATAGCATAACAAAGAATGTGCTTATGCTTGGATACATGAACGAGGAAGCCCTACAGAAAACATTAGAAACCAAGAAGGTAACATTCTGGAGCCGCTCAAGAAACACTCTGTGGACTAAAGGCGAAACCTCTGGCAATTTTCTTGACCTTGTAAGCGTATTATCTGACTGCGATAATGACACATTGCTTATAAAAGTCCGTCCACATGGCCCAACATGCCACACGGGAACCGACACATGCTGGGGAGAAAAGAATATATAGCAGAAAAATGCCAATACATTGCATCTGCATGACAGAATAGAGAAACGACAGACAACTATTAAGGAATTATTTCAGAATAAATATAACTCATATAAAAATGAACGAAGAAAAGAATCCTCTATTATTCCTTTCAGAACTTCAAGATTTCATAGAGGAACGCTACAAGAAAATGCCAGAAGGCTCATATACGACATCGCTCTTTAAAGACGGAACAAACCGCATGGCACAGAAAGTCGGAGAAGAAGCGCTGGAACTTGTAATCGAGGCAACAAACGGCACTAAAGAACGAATGGTCTACGAAGGAGCTGACATGCTCTATCATCTGATTGTCTTGCTAACAAGCAAAGGCATGCGTATAGAAGATTTTGCAAAAGAACTGCAAGTAAGACATAATCCAAATTGGCAAAAACATTAAAAAATAAGTCAATCGGCATTAAAATCTCACAATATGCTAATAGAATACAGTAAAGCGAGTATATATCAGGAAGATAAATGTGTACTCAAAGAGTTTGACTTCAGACTTGAGGAGGGTGAGTTTGTATATCTTATAGGTAAGGTTGGTTCTGGAAAAAGTTCCTTCCTTAAAACCCTATATTGTGAACTTGATATAGACAGCGCAGAAAAAGCAGTAGTGCTCGAACGAGACTTGCTAAACATAAAATCTAAGCATATTCCTGAGTTGCGAAGAGAAATGGGCATCGTCTTCCAGGATTTCCAGTTGCTACACGACCGTACAGTATTAAGTAATCTCGAATTTGTCTTAAAAGCTATAGGATGGAAAGACAAAACAGAAATAGCTGAGAAAATCAACCAAGTACTTGAGTCGGTAGGAATGCAGAACGTAAAGAACAAACTTCCGCACGAGCTATCAGGCGGTGAGCAGCAAAGAGTAGCTATTGCACGCGCACTTCTCAATAACCCAAAGATTATTGTAGCTGACGAACCTACAGGAAACCTTGACCCTGAAACTGCAGAAGCAATCATAATATTGCTGAAAGAAATTACCAGAACAGGTACAGCTGTTATTATGTCTACACATAACATTCCAATGCTGGACAAAATTCCAGGAATTGTCTACAACTGCGAGAATGGAACAATGACAGAACTTAAAGCATAAGACAGACTACCCCGTTCAGTAAAAGCAGACCAACTTTACATATAGAAATAAAATAATTAACTAAATAAAGCAGAAGCAATATGAAAGTAATGAAATTTGGTGGAACATCAGTCGGTTCACCAGAAAGAATGAAAAATGTGTGTCAACTAATCACACGTTCAGGAGAACCAACATTTGTGGTTCTTTCTGCCATGTCTGGAACAACTAATTCTCTCGTTGAAATTTCAAACTACTTCTATAAAAAAAATCTTGACGGAGCACATGATATAATCAACCAGCTTGAACGCAAATACATGCAGCATGCTGATGAACTGTTCGAAGATGAAAAGACAAACTCAGACATCAAGAGTTTTCTTAAAGAACGATTCATGTTCCTTCGTTCATTCTCTAAGGATACTTTTACAAGTTTCGAAGAGCGTATTGTTGTAGCACAAGGTGAAATCCTGTCTACAAATATCGTTGTGGCATATTTAAAGCAATGTGGCATTAAGGCTACTCTGATTTCTGCATTAGACTTCATGAAGATTGACAAGAACCAGGAGCCTGACATGATGCATATAAAGAAAGAGATAAACGACATCCTAAATCGAGAGACAGGATATCAAATCTATATCACACAAGGATTTATATGCAAGAATGCCTACGACGAAATTGACAATCTGCAACGCGGAGGTTCTGACTACACCGCATCGTTAATCGGTGCTGCAATACAAGCCGAAGAAATACAAATCTGGACTGATATTGACGGAATGCATAACAACGACCCTCGTATCGTTGATAATACAGAACCTGTTCATCAACTGAACTTCGAAGAAGCGGCCGAGTTGGCGTACTTCGGTGCAAAAATTCTTCATCCTACTTGCGTACAGCCAGCAAAGAACGCAGGAATTCCTGTCGCACTGAAGAACACAATGGAGCCAGATGCACCGGGCACAATAATAAATAACGAATTGCAGCGAGGAACGATTAAAGCAGTTGCAGCAAAAGACAATATCACTGCAATAAAAATAAAGTCATCACGAATGCTGCTTGCCTCTGGATTCCTAAGAAAAGTATTTGACACCTTCGAGGAATTTAATACTCCTATTGATATGGTCTGCACTTCTGAGGTTGGTGTATCAATGTCTATAGACAATCCGAGAAACCTTGATGCGATAGTTGACAAACTCAAGAAATACGGAACTATCACAGTCGACCGCAATATGTGTATCATTTGTGTTGTAGGCGATCTCGATTGGGAAAACTTAGGTTTTGAGACTTTAGTGACACAGGCGATGAAGGATATTCCTGTACGAATGATATCATACGGAGGTTCAAACTTCAATATTTCGTATCTGATTAAAGAATCTGACAAAAAGAAAGCATTGCAGAATCTGTCACGCGTGCTTTTCAAATAATACACAGCTACTTATAAATCTCAATAGTCTCAACTTTTACAGAGGCTATTGAGATTATGTGTAAATTAAAGACGTAAACACAAAATAAAATGATATCTTATCCAATAGATAAATTCAAAAATATAGAAACGCCCTTCTACTATTACGATACAGATATTCTGCGCAATACTCTGCAAACGATAGTTGAGGAAACTAAGCAAAGTGCAAACTATCATGTACACTATGCTATCAAGGCCAATGCAAATCCTAAAATACTGAAAATCATAGCTGACTATGGTCTGGGGGCAGATTGCGTTAGCGGAAATGAAATTAGTGCTGCGTTAGCTGCAGGCTTCCCAGCATCAAAGATTGTATTTGCAGGCGTAGCAAAGACTGATCGTGAAATACTTAACGGAATAGATAATGACATCTTCTGTTTTAACTGCGAAAGTATAGAAGAGCTGCACATCATACAGGAATTAGCTACTTCACGTGCAAAAACAGTGCGAGTGGCATTACGCATTAATCCAAACGTAAAGGCAGACACTCATGCTAATATCACTACAGGTTTAGCAGAAAACAAGTTCGGCATTCCGCTTGCCGATACCGAGCATGCTATACATCTGGCAGAACAACTGCCTAACATTGAATTCATTGGTTTGCATTTCCATATTGGAAGTCAGATTCTTAATATCTCTGACTTCACGGCATTAGCCAAAAGAATTAACGAACTGCAGGAACATCTTGAAGGGCAAGGTGTTACAATTAAGAATATCAATGTCGGCGGAGGATTAGGAATAGACTATGCCAATCCAGAGCAAACTCCGATTCCGGACTTTAAAGCATATTTTGCAACATTTGCCGAGACACTAATCCTAAGAGAAAATCAGCAGGTACATTTCGAACTTGGACGTTCGGTTGTTGGACAGATGGGCACACTGATTGCAAGAACGATATTCGTAAAGAAAGGCACAAACAAGAAATTCTGCATTATAGATGCAGGAATGTCTGACCTGATACGTCCGGCATTATATGGAGCAGTGCATAAAGTCAAGAATATCTCTTCTGCATCACCAGAGACACGAAAATACGATGTTGTTGGTCCGATATGTGAATCGAGCGACGTATTCGTAAAAGACTACGAAATGCCAGAAACCCACCGCGGAGACTTAATAGCCATCATGTCGGCTGGTGCATACGGCGAGGTGATGGCATCGCAATATAACTGCAGGAATCTTCCTATTGGATATACAACAGAAGACATTAAATGAATAGTCCTATATCAATCATAATCATATCCAGCGACAACAACTATATATTGAGTGAAACTCTCCCTATACTGCTATCTCAAGAATACGACGAACCATATGAAGTCATTGTAGCTCGAGAGACACGGCAAGGAGAGATAAAGGATATTGTTGAAACTCTGCTTGATAAGCATAAGAATCTTAAAAGTACATATCTGCCAGACAAACCTATCTATGCAACCAACGAGCAGATAGAAACTTTGCTGGCAGTTAAAGCTTCGGCACACTCAAGAATTCTTGTTGTCTCGCCGTCATACATGCCACAGTCAGCAGAATGGTTGCAGAATGTTTCTAAAAGGCTTGATAATATCATTCAAGAAACAAGCAATGCCTATACCGTTGTCTTAGGCGAGCAGCATTACAGCAAACGAAGCTGGATATACAAAGTGCGTCACCGGTTACGCACTAATAAACTAATACGAAAGAAAAATTCCAACTGCGATACATTTATAAAAGGCATACGCCCAGATAAAGAAACGAGAAATCTCTTCACCATAATGTTTGACAAGAATGAATATATCAACGATTCAGCATTGCGCCAAGTCATTGATTATCATCTCAGAACGTCATAGTCCTCAAGCATACATAAGCGCATGATAGTACTTCATTACATACCATCTCTTGCAAAAGACAACGAACAGGCAGCAAGGTCTGTTCAAATGCTTCATGCGTCTATGGCAAAAACCATTGAAACACATTTATGTACAGGAGAACTATCACGAAGAGAATACCTTAGGATACTAACGACAATCAATCCAGACATCGTACATTTGCATGGATGCTGGAATATATATATATCGCATGTTAGAAGATGGACAGCACGTCGCGGCTATCCCGTCATGCTTTCGCCCTACGGACTATTATCCACCAAGCGTATCAAATCAGACCTTTGGAAGACATATCTTCCGAAAATCCTTGCATATCAGTTCAGACTGACACGCAGAGTGATGCTTCTGCACGCATCATCACCCGAGGAATTGCAGTCGCTAAAGCAACTTGGATGGAAAAAACGAATAGCCTATATTAATATGAGCGGAAGCAGCATTGACGACGCACAGTTATCCATGCAGTTTCGTCAGCTATATCAGAAAGCCATAGACACCTATAGCCGTAATAAGCTTGACACGCTAGAAGAGAAATGGTTCTGGCATCTTATATGCACTGCGGTATGCAAGGATATGCATGATGCCGGCAGTCCGCCACATATGCCGCTGCCACACCATTCTTGGCGCACACTGCAAATATACGCTATTGACCATGGAGTGACAGACCTATTTCTGCATGGAGCAGAACGGCTGTCGCTTAACATTCCTGAGAAAATAAGCGTTGCGCCATCACGATTTTCTGCCAAATGCAAAACGAAAACGTATTCTGAACAGATGCACGACAAGAAACTGCAGCTTCAGTATGTTAACAACAACGAAGAATACACCTTAGCGCAACAGTTCAGCTTACTGAATCTGCAATTATGCCACAGCTATTCACATCCAGAATGGGATGCTCCTATAAGAATCCTTGCTGATATCTTCGTTATTCTGAGATATGCTGACATTGACGAGAATATTCTGGCTAAGATTCTTGACGATATGAAATTAACGAAATTTTCTGCGCGGATTATCCATATTCTCTCTGAGTATTTCAGACTGACCATTGGCTTCATGCCAATCACACCTCTTAACGATTCAGAAACCCACAAAATCAGAACAAAAATAAATAATCTAATAACAACACCATAATGATAGCATCTAACATAGAGAAAGACATGCGTTATCTGCAACTGCTGTCAAACACATTCCCTACCGTAGCCTCGGCAGCCACAGAGATAATAAATCTCTCGGCTATACTCAATCTGCCAAAAAGCACCGAGCATTTTCTTGCAGACATACACGGTGAGCACCAGGCATTCCAGCACATACTGAAAAACGCTTCTGGAAACATCAAGCGTAAAGTTAACGAGATATTCGGCAACACCATCCGCGAATCTGAGACACGCGAGCTATGCACGCTTATCTACTATCCCGAACAGAAGCTCGAGATTGTAAAGTCGAAGGAGAACAACATGCGCGACTGGTATCATATCACACTCCACCAACTGGTGGCTGTGCTGCGTGAAGTATGTTCTAAATATACACGTTCTAAAGTGCAGAAATCACTCCCAGAAGAGTATTCATATATCATACAAGAACTCCTGCACGAACGAACAGACGACCTTGACAAAGCTGACTACGTAAACGGCATTATCGACACCATTATATCTACCCAGCGTGCCGACGACTTCATAATTGCGATATGCAACGTCATACAGCGCCTGTCAATCGACCAGCTCCATATTCTTGGCGATATCTACGACCGCGGACCAGGAGCACATATCATCATGGACACGCTAAAGAACTACCATTCATGGGACATCCAATGGGGCAACCATGACATACTCTGGATGGGCGCAAGCGCTGGCAACGATGCATGCATATGCCATGTCATACGAATATGCCTCAGATATGCCAATCTGACAACACTGGAAGAGGGCTACGGAATTAATCTCGTACCTCTTGCCACATTCGCTATGGAGCACTATAACGATGATGAATGCCGCGGATTCGAGCCTATCATCCTCAACGAGAACGACGAAATTGACGATAAGCAACGACGTCTTGTGACAATGATGCATAAGGCCATATCCGTCATACAGTTTAAGATTGAAGGCGCACTGTTCGCAAAATATCCAAACTGGCATATGCAAGACCGTAACATCATCTCTACAGTCAACCTTGAGCGTAATACATGCATTGTCGACGGAACGGAATACGAGATGCACAACTCTGAATTCCCTACAGGAATTACACTAACAGAAGAAGAGCGTATGCTCATGTCACGTCTTCACCATTCGTTCCAAGTATCTGAGAAACTTCAGAAACACATACGCGCCATTCTCTCCCACGGATGCATGTATGCAATATACAATGGCAACTTGCTATTCCATGCCTCTGTGCCACTCAACGAAGATGGCACACTGAAGAAAGTAGAGATGATACCAGGACAATTCTATTCTGGTAAAGACCTGATGCACAATATCGGCATGCTCGTACGCTCTGCGTTCCAGCAAGACACCGATGAAAATATGCGCCAGTATGCCAAAGACTATTTCCTCTATCTATGGTGCGGACCAGACTCACCGCTCTTCGACAAGTCAAAGATGACAACTTTCGAGAGATATTTCATTGCTGACAAGAAAACACACAAAGAAGAAAAAGGCAACTATTTCAAACTGCGTGACAACGAGAACGTCATTGATGGCATCATGGATGCCTTCGGGCTGACTGGTCCTAACCGCCATATAATCAACGGACACGTACCAGTACATGTCACAAGCGGTGAAAATCCTATCAAGGCAAACGGAAAACTCATGGTCATAGACGGCGGATTCTCTGAGGCTTACCATAGCGAGACGGGCATTGCTGGATACACACTGGTTTACCATAGCCGCGGATTCCAACTCGTGCAGCATGAACCATTCACCTCTGCAGAACATGCCGTACTGACAGGAAGCGACATCAAGTCTACCACACAAATCATCGAGATGTCTAACCGCCGCATGCTTGTAGCAGATACCGACAAAGGCGAAGCACTCCGCCAACGAATAGATGAGCTGCAGAAACTACTCTACGCTTACCGACACGGATATATCAAAGAGCGGGATATAAAGAAATAAGGTTAAGGGTTAATTCTGCGAGTAAGCGAGAGCAGAGATGAACTCGTTCAATCTCTGCCGAGTGGGAGCAGAATCGGCGAAGCCAATGGTTAACGGTTAACGGTTAAAGTCCTCGTCAACTAAACAATCTTCTCGTCAACTAAATGAAATAAAATGCTACAAATACGTTGCAAGAATAATAACCAGACACGAAACGTTGCAGAAGGCAGCTCGCTTCTTGAGATTTACAATGACTTCGGACTCTCAATGAAGTATCCGCCAATCTCTGCAAAAGTAAACAATGTGTCGCAGGGACTGAAATTCCGACTCTTTCAAAACCGTGATATCGAATATGTCAGCATACAGTCGCCCAGCGGCATGCGCGTATACATACGCTCGCTATGCTTCGTGCTCTGCAAAGCCGTACAGGATATATACCCCCATTCACGCCTGTATATAGAGCATCCCATATCACGCGGATTCTATTGCAACTTCGTCAAACCAGCCATTGACGGACGCACCCGCGGGCTCACAGCCTTAGAAATTGAGCAGGTACGTCTGCGCATGAAGGAGATTATTTCACAAGATCTGCCGTTCCGACGCCATGAGGTGCCCACAGAAGATGCCATCGCCCTATTCCGCTCACACGGCATGGCTGACAAAGTGAAACTGCTCGAGACCTTAGGCAAGCCATACACCGACTATTATACTCTTGACGAGACCATCGACTATTACTACGGAGCGCTACTGCCGTCAACAGGCTATATACACCTGTTCTCATTAGAACCATACGGCGACGGCATGCTGCTCCGCGTGCCCGATAGAGACAACCCGTCCATTCTCGCAGAAAAAATCGCACAGCCAATGACATTCCAGGCATACAAGGAACAAGTGAGATGGAATGTCATCATGCGACTCTCAAATGCTGGCGATGTAAATAAAGCATGCGAACAGGGCAGAGCAACAGAACTCATACAGGTGTCTGAAGCCCTGCAGGAGAAAAAGATAGTCCAGATTGCTGAAGAGATATATCGC
>JAEIGA010010687.1_pt1 | contig 13928 bp, 15 predicted proteins | sample 9270691 | NCBI WGS metagenome assembly JAEIGA01 (sample SAMN17057246, study PRJNA624740) | gut metagenome | biome: biome; isolation source: fecal sample | host: Bos grunniens | place: China: Xizang | collected 2019 | reverse complement strand
AATCAGGTCTTCTTTCTTTAGTTACTTTTATTGACTCATCAAGTCTCCACTCTTCTATTTTTTTGTGGTTTCCAGAAAGTAGTACATTAGGAACCTCAAGCCCCATAAACTCTCTTGGTCTTGTATAGTGAGGATATTCTAATAAATTATCTTTAAAAGACTCTTCTTCAAAAGATTCATTTTGACTTAATACACCTGGTATAAGTCTTGATATAGAATCTATTAATATAAGTGCAGGAAGTTCGCCTCCTGTTAATACATAATCTCCTATAGATACTTCATCTGTAACTATTAAATCTATTACTCTTTGGTCTATACCTTCATAGTGACCACATAAAAGTATTATATCTTCATTAGTAGCCATGTCATTAGCTATTTCTTGATTATGAACATTACCTTTAGGTGTTAAATAAATAACTCTAGGTTCTTTTATGTTATGAGTCTCTACAATATGCTTATAAGTATCATATATTGGTTGTGGTGTCATAAGCATTCCAGCTCCTCCACCAAAAGGATAATCATCAACTTTTTTATGTTTATTATTAGAAAAATCCCTAATGTTATATATATACACTTCTATTATTCCCTTTTCAACAGCTCTTTTCATTATACTTTCACTCATATAAGAATTGAAAATTTCAGGAAAAAGTGTCATTATGTGAAATCTCATTTTATCACCTAATCTAACATACCCTTGATTGGGTCTATTATCATTTTTCTTTCATTCATATCTATAGTTGGTACAAATTTCATTATAGCAGGTATTAAATATTCCTTTTCTTCACCTTTAACAACATATACATCATTAGCAGCATATTGAAGAACGTCTTTTAATTCACCTACTTTTTCTCCATCTACTGTAAATACTTCTATACCTATCATATCAGCTATGAAATATTCTTCTTCTTCTAACTCTCTACCATCTTCTCTCGACACATATATAAACTTATCTCTTAATAATTCAGCTCTTTCTATAGAATCAATATCTTTTATTTTCATAATTACAAGATTACCCTTGTATCTAACTCTTTCTACGTTCCATTTAGTATTAAAGTCTTTATCTATATAAAAAGTATCTAAGTCATCAAATCTATTTATATCATCAGTAAAAGGATAAACTCTTACTTCACCTTTTAAACCTTGAGTATTTACTATCTTTCCTACTTTAAAATGAGTTAATTTTTTGCTCATATATTCCACCTTGCTTTCGAAATAATTGCGTCTTATTCGTATTATAAGCAAAAAGGATTAGGTATATACCTAATCCTTTTATACTATCTCAAGAGAAACTTTTTTATTTTCTCTGTTTGCAGCAGATTTTATGACAGTTCTTATAGCTTTAGCTATTCTGCCCTGCTTACCGATAACCTTTCCCATATCATCTTCTGAAACACTAAGAGTTAAGACTATTTCATCTTCCTTTATTATCTCTTCGATTTTTACTTCGTCAGGATTATCAACTAGAGCTTTAGCTATATCTAACACTAGCTCTTTCATATATTTCATCTCCTAATATAGGCTTCTATTATTATTTAATGAATTACTTAGCTTGCTTAGAAGCTTCGAATTTTTCCATTACTCCGTTGTTAACTAATAAAGTTTTAACAGTATCAGTTGGTTGAGCACCATTTGATAACCACTTAACAGCTTTCTCATCGTTTATTTTTATTTGCTTTGGTTGAGAAACTGGGTTGTAGTATCCTATTTCTTCTATGAATTTTCCATCTCTTGGAGATCTAGAATCCGCAACTACTATTCTGTAGAAAGGTTTTTTGTTTGATCCCATTCTTTTTAATCTTATTTTAACTGCCATTACAGTCACCTCCGAATAATTTTTGTCTTTTTATTTATTTAAAGAAAGGAAGTCCGGCAAAACCGCCCCTTTTCTTCATGCTTTTTTGTGAGCCTGTAAACATCTTCATCATTTTCTTCATTTCATTTAACTGTTTTATAATTCTGTTTACATCTTGTACACTCGTACCACTACCTTTTGCTATCCTTTTCTTTCTAGATGCATTTAGTAATGATGGATTTCTTCTTTCATCTGGTGTCATTGACTGTATTATAGCCCTGCTTCTCTTCATTTCTTTTCCATTAAGATCAACATCACCAAGTTGGTCTTTTAGATTCCCCATACCTGGTATCATGCCTAATACTTTATCAAGCGGACCCATATTTTCTATTTGTTCCATTTGCTGTAACAAATCTTCGAAATCAAATTCTTGTTTTTTTAGTTTTTGTTCTAACTCTTTAGCTTTATCTAAATCTATATTTTCTTGAGCCTTTTCTATTAAGCTTAGGACATCTCCCATTCCTAATATTCTTGAAGCCATTCTATCTGGATGGAAAGGTTCTAAATCATCTAACTTTTCACCCATACCTATAAATTTAATTGGTTTTTTAGTTACTGCTCTTATTGAAAGTGCAGCACCACCTCTAGTATCACCATCTAACTTAGTTAAAACAACTCCGTCTATTCCAAGAGCTTCATTAAAGCTTTCAGATACATTAACTGCATCTTGACCTGTCATAGAATCTACAACTAAAAGTATTTCATGTGGCTTAACTTCAACTTTTATAGATTTTAACTCATCCATTAAAGATTCATCTATATGAAGTCTACCAGCTGTATCTATTATAACTAAGTCATGATTATTTTTTAAAGCATGACTTAATCCTGCTTTCGCTATATTAACCGGGTTTTCTTTATCACCCATACTAAATACTGGTATATCTAATTTTTCGCCAACTACTTGTAACTGTTTAATAGCTGCAGGTCTATATATATCTCCTGCTATTAAAAGTGGTTTTTTTCCTTGTTTCTTAAAATAAGAACCAAGTTTACCAGAAGTTGTAGTTTTACCAGCACCTTGAAGACCAACCATCATTATTATTGTTGGTGGCTTTGGAGATATCATTATTTTACTTTGAACATCCCCCATTAGTCCAGTAAGTTCTTCATTTACTATTTTTATAACATGCTGTGCAGGATTTAATCCTTGCATTACCTCTTGCCCAACACATCTTTCTTGAACTTTCTTAACAAAATCTTTAACTACTTTAAAGTTAACATCTGCTTCCAAAAGAGCTAACTTAACTTCTCTCATAGCACTTTTAACATCATCTTCAGTAAGTCTACCTTTTGACTTCAGTTTACTAAGTGCACCTTGTAGTTTATCTGATAATCCTTCAAATATCATTTTAACATCTCCCTACATATATCTTCTATATTTTCTAACTTAGGGATTAAATTAGCACAATCTATATTGTGCAATAAATCTTGTTTAATGTCAACAATTTTATTTTTAAGAATTCTAACAAGTTCTTCCTGTTCTTTTATTTTAGAAACAAGACCAAGCTTGTCTTCATAATCTCTTAGGATTTTTTCTGATCTTTTTAAAGTATCATATACACCTTGCCTAGATACATTTAAATTCTCACTTATTTCTCCTAATGAATAATCTTCTTCATAATATAAAGATACTATTTCTCTTTGTTTTTCAGTTAGTAATTCTTTGTACTGTTGAAATAACAGTCCAACTTCAATCATTTTTTCTATATTCATGATTCACTTCCTAAAGTGAGATACTGTAAAGGTTATTTACTTTACACATTGTATTTTATATTAATTTTAAATTGTTGTCAAGATTTATTTTTACAAGCTAATTATTCCCAAATAATGCATCTGAAAATGCTTTTGCATCGAAATCTTGTAAGTCTTCTACAGTTTCACCAACACCAATTAATTTAACCGGAACATCTACTTCAGACTTAACTGCAAGTACAACTCCACCCTTTGCTGTACCATCAAGTTTAGTAAGAACTATACCAGTTATATCTGCTACTTCTTTAAATGTTTTTGCTTGTGATACTGCATTTTGTCCAGTTGTAGCATCTACAACTAGTAGTACTTCTCTTTTAGCTTCTGGAAATTCTCTATCAACTATCTTAAATACTTTTCCTAATTCATTCATTAGATTTGCTTTATTATGTAATCTTCCAGCTGTATCACATATTAATAAATCTACTTTTCTAGCTTTCGCTGCCTTTATAGCATCAAATATTACAGCACCAGGGTCTGCACCTTCTTGATGTTTTATTATATCTACATTACTTCTATTTGCCCAAACTTCTAATTGTTCTATAGCTGCTGCTCTGAAAGTATCTCCTGCAGCTAATAATACTTTTTTACCTTGAGATTTATATCTATTAGCAAGTTTTCCTATTGTTGTTGTCTTACCAACTCCATTTACACCTACCATAAGTACTATAGTCGGAGAATGTTCAACATCTAACTTAGAATTTTCTGTTGTAAGTATATCCTCTACTATTAATTGTAATTCATATCTTACATCTTGTGGGTCAGTAATCCCTTTTGATTTTATAGCTAATCTAAGCTTTTCTATTATTTCCATTGTAGTATTAACACCTACATCTGCTGTTATTAATACTTCTTCTAAATCTTCTAATAATTCTTCATCTACTTTTGTATATGATTTTAATACTGTATCTATTTTATCTGTTATACCTTGCTTAGCTTTAGTTAAACCTTGTTTTAATCTATCAAATAAACTAGATTTCTTTTCTTCTTTATTTTCTTCATTTTTAACTTCAGTAGCTTGTTCTGTAGTTTTTTCTATTTCTTTTACTACTTCTTTAACTTCTTCAAGCTCTTCTTTATAGCTAGAGTCATTTATAACTTCATTAATTTCTTGTATATCTTCTATAGTGTCAGCTTTTTCTAAATCTTCTTTTACTTCATCTATTGCTTCTTCTTTTATAGATTCAACAACTTCATCTATTGCACTTTCTTCATTGTTTAATGCTGCTTCTTCAACTTCTTTTGTTTCTTCTACTTTATTCTTATTGAATTTAAATAATTTTTTAAACACTATATTTCCTCCAATTTTTATTTTCCCTAAATTCATTTTAGTAGGCAGTCAAACTACCTACTAACTTTATATTGCATCAGTTAACTCTTCTGCTTCTTTTAATTTTAAACTTATAACTTTAGATATTGCTTTTTCTTGCATTGTTACACCGTATATAAAATCTGAAGCTTCCATTGTACCTCTTCTATGAGTTACTGCTATAAATTGAGTATCCTTTGACAGTTCTTTTAAAAACTCTCCAAATCTAGCTATATTAGCATCATCAAGAGGAGCTTCAATCTCATCTAATATACAAAACGGTGTTGGTTTTGCAAGTAGTATTGAGAATAATATACTTATTGCTGTAAGAGCTTTTTCTCCACCTGATAATAAACTTAGGTTCTTCATTTTCTTACCTGGTGGTTGAGCAGTTATTTCTATATCACTTTCTAGTATATTATTTTTATCTAGAATAGTAAGAACTCCGTTGCCTCCACCAAATAATCTTTTGTATACAAATTTAAAGTTTTCATTTATCTCATTAAATTTAACTTCAAATTCAATCTTCATATTTTCTTCAAGATCCGCTATAAGTTTTTCTATAACATCTATAGATTCTTCTAAGTCTTGTTTTTGTTCACTATAGAAATCATATCTTTCCTTAACTTCTTCGTATTCTTTGATAGAATCAACATTAACATTTCCAAGATTTCTAATTTCTCTTTTTAATCCTTCAAGGACCTTTTTATCTATAACTATATTTTCATCTTTAAACTCAACAGCTTCTATAAATGTTAATTCATAGTTTTCATAAAGCTTACTTATATAACTTTCTTTTGTTGATTTTAACCTTTCTAGTCTACCTTGAATTTTAAATAAACTTTCTTTTAAATCTATAAATCTTCTATCTGATGATTTTAATTCTTTATTAAACTCTTCAAGCTTTTGCTTTAACGTATCTTTTAATATCCTTTTCTTCTCTAAACCTTCATTATTATGATCTAATTGAGTATTTAAATTTTCTTTTTCTTTTTCTTCTAAAGTAATCTGCTCATTCAGTTCAGTAATCTGATGTTCTTGATTTTTAATTGATATATCTATAGATTTTATTTTTTCCTCTGCATCTTTACTTTCCTTTGAAATCCTCTCAATATCCTTAATTACACTTTCATAAATTTGCTTACACTTAACTAGCTCTATACTAAGTTCATCAAATTCTGCTTTATCTTCTTCATATACACTACTATTATCTTTTAAACTCTTACTTAAGATATCTATTTGATTTTTATTATCATTATGTTTTTTTTCTATAGCATTTATTTCACTATCAATGAAATTAGTTTTTTCTAATGTTTCATTTAAGTAAGAACCCAGTTGAGATTTTTCACCTTCTAATTTACTGCTACTTTCTAACATTAATTTAATCTCATCGTTTGCTCTACTTAGATTTGACTTGTGAACTATTATATTCTTTTCTATATCAGAGATATCAACTTTAGAATTTTCATAAAGATCTTTAGTTTTTATAATATTATTGCTTATCTTTTCTTTTTCACTTATTAAACTATTCGTCTCTAACTTTACAGATTTTATTTTTTCACTATATTCACTTATAAGTCTTTTTCTTGATAATATATTTCCATTAGTCCTTAAACTTCCTCCAGTTAAAGAACCTCCTGGATTTAGTATTTCACCTTCTAGTGTTACTATTTTAAATTTATGATTAGTTTCCTTTGCAAATTTAATCGCATTATCTATATTATCTATTATTATAGTTCTTCCTAAAATGTTTTCTAATATATTTCTATATTTTTCATCATAGGATATTAAGTCACTTGCTATACCAATAAATTTAATACTTGACCTTATATTTCTTATATCTAATTTATTAGATTTTATTATATTTAAAGGTAAGAATGTCACTCTTCCTAAATTATTTTTCTTTAAATAGTTTATAGCAAACTTAGCACTACTTTCATCACATGTAATTATATTTTGCATATATGCACCAAGAGATGCTTCTATAGCTTTTTCATATTTTTCATCAACACTTACAACTTGACCTAAAGCACCAAGTATACCTTTTAATGTTTTATTTTTAAGAACTTCCTTAACACCTCTATTAAAACCTTCATAGTGATTTTCCATGTCAATATAGATATTAAGCTTTGAATTATAATCATTTAAACTGTATTTATTACTTTGTATTTTAGATTCTAATGAACTATTTTTTTCTATTAATTTATTTAACTCTATATTTAGCTTTTGAGATTTTTCCTTTAATGAATTTAAAGATTCAATTTCTTTATTTAAATTTAACTCCATATTTTTTAACTCTTCATTTTTGTTATTTAGCTTTACATTTAAATCTTGTATATCTGAATCTATTGTACTTTTTCTCAAATTAATATTCTCTTTATTAGCATTTAAAGTTGATAGCTTATTGCTTGCATCTTGCTTTTGATTTAATAACGTTATTATTTCATCTTTTAAATCATCTATTTTTTTATTTAATTCTTCTATTGTAGATTTCTTATTGCTATTTTTTAACTCTATTGATTTCAATGAGTTTTCTAATTGATTTATTTGTTTTTCTTTGTCAATCTTCTGTTGATGTAAATTTTGAATATTTAGCTTATCATTACTTAGCTTTTCTTTTATCTCAGTTACTTCGCTAATTTTTCTTTCAATTTCACTTTTTAAATTACTTATTCTCTCATTTATAAGATTAATTTCATAATCTTTTTGAGATATTACTGATTTAATTGAATTTATATAGTCTATGGATTTATTTATATTTTCATCCATATCTTCTAATTCTTTATTAGTTTGGTTAAAACTATTTTCAATATTTAATTTTTCTTTTTCAACTTCTACAGATTGCTCATTAAGTAATTCATCATGCTTATTTACTTCTCTTAATTCAGACTCTAAACTTTCAATTTCTTTAATAAAACTATTAATTTCTATGGTCTTTAGTTTTTCTTTTAACTCTATATACTTTTTAGCTTTTACTTGTTGATTATAAAGTGGATTTAATTGGTTTTCTATTTCAATATATATATCATTTATTCTTTCTAAATTTTCTTTTGTATTCTTTAGATTTCTTTCTGCTTCTTGCTTTTTATACCTATACTTTGATATACCACAAGCTTCATCAAATACCTTTCTTCTATTAATAGGATTATTGCTTAGTATTTCATCTACTTTACCTTGTTCTATTATAGAATAACCGTCCTTACCTATACCTGTATCTAATAAAATCTCTTTTATATCTTTTAATCTACAACTTTTATTATTTAAAAAGAATTCACTTTCTCCATTTCTATAAGCTCTTCTTTTAATAGTTACCTCACTAAACTCTAAGTCTAATTGGTTATCAGTATTATCAATAGTTAATGCAACTTCACAGTAGTTCATAGGTTTTTTAGTATCTGTTCCTGCAAATATAACATCCTCTAATTTTTCACCTCTAAGGCTTTTTACACTTTGTTCACCTAAGACCCATCTGACAGCATCCGAAATATTACTTTTTCCACTTCCATTAGGTCCTACTATTGCTGTTACACCTTCCTTAAAAACTATATCTGTTTTTGTAGGAAATGACTTAAATCCTTTTAACTCTAGTCTTTTTAAATACAAACGTCTCTCTCCCTTCGATTAAACTAAAGGCTGTAAATATTATATAAACTACTATATACATCATTCATATTTATATTAATAGACTTTTTATCGTCTAATATTATTTCTAAATCATTTATATCAATATCTTCTTCTTTTGTTTTTAAATTTATATTTAATTCATTTTTCATATAAACACTATTTGACTTTTTATTTCCTATTATTTTAGAAATATTTTTCTTATTAGTCTTTATTAATATATTGTTATCAGTTTGATTTTCTTTTGCTATATAAACCAAATAATCTTTAATCATCTCTGATTCTGCAAGTTCTCTAAATGCAGGATGATGCGGTCCATCTACTACAGCTTTACCTATTTGTATATCTTCAGTTGCCTGAAGACCAACTCTTATTACATTTATATTATTAACATAATATAATACTAAAAGCTTTTTAACTATTTTAACACATTCTTCTAATGTAAATGGCTTATACTCACCTTTATTTAATAGTATTTCAAGTCCAGTATCCTTAACTACTAATGTAGGATATATTCTAACACAATCAGGTTTAAGTTTTATAAACTGTTTAGCTGTATCTATACACTTTTCTTCACTATCAGATGGTAATCCTACCATCATTTGAAGCCCTAATTTTATTCCGCTTTCTTTTATAAGTTTAGCACTTTTTATTACTTCTTCAGTATCATGTCCTCTAACACTATCTATTAAAACATCTTTGTCCATAGATTGAACTCCAAGTTCAATTATACTTACTTTATATTCTTTTAATCTATTTAAAATGTCCTTACTTATACAATCCGGTCTAGTGGACATTCTTATATCTTGAATTAATCCTTTTTCTACATATTCTTTTGCTACAGATAATAAATCATTCTGTATTTCTTCATCTATAGCTGTAAAACTTCCACCAAAAAATGCAACTTCAATACTTGCATCCTCATCTATAGTTGGTAAGTACTCTTCTATGATATTTCTTACATCATTACTTGTAACTTCTGTACTAACTCCAGTTATTTTCTTTTGATTACAAAATATACAGTCATGAGGGCACCCTCTATGAGGTACGAATATTGGTATTATTCTTTTTTTCATTTTCATCATCCTTTACTATTTGTCAATATAACTAAAATGTTTATTCTTATTTATAAGTACCCTGATTTGCCCCGATTTAAAGTATTTTATCTAATGCAAACTTAGCTGCAGATTGTTCAGCTTCTTTTTTACTTTTTCCTTCTCCTAATCCTAACACTTCTTCATTTATACCAACTTCCATAACAAATCGCTTATTATGGTCTGGTCCTTTTTCATCTACAAGCTTATACCATATATTATTTTCTCCCTTACCTTGTAATATTTCTTGTAAGTGAGTTTTATAATCTCTAAATATTTTACCTCTTCTTGCATCAGAAATTAAATATTCCATATTATTTAATATAAATTTCTTTGCATCTTCAATAGTACCATCTTGATATATAGCTGCTATTACAGCCTCAAAAGCATCTGCAAGAATAGAAATTCTCTCTCTTCCTCCAGTAGCCTCTTCTCCTTTACCTAATAGCATGTATTCACCTAAGTTTATTTTATTAGCTACTTCACTTAAGGATTCTTCACAAACTATACTTGCTCTTAATTTAGTTAGTTCTCCTTCTGGAAGTTCTTTTTCATTGTTAAATAAATAATCACTAACTACTATACTTAAAACTGAGTCACCTAGGAACTCTAACCTTTCATTAAAATTATATCTCTTATTTTCATTTGAATATGAACTATGAGTAAGAGCCTCTAAGATATATTCTTTATTTTTAAATTTATAATCTATAATTTTTTCAAATTTGCATATATTGTCTAACATAATTTTGCTTATTTTCATAATACGACCTCCGAGTATATTATCTCTAGATTATAGTGTACTATTTTTTCTAAACTATTGCAAAACTAAAATTCTTTTTATAATACAGAAAAACCTATGAAACTAAATAAGCTTCATAGGTAATTATTTTCATATTATGCTATCTATAATTCATCATCACATCCACAATCACAACACTCAATGTAATTGTCATCATCGTCATCTGAAGATAGTATTATAGCTTTGCAATTAGGACAAATAATATCAATTTCATCATTATATAATAGGTCCTCATCTATTTCTACTAGATCAGCACAATTCGGGCATTCCATTTCAACATAACTATAGTTTTCATCATCTTCATCTTCTTCACTGTCTTCATCCTCATATATGTCTTCTTCCATATCAGCTAGATCTTCATCTATAGATTCAACATATTCTGTAAGATCTATTTGTTCTTCTTCTAATTCAACAATCGCATCAGCAAAGCTGTCTAAAACCTCTACTATTTTATGTATTATTTTACCTTCTTTTGTTTCTTTACTTATTTCTAGTCCTTCTGCAAGTCCTTTTAGATAAGCAACCTCTTCATATAAGTATTTCATTAATACCCCATCCTTTCTTTATATATGTTAAAAGCTCATATACCTTTATTATTAGGATATATAAGCTTTTATATACATAAAAAGATTAAACTCTTGATAAATATTCTCCAGTTCTAGTATCTATCTTTATTTTATCTCCTTGATTTATGAATAAAGGAACTTGAACAACTGCACCTGTTTCAACTGTAGCTGCCTTAGTTACGTTACTTGCAGTATCTCCTTTTATTCCTGGTTCAGTTTCTACAACTTCTAATTCTGCAAAGTTTGGAGCTTCAACTTGGAAAGCTTGTCCTTGGTAGAATCTTATTGTAGCTACTTCATTTTCTTTTAAGAATTTTATAGCATCTTCAACTTGTACATAGTTTAATGGTATTTGATCATATGTTTCTTCATCCATGAAGTAGTATAATTCACCATCATTGTATAAATATTGCATTTGTCTTGTTTCTATATGAGCTTTAGGGAATTTATCACTTGGGTTGAAAGCTTCTTCTCTTATTGCTCCTGTTTTTAAGTTTCTGTACTTAGTTCTTACAAAAGCTGCACCTTTTCCTGGCTTAACGTGTTGGAAGTCAACTATTAAACATGGTTGTCCTTCTTTTTCAAAAGTAACACCTTTTCTAAAATCACTTGCTGATACCATTTTGGTTCCTCCATAAAAATAAATTTATTATCTGAATATATTTTGGTGATAATATAATCACCTTACCTTTTTCAATTATATATTCTATTGTAATCTTGTCAAGTTAAATTAGTATATATTAAAATAATTATTAATCATTTGAATTAATAATAGCATTTATACCTAATATATATCCATAAAATCCAAAACCTGATATTTGACCTATACATGCGGGAGCTGTAACACTTTTATGTCTAAATTCTTCTCTTTGATAAACATTAGATATATGTACTTCAACTACCTTTGTTTTTATAGATTTTATAGCATCATGAATTGCATAGCTATAGTGTGTAAAAGCTCCTGGATTTAATACAACTCCATTAAATTCTTCATTTGCTTTATGAAGCATATCTATTATAGCACCTTCATAATTACTTTGAAAAAATTCAATGTTTATATTATCACTAAATTCTTTTTTTATATATTCCTCTAAATCCTTAAGAGTTTTATTTCCATAAACTGATGTTTCTCTTTTACCGAGCATATTTAAGTTTGGTCCATTTATAACTATGATCTTCATACTTAGCCCCCTAACTTGAATTACATTTATTACTATATAATAATATCATAAACTAACTTATATAAACAAGTATTTGACTCACTACTTCCTCTATATTTTTATTATCTACACTTACTCTTATACTTGCTGATTGTTTATATTTTTCATATCTTTCATCAAATAATCTTTTTATTGTTTCTTTTAAATTTGAACTATTCTTTAAAAGAGGCCTACTATCTACTCCATTATTTAAATGTCTAAGTATAGTTTCTATATTTCCATCTAAAAATATAACATTATCTTCATTTTTTAATAGCTTTATATTTTCCTCTTTTTTTATTATACCTCCACCTGTAGATATAATAATATTATCTTCTAAAATTAATTTTCTTAAAAGATTACTTTCTATTTCTCTAAATTTATCTTCTCCGTATTTATCAAATATATTAGATATAGTCATTTTTTGATTCTTTTCTATTTCATTATCCATATCAATCATTTTAAAATTTATTTTTTTAGAAAGCGCTTTTCCTATAGTAGTTTTTCCAACTCCCATAATTCCTATTAGTATTATCTTCATTTTAATATTCCTCTTCAAAATTCCTTATAAAAACTTTAAACTGATTTTCATATATTTGATTATTTTTTCCTAATCTTAATTTTATAGTTAAAAATTTGGGATTGTTATCTTTATAAACATAAATATTTTCAACGTAATCTCCAATTTCATACCCACCAGATTCACTTTGATTTTTAGAGTTTAATGTATTTATAAATAATTTTTTTGAATTTTTCTTATAACTAATTTCTTTATTCTTTATAGATGAATTTGATAAACCATCTTTACCCTTATAGTTGCACTTTATAGATGTAATCCCTTTAAAATTATCATTACTATTTTCATCATTATAAGTAACACTTATTATTCCCTTTGACTTTTCAATAGTAGATTTTATATGTTTACTCATTTCTAATCCTTGTTGTTGTATTTCTATCTTATATTCTATTGACGTTTTAGATTCTATACAAAATATTAATGAAGTGTATATTGCTATTAATAAAGTTCCTATTATAGCTAAAGACATTATACTTTCTAAAAGTAAGTATCCTTTATTATTTTTCATATCATTCTTCCTTTAAGAGAACTCTTCCGCTTACTGGAACTATTGTTATTTCTTTTGTATATATATCATTCTGTATTTGGATTGTACTTCCAGAAGGGTTTGGTGAACCATCATTTCTAAAGTAAATTCTTTTACTTGTAATATTGTTATGTATCTTTGTATCACTAGGTAAGTATTTTTCTTTTATATTTTTTCCTTTATCAATTAATATATATCCTTGCTTATTATTTTCTTGAACAAGCCTTACATATGTATTTAAATTTCCAAGAATATTATTACTTCTCGTGTATCTTATATCGCTACAAAGTTCCTTTGCAAAAGCATTTATTTCATAATAATTGCTATTAAATTTAGGAATACACATGCTAATAAGTAAAGTCATTATTCCCATTGTTATTACTAATTCAACTAAAGTTACACGCCTTCTCTTTTCATTATTATAGTTCCTCGTAATTATATATATTTATTAAGTTCTGATTTTTTAAATCATCTTTTATTTGTAGGTTTTCATCTAATTCTTTATCTTCATCATTTATGATATTAGAATCTACTTCATCTAGGTCTGTATTTAGCTCTTCAAATTCTTCTATAATTAAATTTTCCTCATCTTTAACTATATAGTTATCTATGCCAATACCTTCCCATGGATTTTTT
>JAEIGA010010686.1_pt1 | contig 13928 bp, 14 predicted proteins | sample 9270691 | NCBI WGS metagenome assembly JAEIGA01 (sample SAMN17057246, study PRJNA624740) | gut metagenome | biome: biome; isolation source: fecal sample | host: Bos grunniens | place: China: Xizang | collected 2019 | reverse complement strand
TGGGCCATGCCGCGGTTTCACTCCGCAACTGGTTAAATTCCACAAGAAAGCCGCCAAAAAAGAAAATCTCGAAGTCGTTTTTGTCTCTTCAGATAAAACCTCCAAGGCGATGATGGACTATATGAAAAAAGATAAGATGCCATGGCTGGCAATTCCTTTCGGAGACCCGGCGATCATGGCACTGAAAAAAAAGTTGAGAGTAAACGGCATCCCCAATCTGGCGGTTTTTGACTCTAAAGGGAAACTGATATCCCCCAATGCCCGCTGGGATATTGTTATACTCGGAGACAAAGCCCCGGCAGCGTGGAAATCCCCCGATTATAAGCCGCTTACCTATCAGGATGCAAAAAACAGCAATCAGAAAGACTCCAAATCAAAAGCAAAGAAAACAAAAGAAAAAAAGTCAAAAAAACAAAAATCAAAGAGTAAGAAAAACAAGTAAACGGTATTCCCGCTCCTGACGCCGTTTTGCTTCCTGAATTTGTAATAAATGCTGTATTTTACTTCAGCGGCACGGTACAGGGGCGGCGATGCGGATATTCATTGAGCGCACTCATTTCATCTGCGGAGAGTTCGATATTCAGGGCATCCATGGTCACTTGCAAATGGAGCGGATTTTTCATTGCCGTAATAACAGCAATGTTTTCCCTGTTCAGCAGCCAGGACAATGCAAGTTGAGCAAAGGAGATATTGCGTTTCTGACAGATGGCACGGGTCGTATCAGTCTCTTCGAGATCACGCAACGGACGCCACGCTTGAAAAATAACGCCATTCTCACGGCAGAAATCCTCCAATTCGTCCGACGCATCACGCACCGCAAGATTGCAATGCACCTGATTTAACGCAATGGGCACAGAAGAGTACGCCATTGCCCGTTTCAGCCGTTCCAGAGAAAAGTTGCTGACACCGATATGACGGACGATCCTCTGCTGAACCAGTTCATTCATCGCTCCGATGGTCTCCGCCAGCGGAACGGATTCATCGACCTGATGGTAGAGGTAACAATCCAGATAATCCGTTTTCAGCCGTTTGAGTGAATTTTCCGCCGCCCGGAAAACATCGTCCTGTTTGAGATGCGTTTTCCAGACTTTTGAAGTCAGAAAGATTTTTTTCCGGTCGAATCCCTCAAGGGCTTTGCCGATCAACTCTTCGGCGTAGCCGTTTGCGTAATATTCAGCGGTATCGATCAAATCAAAACCGCATTCGATGCCCTTTTGCAACACGGCGATCTGTCCAGCATCATCGTTTGTCAAATTCCGCTCTTCACGTCCGCCGAAACACCATGTACCCATTCCGAGAACGGGCAGTTTCAAGCCGTTTTCTCCACTCAGATAACGCATGAGATACTCCGTAATTACTAAACGTTGACTGCTTTTACCGGGGTTCACCGGTATACGCCGTCCGCTCAACGCCCCGATAAAATACGTTATACTATTTTATCGGGATATCACTCCCGGCGGCGAGTACGCGCTGCGCGCGGATTTCTTTTATTTCAACTCCAGTCCGTCGTGAAACGCCCTGCCGACTTCCGCCCCCATCTCCCGGTAAACGTGATGCACCGGATCAAAACAGATGGGGCGCAGTTTCTCCACTGAAATTTTTCCGTTTTCATCCAGAATTCTTTCATCGGCACTGATATCGACGATTTCCGCAACAGCACATCCGGCAGAGGAGTCGTAACGGATCAGACGGCATTCAAGGGTCATGGGAAGTTCTTCGATGACCGGAGCATTGATATTTTCCGCTTTTGAGGTATGAAATCCCGCTTTTTTCAGTTTGTCAGGTTCATCTTTTCCGGAAACAAGTCCGACATAGTCACACTCTTTCACATGGGCGGCATCTCCGATGCTGACGGTGAAACACTTGTGCAACTGCAGATTTTCCGCCGTTTTGTGGGAGGGGTCGATACAAACACCGATCTGGTTGGTATCGTGGATACCGCCCCACGCGGCATTCATGGCATCGGGATTGCCGTTTTCATCATAAGTACCGATAATCAGGACCGGCATGGGATAAAGCCATGTCTGCACACCGAAATTTTTACGCATTTTCTTTACTCCAGGTTGAAAAAGGTTTTTCGCTCAAAGCGGAATTGGCATAGCGGTAGTCCCCGGTGATCTCGTTACCCAGCCACTCCGGGCGTTCAAAGGGGACATCCTCAGACGGGAGTTCGATCTCCGCCGTGAAAAGTCCGGCATTTGCGCCCAGATACTCGTCTATTTCCCAAACGAGTTCTCCGCCCGCCGGAAAGGTGTAGCGGATTTTTTCCACAGCACTTCCGGTCGTAAGCGTATCGAGCATACGCTCTGCATCCGCCAGCGGCACCGGGTATTCAAATTCCGAACGGATCAGACCGGACGCCTGACTTTTTATGGTCAGAAATGCCGCCTCTCCGGCGATACGCACACGCACGGTTGCCGTTGCCGCACCGCTGGAAAGGTAACCCTGTTTCAACCGCACGCCGGTTCCAGCTCCGCTGCGCCACGCCTCCGAAGCCAACAGGAATTTCCGTTCGATTTCCAGTGCCATTATTTTTCCACGCCGAAACGATAAACTGTTTTATGCTTGTAGGTTTCTCCGGGATTGAGAACGGGGTTGGGGAAACCTTTCTGATTGGTGGAATCCGGCCACAACTGGGTTTCCAGACAGAAAGCACCGTAGCGGGGATAGTAACTGCCGCTTTTGCCGAGGCAACTGCCATTCAGCCAATACCCCATGTAAAACTGCACGCCGGGCTGATCGGTGTCTACTTCAAGGGTGACACCGGTACGTTTGGAGAGTATCTTGAAAACGTTTTTGCGGAAAGTACCCGCTTCTGCCGCCACAACAAAGTTGTCATCAAAGGCGATGGCGGCTTCGGGAGAAGCGTAAATCTCTTCAAAAGTACGGCCGTTACGCAAGTCGAAAACCGTTCCGGCGGACGGAATGGTACGGCCGGTGGGAGCCAGCACATCGTTGACTTCCGTATGTCCTTCGCAAACGGACCATGCCACATGATCTTTACACTCAAGAGCCTGTTCGCCATTCAGATTGAAGTAGGCATGGTTGGTCAGATTGACCACAGTCGGAGCATCGGTCACGGCTTTGTAATCAATGCAAAGTTCGTTCTCCACCGTCACATGATAGGTCACTTCGACATCCAGATTTCCGGGGAAACCGGCATCGCCGTCGGGACTTTTCAACATAAGTTTCAGCGTGGCATCATCAACGACTTCCGCCTGCCAGAGCCGGTGAGCGTAACTTTTTCCGCCATGAAGCGTATTGGGGCGGCCGTTATCGTTGATTTCAAGATCGTAAACTTTGCCGTTCAGAGTGAAACGTCCATTGGGGATACGGTTGGCAAAACGGCCGATCAAAGCCCCGATATAGGGACTGTTGGCCTCGTAATCCGCCGGATTTTTGTAACCGAGCAGAACATCCACCATACCGTCACGGCCGGGGGTGCGCAAAGCAGTAAGAGTGCCGCCCCAGTCGGTCACATCCACTTCAAAACCGGTTCCATTGGTCAAGGTGTAAAGTTTTGCTTTTTCTCCGGTACTTGCGGTAAAGAAATCACTGATTTTCATAATAAATTCCCTTCATTTAAGAGTTCCTGATAAGTTTTGAAATGGAGTTTGGCACACTCGTTGAATGCCTCTTTTCCATGCATTGCCAATAGTTGACGGCCATTTTCTTTGACCAGCGGTCCCGCTCCCTTGGTGAAAGCGATCCCGAAACGTTCCGTCAGTTTTGCACAGCCGTTGACAAAACCTTCCCGTGCCAGAATACTGGCGGCGGCTACGGCGATATCACTTTCGGCTTTGGTGCGCTGTTCCAGACGGATTTTGCGTCCTTTTTCCATCAACGCCCGTTTGATCAGACTTTCATCGCCGAATTTATCCGAAAGAGCGTGCGGACAGGAGGGTACTTTTTCAAGGATATTTTCAATACAGCGGGCATGACCCCATGCCAGCAGACGGTTCAAATTGCCGATTTGACTGTAAAGACGGTTGTAGGTCACAGGCGGCAGGGTAACGACCGTATATTGTCCGATGACGATTTCCCGGATTTTTTGTGCAAGTTCACAAATCTTTTTATCGCTTTTGATCATTTTGGAGTCGCACACGCCGAGAGAGCGGAGTTGGGGAGCAGTGACTTCATCGACATAAACTCCGGCGATGATGAGCGGCCCGAAGAAATCCCCTTTGCCGCTCTCATCCACGCCGCAATGCGGGGAGTTGTTTTCCGGGATGGTTTCTGCGGGGGGAAGAAGTTCCACACCGATCAGAGGTTCCAGTATAAATTCGATAAATTCCGGGGCGTTTTTGCCCTGAACGACCAGTTTTCCGGACTCGTAAGAGACCACATTGACTTTATCGCCGACCGCTTTCCAGCGGGCATAAGGCAAGTCGCTGAAACTCCAATTTTTTTCTTCAAGAATGGCACGCAAGGCATCGGATTGTGCCGGGGTAATATTCCGGCTGCCGCTCATTTCTCACCTCCGGAAAGCATGATGCGGCCGTTCAGAGCCGCCGTGATCGTGGCACTGTCGGCAAAAGAGAGGTTTGCACCGGCAGGCAGTCCGAGGGCGGGGCGGGTCACTTTGACGGGTTTTCCTTCCAGAAGTTCCGAGAGGTAAACAGCGGTCGCCCTCCCCTCTACATCCGGACTCAAGGCAAGAATGATTTCACGGACCGTACCGCTCTCCGCCTTGGCAAGCAGACCGGGGATGTTGAGATTTTCGCCGTTCTGCGAATCCAGCGGGGAGAGACGGCCGCCCAGAATATGGTAGAGCCCCTTGTAGTTTCCGCTGTTTTCGATGGCGAAAAGCTGTGCCATATTTTCCACCACACAGAGCAGACCGGTATCCCGGTTGGGCTGACGGCAGACGGCACACAAACTTCCGGCATCGGCCAAGGCTCCGCACTGCGGGCAGGTTCCCACCGTTTCCGGCAACTTTCCGACCAGAGAACCGAAGTCACGCTGCTGCTCCGGTCCCCATTCCAGCATGGCAAGGGCAAGGCGTTCTGCCGCCCGTTTGCCGATACCGGGCAGAAGTTTCAAAACGGAGATCAATTCCTCCACGGATTCCGGATACTGTACCGCCATGGGAAAATCATTCCTTAAAACATCGGCAGATCGATGCCGAGCCCGCCGGTCATTTCCGCCATTTTCTGCTGGGCGGCAAGTTTCGCCATGCCCAGAGCGGTATTGGCGGCTTCGGTGAAATCCTGACTCAAAATCACCGGATTGGTGGAGGCGTTTTCAGTGATCTCCACGTTTTTGATGCAAAAATCACCGGAAACAGTCACTTTGACACTGCCGTTGGCGTTGGTGGCGGAATATTCCGCATGGGGCATATCTTCTTTGAATTTCTTCATTCCGGCCTGAATCTCTTTGGCTTTGCCCATGAGTTTGGCCATTTCTGCAAGATTTCCGAACATAGTAGTTTTCTCCTGAATAAAAACCCGGCAGTTGAAAAACCGCCGGGTCATGGGTTTTAGTTGTGTTTATGGCGTTTTTCCTTAAAGGTGTACCAACTGTTGACCAGCGGTGCGGCGATGAATATGGAGGAGTAAGTACCTACGATCACGCCAAGCATCATGATCAGCACGAAGTCATTGATGGCAACACCGCCGCCGATGAAGAGGATAAAGACCGAAATGAAAGTGGTCAATGTCGTCAGCATCGTACGGTTCAAAGTCTGATTGATGGAGAGGTTGACCGTGTCTGCAAAATTTTTGCAGACTTCATTGCGGAGATTTTCACGAATACGGTCGAAAATAACCACACTGTCATTGATGGAGTAACCGATAACCGTCAGAATTGCCGCCACCGTGGACAGAGAGATCGTTCTGCCGAGAGCCAGATAGATGCCCAGCACGATGATAACGTCATGCGCCAGAGCCAGCACGGAGGAGAGTGCATAGAAGAACTCATACCGGATGGAAACGTAGGTCAGAATACCCACGATGGAAAGTGCAATGGCAATCAGCGCATACTTGGTGAATTCTCTGCCGATGAGACCGCCGACACTGCTTTCTTCGCCGCCGGAAAGTTTGGCAGCGGGGAAAGCCTTGTTGAGCAATTTGGCGAGGGCATCTTTGGGACTGGAATCCACAGTGGCTTTGGTCAGGTCGCCGCGGACAAGGATCTGCACCTTGGCTTTTTCGGCAGCAGCGGCGGCATTGTACTTGTAGTTGACAGTGGCATCGTAACCGGCTTTGCGGAGGACGGCTTCAAGTTTCTCCTTCGGAACCTGTTCGGAGTAGTTGAAAGTCACCTGCGTACCGCCGGTGAAGTCCACACCCAGCATATTTTTGCCTTTCACAAAGAAGAGGGCAAAAGAGGCGATGAGCATCATCAGCGTGAATTTGCTCAAGATCGGCCACAAACGGTTGAAGTTGACATTCGGGTTCTTGAAGAAACAGAGCATATCCAGTTTGTCGAAACCGGAAACATAACGGAAGAGGTAGTCAAAGAGCAGACGGGAAACGAAGAGAGCCGTGAAAAGACTTGTCAGAATACCGATACTCAATGTAATGGCGAAACCTTTGATTGCACCCGTACCGACATACATCAGGATGAATGCGGTGATAAGCGTGGTGATGTTGGCATCCAACACGGAAGAGAGCGCGCGGGAGTAGCCGAGGTCAACGCTGGTACGCAGACTTTTTCCGGATTTCAACTCTTCACGGATACGTTCAAACACCAGCACGTTGGCGTCCACAGCCATACCGATGGTCAGCACGATACCGGCGATACCGGGCAGGGTCAGCGTGCAGTCAAATGCGGCAAGTGCGCCGAGAATGAGCAGAATATTCAAGCCCAGAGCAACGATCGTAAAGATACCGGCGGTGCGGTAGTAAATGATCATGAAGATCGCCACGCAGACCAGAGAGAGGAAGCCTACCCAGATACCGTTTTTCACGTTGGAAGCACCCAGAGTCGGGTCGGTATCGAATACGGCGTTGACTTTGATCTGGAAGGGGAAACTGCCGGAAACGAGGGCATCGGCGATGCTTTTTGCCTCTTCTTCGGTGAATTGTCCGGTGATTTCGGCACTGCCGGAGGGAATGGGGCCGTTGATGGTGGGAGCGGAGTAGAGTTGTCCGTCAAGCACGATGGCGAGCTGGCGGCCGACATTGGCTCCGGTCACACGGGCGAAGTCACGGGCTCCGTCGGGATTGAAACGCAGCGTGATCTTGCGCTGACCGAATTCATCTTTGTAAGCGTAGGCACTGGAAACGCCTTTGCCGGTCATCTCGGAGCGTTTGCTCACGAGGGTGTAGTTTTCATGGATCTTGTTGTTTTTGTCAAACTCGGTGGACTTCATCAACTCATAACCGACGGGAACCCGGTAGGCTTTGGGGTCGGCGAGATAGGTCTGGATCTCCCGCATATTGTCGGGATGGACCAGACGGAAGTTGAGTTTGGCACTCATCTGGATCAGATTCATGAGTTTGAGTTTTTCGTCTTTGGTGACGATGGGAGCGCGCAAGGCGACGTAATCACTGCCGGAGGGAGCGATTTCCGCTTCGTAAATTTTCTGACCTTCCAGACGTTTACGGAGGATTTCGATCGCCACATCCCGGTAGCGGTCAAATTCGGACTGCATCCGGTTTTCGATTTCAGCGGCGGTTTCGCCGTCACCTTTCTGATTTTTGACTTTGGCGAGGAACTCCTGATCGGGAACGAGCTGGAGCATGAATTCCACACCGCCGTTGAGGTCGAGGCCGAGACGGATGGAACTGGAAGCGTGTTTACGGATGAGACTCATCACATCACGGTTGTCCTGCAACCCTTCGCCTTTGACCCGATCGGTCAGCGTAACGCTTTTGTCACTGGCGGCCTGCAGAAGAGCCTGGGAGGGATAGAGTTCTGCATCTTTTGCCTGAAGACCTTTGGCATATTCCACCAAATCGAGGGCGACTTTATCGTTTTTGTCTTTCAGCAGACTTTTGAAAGCATCGTAATAGTTCCGGGGAAACAGGGGATACATGGCGGAGGCAAAAACCGCAATGACCACCAGCACGATGGCGGTACGCAGCATCAAGGGACGTTTATTCATCTGGGAGCCTCCGTTATGCCTGTTTTTCTTCTTTTTTCTCTTCCTCTTCGACCACCAGATCAGCGACGCCGTTGGTCACGACTTCGACCACGACTTTGTCGGCGATCTCAACGAGGAAACTTTTTTCTTTGACTTCGGTGACAGTACCCATCATACCGCTCTGGAGCAGAACACGGGAACCTTTCACGATACGGTCGAGCATCTCCTGACGTTTCTGCTGCTGTTTTTTCTGGGAACGGCTCATGAAGAACATCATCACGACGAAAATCAGAATAAGCGGGATAAAACTCATCAGGTTGTTTCCCTGACCGGCGGGGACGGCAGGAGCCGCGGCGATATAAAACAGATTCATTACTTTTTCTCCTTTTATAACATAATTTTATAAACGATCTGTGTTTTAAAAAACCATCAATTAACTAATATGCAACCGATTTGCCATTTTTTCAAGGCAAAGTACAACATAAAATGCAATAATTTTTCATTTTTCTGAAAAACCATGCACTTTCAGAGTTTTACCGGCTGTTTCAAGGAGCGTTATACGATCCGGGGCCAGAGGTGCGGCAGATGCACAGTTTCGGGGAACACACTGCTGGCAGTGATCTCCCGATCCCTGTTTCTGAAATGATTTTGCCGGACGATGACAAAAGAACTGCCCTTTACCGTTTCCGGAGTAAGTCCGATGCCCTCAAAGGGAATGAGCATCTCGCTGAACCAGAGTTGCCGTTCCGGGTCATAATGATTTTTGACCGTTAGACCGCAGGAGCAGAGTTTTTCCTCAAAAGGCAATGCCCGGAAAGTGCGGTAATCTTTGATATGAAGCTGCAGACGGATGCCGTCAGGCGAGGTTTGAAATTCATGATAATCTTCATCGCCCGCACAGCGGAACATCAGTTCAAAAGCATCGCCGAGCTGCCATAACTGCTGATTATCCTGCTCGGCATTGCTGAAGTGTTCACTGTCATGCATAAGTCCGTAAAGATGGATCATTCCATCCTCAAACACAAGGAGGGCAGCCCCCGGTTCTTCCGGCAGTTCACCGGCAGTGAAGTGATAGAGAGCCAGCGGCGTTCCGGGGGTGTAACATTCCGGCGGCGGCGGGAAATTGCCCGCACGCAAAAAATTTTCCAAACGTTCAAACATCATTATTTCCCCGTTGCTTTTTCAAAACATTCAAGCGGCACACGGGCGTAACCGACCCCGATCTGACCGCCGCTGACACGGGACAGGATGCCGCCGTGAAGTTTCGGAGTGATCCCTTTTTCAACGGCTTTTTCCGCCAGAATTCCGGCGGGAGCCGACTTTGACGGCAGTTGCGGAATGATATTGCGGGGATTGACACCGGCGGCAATCATTGCCATTTCTGAACACTGGGCGATACCGTCCCACAACGTTTCGTCCCGGTTTGCGAGCAGAACCGGACTTGCCGCTGCTGCCATTCCGCCGAATCCCCACGCCTCCACATTGCTGGAATCCCCCAGCCACGGCGAGGAGTCCGCATCGGTGTATTCGGGTTTCCAGTATTTGCCGTGGAACGTCGGAGCGGGAGCGGTATACCACGTTTCGCCGGTTCCGCTGAGTTTGATGCCGAATTCGTGTCCGTTCCCGCACATTGCCGTCACCAGCGTAGAACCGGGGATATTGGCGGCGGATTTCAGACTGGCAACAGCCGAGGCACAGCCGATATGGTGAACAAAACGTTTCTCTGAATTGGCATTTGCCCAACGGAGAAATGCGAGTTTCTCCTCTGCGGAGCAGTCCGAATCCAGCACTGCCGCAGTCAGTTTGGAAAAGAAAACCTTATCCGTGGCAAACTGCCGGGTGTGTTCTTCGTCCCCCAGCGAAAGTCCCATACCGAAAAGTTCAGCCACGTTGATACCGCCGACCGTCTCCAGCGCACGGGTGAAAACAGGCGCATACACATCACGGATCAGGCGCAGATTTTCGGCAATAACGTCATTGTAAACGCCCCAGCCGCCCAAACCGCCGCCCTGTTCGCCTTCGATCGGCGGAGCAACTGCGATAATACCGGAATTGGCTTCCCGGACTTCCAATACCGCCATGGAATACGAGGTGATACCGGCTCCGGGCGCGCCGGAATTGCAGTCATTGGCGGCCTTGACTTCGATTTCGCCGGAACGGATCTTGTTTTCGGCATCGGCTTCATTTTCGGCGAGTCCCTCAAAGAGAGCGGCTCCGGTGATACCCTTGCGGTGCGGACCTTTCATATCCTCCCATGCGAGATCGGGCCCGGAGTGCAGAATACGGTTTTTGGGAAAATCAGGAAACACATCACCCATTTTGCGGCATCCGACCAAAACCGGCTCGGCTGAAATCAAACGTTCAAAAGCAATTTTATCAGCATTTTTCATGTTTTTCTCCTTGATTAAATCATTTGTGATATTATATTAAATATAGTTCTTGAAAGTGAAAAAAGCAAGGAGATTGCAAAAAAATGTTGACAACTCTTTTGAAAAACGATACTGCTCTGCTTGAAATCCCCTTTGCCGGGATTTGGACGGGGTCGGTTTTTCTGCGGAGAAACGGAAAAAATATTCTCATCGATTCCGGCAACTCTGCTGAAAATGTTGACCGTCTGATCGTTCCGGCACTGGCAGAATTGGGTTTCACGCCTGCCGATGTTGATTATCTGCTTGCAACTCATACCCACGGCGACCACGTCGGCGGACACGCCCGTTTGCGTGAACTGGGCGTAAAACAGATCGCCGTTTATGCGGAGGGAGCGGACAAACTCCGTGACCCGCTGAAATACAATATTGCCATCCGTTCGGTTTTCCCGGAATACAGTGCGCCGCCCTCTGCCGGATTGAGCGGGACAGAGCCGGATCTGCTTTTGGAGGACGGCGAGGACATTGCCGGAGTGCGCCTGATCGCCGCCCCCGGTCATGATTCGGATGCCGTGGTATTCTGGGATGCGGAGACCCGTTCACTCTTCACCGGAGATTCCATTCAGGGGAACGGCACTGCCACGCTGGGCTGTGCGCTCTATATGGATTTGATTTCTTACGAAGCATCTTTGAGGAAGTTATGCCAGCTTCCCGTTGAACAAACCGTGACCGGTCACCCGTTCTATCCCTGGGGCAATGCCGTGGTCCCCGGCAGAAAAGCGATCACAGATTCGCTTGAACTTATTGATTTCTACGATACTTTACTGAAAGGACAAGCAGAAAAATCCCTTCCGGAACGTACCGTTGCCTTGATCGATGCACTCGGCGGGAAACAGCCGGAATATCTGTTCCTCGGCATGTACACAGTGCGGGAACATCTGCGTAAATTGGAGTTATTATGAGCAGTAATCATATAAAAATCATCGATAAAATACGCAAATCCCCCGATGGGCTTTCCAAAAAAGAACTGGCAGGGCTCGTCGGCTTGCCGTGGGGAACGCTCTTTAAGGCCGCCGGAGAGTTGACGGAACGGAACATCCTGTTCCAGCGTTTGAGCCGCTCCGGCACTCCCGGCCGCCCCAGTATTCCGTTGGTGCTCAACGCCGATGCCGCACTTTTCTGCGGCATGGATATCGGGGCGGCATCGAGCCGTATCCTCTTTTGTGATTTGAATTTCCGTATCCGTTATCAGCATTGCGTACCGACAGAAAAATATTCCGGCAGGGAACGTTTTGTGCAGTGGGTGGATGCGTTTTTCAACGATGCGCTGGCACACGCCGGAATAGACAGAAACAAACTTGCCGGGATCGGCATGGCTGTTTCCGGCAATGTGGATGCGGGAGCGGGCATCATCGTTTCCGGCGGAAATTTCGGGATGAAATACGGCGAAAATATCCCCTGCCGTCTACTTGAAGAACGGTGGAACAACCGTGTTTATGCCGTCACGACCATGGGAGCCGCAGCAGCGGCAGAGTTCCATTTCGGACGGTACGCCGGAAGTCCGAATATCGTCACTGTCGGGCTGGGGGTCGGCATCGGTTCCGGTGTGGTTGCCAACGGGCAACTGCTCATCAGTCATCCCCGGCGGCCGGTGGGATATATCGGACACATGCTCATCCCCGGAAATGAAAACCGCTGTACCTGTGGTTTCAAAGGATGCCTGGAAGCATATTCCGGCGGAGAGTACCTCAAACAAATCGCAAAAAGAGAATTGCCGCACCGTCCAGAACTTCAGGATACCATGCTGTTGGACCGTGCCGCCGCCGGAGGCGATGCCGATGCGGTACGGATCATGTCAACTGCCGCAGAATACAATGCGGTCGGTGTTGCCGGAATGATCCAGCTTTATTCCCCGGATGCGATGATTTTCTCCGGCGGACAGTGCCGTGCAGACGGATTCCTGTACGAAACCACCCTCGCCAAACTCCGGGAAATCCTGCCGGAGGAACGGCGCAATTTTGAAATATCCATCACTTCACTGGGAGAATTTCAATCGGCTCTCGGGGCCGCCAGACTTGCTTATGAGCAATTTTTCTGACGAAGATCCGCAAAAGGAGAATATGCTTTTGCGCTAAATTATATCATCTGTGATTTAATAAGGAGAATAAAATGTCCGTACAAAACAAACGAGTTCTTATTACCGGTTCTTCACACGGAATCGGAGCGGCGACAGCAGTTGCTTTTGCCAGAGAGGGATGCAAAATCGGTATCAACTGCAACAAAGACCCGCAGGGAGCAGAAGCGGTTGCGGCGCAAGTGCGTGAAGCCGGAGGTGAAGCGGAAATCTTCATCGCCGACATTGCCGTGCAGAAACAGGCAACCGGAATGGTTCAGGATTTCATCAGCCGTTTCGGCGGCATCGACATTCTCATCAACAATGCGGGCGGGGCTCTTAAAATCCCCCGCGGCGAATTTGCCGACATGCCGCTGGATTACTGGGAATATCAGGTCAATTTGAATTTGAATGCCGCCGCTTGGACTTGCCGTGAAGCCGTCCGTTACATGCGTGACAACGGTATAGAAGGGCGTATCATCAACGTCAGTTCCATCCATTCGCTCGTGACCTGGGTCAAGCGCAAAATGCTGCCCTATTCCCCCGCAAAAGCGGGATTGAATATGCTGACCAAAGCACTTGCCGTGGAGGTTGCCAAATACAACATCGGCGTAAACTGTATCGCCCCCGGATTTATTATGACCAAACTTTCCGCCCGTTACAGCGAAGAGGATATGGCGGCATTTCTCCGGAAGATCCCTCTGGGGCGTCTGGGTTCGGTGGATGATATCACCCCGATGATGCTCTTTCTCGCCGACCGTGAAAAATCCGGCTTCATCACCGGTCAGACCTTTGTTATCGACGGCGGTCAATCCATCGACGGCGGTATTGATTCCATGCTTGAAGCCTATGAAAAATAAGGAGTTTCTGAAATGATCAACGAAAGAAGTTTTACGCCCTACGGCGTTGCCAATGAGTGCAAACGGGGACTGGTCCGCGGTATGGGTTATACCGAAGAGGAGTTCAAACGCCCCATCATCGCTGTTATCAACTCCTGGAACGAATACAATCCCGGCCATGTCCATCTCAAGGGAGTTGCCGAGCGTGTCAAACAGGGCATCCGTGAAGCGGGCGGTCTTCCTTTTGAATGCGGCACGACGGCGATCTGTGATGGTATGGTGCTGAAAGATCCCCGCTACATTGAACTGCCCAGCCGCAATTCTGTCGCCGATCAGGTGGAGTTGATCGCAGAGAGCAACAAATTTGATGCCATGGTACTGTTGTCAAGTTGCGATTCCATCGTCCCCGGACACCTCATGGGTGCGGCACGGCTGGATATTCCCGCCATTCTGGTCACAGGCGGCTATATGCCGATGACATTTGTCCGGGGCAAAGCCGCCAACTACATCGACCTCACGGACAATGTGGGCAAGGTGATGCAGGGCGAATACCCCAGAGAAAAAGCCGACGAAGAGGTCGC
>JAEIGA010010685.1_pt1 | contig 13928 bp, 10 predicted proteins | sample 9270691 | NCBI WGS metagenome assembly JAEIGA01 (sample SAMN17057246, study PRJNA624740) | gut metagenome | biome: biome; isolation source: fecal sample | host: Bos grunniens | place: China: Xizang | collected 2019 | reverse complement strand
TATTCAGTTTACTCCGGACCTTCTTCCAGCGGACTTGCTCGGTACTCTGATCTACTCTCAGAAGACAGAGCAGTTCCAGATAAAGAAAGGCCCGGTTTTCGCTAATTTTGTATTGGCCGATGAGATCAACCGTTCCCCTGCAAAGGTGCAGTCTGCCCTTCTTGAGGCAATGCAGGAGCGTCAGGTAACAATCGGAGACGAGACATTCAAGCTTCCTCAGCCTTTCCTTGTGATGGCGACTCAGAACCCTATCGAGCAGGAAGGAACATATCCGCTTCCTGAGGCGCAGCTTGACCGTTTCATGCTTAAGGTCGTAGTGTCATATCCTAAGAGAGAGGAAGAGCGTCAGATCGTACGCATGAACAATCTCGGAGACTTCCCTAAGGCAGAGGCTGTGATCAAGCCTGAGGATATCGTGAGAGCCCGTGAGGTCGTGAAGGAGGTCTATATGGATGAGAAGATCGAGAGATATATCGTGGATCTTGTCTATGCGACACGTACTCCAGAAGAATACAACCTCGGCAAGATTGCAAACTACATCTCATACGGAGCTTCTCCGCGTGCCAGCATTTCGCTTGCTGCGGCTTCAAAGGCATATGCATTCATCAAGAGAAGAGGCTACGTAATCCCTGAGGATGTGCGTGCAGTATGCTACGAGGTGCTTCGCCATCGTATCGGCTTGACATATGAGGCGGAGGCTGAGAACATCACCACAGACCAGATCATTTCTGAAATCATCAACGCAGTAGAAGTTCCATAGTAGATTGCCGGTCGCGCCGGCAATGACGTCTTATGAGTAATTTAACAGCAAATGATCTTCTCAAGAAGGTCAGGAAGATAGAGATAAAGACCAGGACGCTGTCCCATCAGATCTTTGCGGGCGAGTATCACTCAGCCTTCAAGGGTCGTGGTATGGTGTTCAGTGAAGTACGTGAGTATCAGTACGGTGATGACGTCCGTAATATGGACTGGAATGTCACTGCGCGTCTTCGTGCTCCGTATGTGAAGGTCTTCGAGGAGGAGAGAGAGCTGACTGTCGTACTGCTTGTGGATGTGAGCCGCTCAAGGCTTTTCGGTACCACCGGCGCCAGCAGAAAGGATGTCCTGGCTGAGATTGCGGCGGTGCTTTCATTTTCTGCGCTTATCAACAATGACAAGGTGGGTGCCCTTTTCTTCAGTGACAAGGTAGAGAAGTTCATTCCGCCGAAGAAGGGCAGAAGTCATCTGCTGCACATCATCCGTGAGATCATCGAGTTCGAACCGACTACAGACGGTACAAACATATCAGAGGCATTGAGATATCTGACTAACGCGATCAAGAAGAAGTGTGCTGCTTTTCTGTTGTCGGACATGCTGGATGTAGACAAGGATGGCAATCCGAACTATGAGGAGGCGCTGAAGGTAGCTGTGAACCGACATGATCTCTCAGTGATCGAGGTTTATGATCCTCGTGAGCGCAGCCTTCCGTCTGTGGGAATGATTCATATCAAGGACTCGGAGACAGGGGAGTGCGCATGGGTGGATACATCATCCAAGAAGATGAGGCTAGCCTACGAGGAGTGGTTCAGAAATGTGGAGCAGTCTTCAGGCAGACTTTTCATGAAATATAATGTTGACAAGGTGGCAATCGCTCTTGGTGAGGATTATGTCAAGGGACTGATGACTTTGTTTAAAAACAGATAGTATATGCGTAAGGCATTGAGATATTTGATTCTTCCTTTGTTGTGTGTCTGCAGCTTTCATGCTGGGGCTCAGGCTGTACTTGTAGATACGGCCGGCATACCTCGTGACAGGTGGATTCATATGGAGGGGGAGTTTGTAAGACAGCTTCAGCCTAGGGATTCGATTCTGATCGGAGATCAGCTGGAGTATGGATTCAGACTTGAAAATGTTCAGGATGGCACTGTCATCGGCTTCCCGAAGTTCTCTGGAATCTCGTCGGTGGAGATGATCGGGCCTGACTGGGTTGAAAAGATCATCGAAAGGAAAAGCCAAGGTGACGGCATGCCAGGTCTTATGGATATTGAGGCAAGTATCAGGATCGCGGCTTTTGATGAGGGCGTATATAATCTACCGCCGATCATCATTGGAAGAGTGACCCCGGACGGCAAGGTGGATACCCTGTTCTTTGATCCTGTTCAGATTGAAGTCAAGACAATGCCGGTGGATACAACCACTTTCCAGAGGCATCCGATGAAGGGTGTGGTCCAGACTCCGTTCAATTGGGACGAGTTCGTATACACTGTAAAGGAGTTGTGGATCGGTTTCATAGATATACTTCCGATATTGATGATATGCAAGTGGGCAATCATTCTGATTATTGTAGGAGTATGTGTCTGGTTGATTAACGAAAGACGCAACAGCGGGGCAGCTGGTGCGAAGTCTTTCACGAGCGAGCCTGCGCATATCGTAGCATTACGTAAGCTCGATGCATTCAGAAGCAATGCAATGTGGGTTCCGGAGAGACAGAAGGAGTTCTATACAGGTGTCACAGATGCACTCAGGGAATATATATCCAGAAGATATGGCGTAAGTGCGATGGAGATGACCTCAGCAGAACTTTTCGATCAGATCAGGAATGTCGATAGTTTCCCTGAAGAGTTTGTCGGTCAGCTGCATGAACTTTTCCAGACGGCGGATTATGTGAAGTTTGCAAAGTTTGTCGCTTCTGATGAGGATAATGCTTCTGCAGTGCCTACAGCAGTACGTTTTGTGACTCAGACATATCAGTCGGAATTGGAAAGACAGCAGGCTGAGGAAGCTGAAGCGAAGAAATAGGAGGAATGGAAATGGACATGTTTTTTGAATATCCTAAACTGTTTTGGCTGCTACTGATTCCTGCATTTCTGGTCGGCCACTATATCTGGCTTGAACTGACGCAGAAACATCCGCATCTGAGAGTTTCCGTCGCGACTCCATGGAAATTGACCGGAAGGCCGTTCATGGCATGGCTGCGTCATGTGCCGTTTGTGCTCAGAACTGCGGCACTTGTGCTGATTGTCGTTGCCTTGGCCAGACCTCGTACTCAGGAGGTCGTGACCGAAGTTGACTCGGAAGGTATCGATATCGTGCTGGCTATGGACGTGTCGACAAGTATGCTGGCCCGTGACCTTCATCCGGATAGAATCAATGCTTCAAAAGATATTGCAGTTGAATTCCTTTCGCAGCGTAAGAGCGACAGGATCGGTATTGTCGTTTTTGCCGGAGAAAGTTTTACTCAGTGTCCGCTGACTACAGACAAGAGAACCCTTGTTACATTGATGAACGAGGTGACTATCGGTCTGATCGAGGATGGAACAGCAATAGGAAACGGCCTTGCCACAGCTGTTGCAAGGATAGCAGAGTCTGATGCAAAGAGCAAGGTGATCATCCTGCTGACTGATGGTGTCAATAACAGAGGAGAGGTCAATCCGCAGATGGCCACAGAACTTGCCAAGAAATATGGAATCAAGGTTTACACTATCGGTGTCGGCAAGATGGGTGTGGCAAAGGCTCCTGTCATGACACCGTGGGGTATTGAGTTCCAGGATGTCAAAGTGGAGATCGACGAGCCGCTGCTGCGTGAGATCGCTCAGGAGACAGGTGGAAAATATTTCCGTGCAACAGACAATACGAAGCTTGCGGAGATTTACAATGAGATAAACCAGATGGAGAAGGGAACTACAACGATAACAAATGTTGTTACCTATGAGGAGTTTTTCCTGAAGTATCTGCTTTGGGCTCTTGCTGCCTTGATGGCAGAGCTTCTTTTGAACTGGTTTGTAATTAAGAGAATGCCATGACAATACTACAACCAAAATATCTTTGGCTTTTGCTGCTTGTGCCGTTGTTCTTTGCGGTGCAGGTTGTTGTAAATAAGCTCAGACGTAGAAGGATCCGTCGTTTTGGAGATGAGGCATTGGTGAATGCCCTCATGCCGTCGTACGCCGGTGCAAAGGTGTGGCTGCGACTTTCTCTGTATTCGCTTGCATTCTGTTTCTTTGTATTGGCCTTGTCGCGTCCTCAGCGTGGAGTCAGACTGAAGGAACAGCAGATGACCGGTGCTGAGGTGATGATAGCTTTGGATGTATCCAATTCCATGCTTGCACAGGATTATTCACCGAACCGTCTGGAGCGAGCTAAACTGGCTATATCTCAGGTTTCTGAGAAGCTTCAGGGCGACCGTGTCGGACTGATCGTTTTTGCAGGGGATTCATATGTGCAGATCCCATTGACATCTGACTATATTTCTGCAAGAATGTTCCTCAATTCGATATCGACCAATTCGGTGCCGGTGCAGGGTACTGCAATCGGCTCTGCGATTGATCTGGCGGTGAGATGCTTCAGTGACCAGAGTGACAAGAGCAGGGCTATCATTGTCATTACTGATGGTGAGAATCATGAAGATGACCCTGTGGCATCTGCAGAAGCGGCAGCGGAGAACGGGGTAAGAGTGTTTACAATCGGAATCGGATCGAAGGAGGGTACATTTATTCCTCTTTCAGATGGCGAGTATATTACAGATGAGGAAGGAAACAATGTCTTGACTCGTCTGGATGATGAGACATTGAAGAATATAGCTGCCAGCGGAAATGGAATGTATGTCCAGTCAACCACCCGTGAGTTCGGTCTGAATCCTATAATTGAGGAAATCCAGAAGATGGAGGATGAGGTGACGACTGCTGTGGTCTATGAGGAATATGAGGAACTTTATATGTATTTCCTGGGAGTGGCTTTGCTGTTGTTTGTTGTGGAGTTGCTCATCGGTGATCGTCGTTCGAAAATTCATTTGTTCAAGAGATAATAGATGAGGAGATTGTTATACATACTGATTACCTTGACGCTGGTGCTTGCAGATTTTGCCGATGCATCAGCGCAGGTCTATCGTAGGGAGAACCGTCGTGGCAACCGTGCTTTGGCGGAGGGAGATTATGATGGAGCCATGAGGCATTATGAGAAAGCTCTTGGCAGGGATACATCAAAGGTGGCGCCGCTTAAATATAATATGGCTTACACTACCCACAGCGACCGACGTGATTCGACACAGAATATGGTCAAGGATACGTTGGCGTTGAAATATATGGATGAGATCGCGGAGAAGGTGGTCGGTACCGAGCTGGAGTATGATTACCATTTCACTACAGGCGTCATTGCCATCGACATGAAGGATTGGCAGCGTGCCGTCGATGAGTTCAAGAAGTGTATGATACTGAGACCTGATGATCTGATGGCGAAGGAGAATTATATCTATGCCAAGGAGCATTTGAAAAATGATAATGGCGGAGGCTCCGGACAGAATCAGCAGCAGAATCAGCAGCAGGATCAGCAGCAGGATCAGCAGCAGGACCAGAATGATCAGCAGGGCCAAAACGACAAGCAGCAAGATCAGAATGACCAGCAGCAGGACCAGCAGGGACAGAATGAAGATCAGCAACAGGATCAGAACCAAGATCAGAATCAGGGTCAGGGCCAGCCTCAGGAGTCCGAGATGAGTGCTCAGACTGCAAAACAGATACTTCAGGCGGTGCAGGCAAAGGAGAAGGAGACTCAGGAAAAAGTAGAAAAGAAAAAGGCTGCGGCGGTGAGATCTAAGCAAAAGGGAAAGAACTGGTAAACAGGAGAATATGAGAAGATTATTTTTGATGGTGTGCATGAGCTTGATGGCAATTATGGCATCGGCTCAGACGAAGATAAAGGTTGAAGTTCATAATGTTGTGGCATTGGATGAGGTGTTTTCCGTGTCCTTTGTCATTGAAGGAGGCCGTCCATCAGATTTTGAATGGGATCCGGGCGAGGACTTTGTCTTGATGTCAGGTCCTCAGATGGGAACATTCTCCAGTACCAGTAATATAAATGGAAAGCGTGAGTCTGTATCGCAGACCTTGTATTCATATGCGCTGCAGCCGGTCAAGGCAGGTAAGTTTACATTGCCTACAGCACATGCGGTCGTGAAGGGTAAGGATGTGTTTTCCGAAAAGACGACAATCGAAGTAATCAGCGGAGCATACTCACAGGCAAAGCCTGCTCCTTCTCAGAATACTCCGAATCCATCTTCTGAACAGAAAATGTTCATGGTGATGTCTCTGGATAGAACCAATGTTGTCATTGGTGAACCTATCAAGGCTGTCCTAAAACTCTACCACAAGGTGAATATTGCAGGATTTGATGGCTCTGATTTCCCGGATTTCGATGGCTTCTGGAGTCATCAGACATACGCTCCTGCAAACCTGCAGTTCGTGCGTGAGAAATATGAAGACCAGATATATAATTCTGCAGTACTTCGTGAATACATACTTATTCCGCAACGTACGGGAAAGATAGTTATAGACCCGGCAGAATTGGTCTGCCTGGTCAGCGAGAAGATGGCTTCCCGAAGCCAAAATCCATTCGACAGCTTCTTTGATGAGTATGTGACAGTACGTAAAAGGCTGACTACCAGACCTGTGACAGTTAACGTAAGTCCGTTGCCTCAGGGAGCCCCTGAATCTTTTGCAGGTGGTGTGGGTAAGTTCTCTTTTTCTGCAGCCTTGAGCACAGACAGCCTGTCCACCCATGACGCAGCATCACTGATCCTCAAAGTGAACGGAACAGGCAACGTGTCCCTTTTGGAAACGCCTAAGATTTCATTCCCGTTGGATATAGAGGCTTATGATCCTAAGGTGACAAGTGATGTAGATGAAAACGGCCTGTATGGTACTAAAGTCTATGAGTATCCGTTCATTCCTCGCAGTGCGGGTGACTTTGAACTCGGCCCTATACAATATACATACTATGACATCAATCAGCGCAAATATGTTACGATAGATGCCGGTACTTTGTCTTTGAAGGTCACAAGAGGAAATCAGGTGGATGAAGATCCTGTAATCGCTGTCAGGTATGCAGGACAAAAAGTGGAAAACAGAGGATCTGACATACGACATATCTGTTCTGAGACTGCGGATTTTGCAAAGAAGGGTATGTTTTTCCTTGGCTCGACATTGTTCTGGTCTTTGACTGTAGCGATCCTGTTCATTGCATTGCTGCTGTGGATCGTGCTTAGAAAACTGGCCGCCAGAAGAGCAGATGTGGTGGGTATGAAGAATAGAAAGGCGACGAAGATGGCCTTGAAACGACTTCATTTTGCAGGAACTCTGCTGAAGAAAAATCTTTATTCGGCATTCTATGAGGAACTGCACAATGCTCTGCTTGGCTATATGTCGGATAAGCTCAATATGCCGATATCTGAATTGTCGAAGGAGCGTATGTCCGAGGTTCTTCTCAATAATGGAGTTCTCCCTGCATATGTGACTGAGCTTGTTGAGATTCTTGATTCTTGTGAATACGCAAGATATGCTCCTAGCTCCGGCAATCAGGCCATGACATCGGATTATGAAAAGGCCGTTGAAGTGATATCGTCAATCGATTCAGCTATGAAGACAAAGAAAGGAATCTCCGGCAAGGTGCTGGCCATGTTGTTCATGCTGCTGCCTGCGGCAGGTCTGAATGCTTCAGAGGTGTCCGGCGCAGACCAGCTCTGGCAGATGGCGAATGCAGCATATGAGCAAGGAGAATGGGCTGCTGCGGCAGATGCGTATACGCAGATATCTGATATGGGCCTTGAATCTGCCCAGCTATACTATAATATGGGTAACGCCTACTTTAGGCAGGAAGAGCTTGCAAAAGCTGTACTTTATTATGAGCGCGCCCTGAAGCTTGATCCGTCATATGAGGATGCACGATTCAATCTGGATTATGTAAACAGCATCACCCATGACAAGATTGAGGTGGTACCGGAGTTTTTTGTCAAGGAATGGCTCAGAAACTTATCTGAGATGATGAGTTCAAATGCCTGGGCTGTTACTTTCCTTGTACTGCTGGCCTTGACGTTGGCTTTGTTGCTGGTGTTCCGTCTGTCGCCTGTCATTGCCTGGAGAAGAGTCGGCTTCTTTGCCGGATTGGTAACGCTCCTCCTGATGTTTGCTGCACTTGCATTCTCTCTGTGGCAGAAGAATGATTATGACAGTCATGACCAGGCTGTTGTCATGGTGACAGTGACCATGGTAAAGAGTTCGCCGTCGGCGGACAACTCCACTGATCTGTTTGTATTGCATGAGGGAACCAAGGTGAATATCCTCGACATGACAGGAGATTGGACTAAGATATCTTTGGCGGATGGACGTCAGGGATGGATGAAGACATCAGAGATAGAAGAAATTTAACCAAAATCAATATGAACCTGAAACTTTTAGCCCTTACCGTTACAGCGTGTGTGTCATCATTCATGGCACAGGCTCAGGACTCGCAGCTTCCTGCATGGCATGATCCTGAGGTCGTTCAGATTAATCGTGAACCAATGTCTGCCAGCTTTGACACTGATGGATTGAAACTCTCACTCAGCGGAGTGTGGAAGTTCAACTGGAATGAGACCGCAGATTCTCGTCCGATGGATTTCTTTGAAGTAGGATATGAGGATTCGTCTTGGGGAACCATACCGGTTCCTGGAATGTGGGAGTTGAACGGATATGGAGATCCTGTGTACAAAAATGTCGGTTATGCATGGCATGGACATTATACCAACAATCCTCCTATTCCTGCATCTGAACACAATTATGTGGGTCAGTACCGCAGGACATTTGTCCTTGAGGATGATTGGGATGGCAAGGATATATTCCTGCATATCGGCTCTGCAACATCCAATGTACATGTATGGGTGAACGGTGTTGAAGTAGGTTATAGCGAGGACAGCAAGCTTGAGGCCCGTTTCAATATTACCGAGTATGTAAAGCCAGGAGAGAATCTGATCGCTCTTGAGATCTTCCGTTGGTGTGACGGAACATATCTTGAGGATCAGGATTTCTGGAGATTGAGTGGTCTTGCCAGAGAAGTATATGTATTCTCAAGAGAGAAGGACAGGATCGAGGATGTAAGAATCACTGCCAACTCAGCAGGAGAGGCTTCGCTATATGCGGAGGTTTCGGAGAATGTGACTTCTGTGGAGTTCAAGATTTTCGACCCGTTTGATAAGGAAGTTGCCTCTGGAGTTGTGAAGGCCGGCATGCGAATCCGTTCGGAAAGAGGTCTGCCAGCTGTCATGACTGCATTGCAGGTGCCGTCAGTCAAGGCCTGGTCTGCCGAGACTCCATGGCTGTATACTCTCCAGGTTACTGCATATAAGAAAAAGACGGCTACTGAGACCACATCGATCAAGTTCGGTTTCAGAGATGTCAAGATTGAAAACGGCCAGCTCCTTGTGAATGGCAAGCCTGTCCTGATAAAGGGTGCAAACCGTCATGAACTGAATCCTTATAAAGGTTATGTGGTGTCCAAGGCTGATATGATTCAGGATATACTTCTGATGAAGCAGCTCAATATCAATGCTGTCAGAACATGTCACTATCCTAATGACCCTCTCTGGTACTCGCTCTGCGATGAGTATGGACTGTACGTAGTGGATGAGGCCAATGTCGAGTCACATGGTATGGGATATAGAGAGAAATCTCTTGCACATCGTAAGGATTATACACTGGCTCATCTCGAGCGCGCCAGACGCATGGTACAGCGTGACTTCAATCATCCATCGATCATTGTATGGAGTCTAGGAAACGAGGCGGGACATGGTGAAAACTTCCTCAAGTCATACGAAATGGTAAAGCAGATGGACCCTTCCCGTCCTGTGCAGTATGAAAGAGCAGAAGGTGGTGAGGGTACAGATATCGCCTGCCCTATGTATTTCAATTATGAGCAGTGTGAAAAGTATGTATCCCGCGATCCTAGTACAATCAAGCCTTTCATCCAGTGCGAATATGCTCATGCCATGGGTAACTCATTGGGAGGTCTGAAGGAGTATTGGGACCTTATCCGTAAATATCCTTCATATCAGGGCGGATTCATCTGGGATTTCGTGGATCAGGCTTTGTGGTGGCCTGCTGATGCAGAGAAATATGGCACCGATCATATCTTTGCATTCGGAGGTGATTTCAATGACTATGATCCGTCTGACAATTCATTCTGCTGCAACGGAATCATTGCTGCAGACCGCACATATCATCCTCATGCATATGAAGTCGCCTATCAGTATCGTTCTATTCTGACTTCAGCATCTGCGGAAGAAGCTCAGAACGGTAAGGTAAATGTCTATAACGAGAACTTCTTCATAGATCTGTCCCGTTACAATATGTCATGGACAGTTGAGGTGGAAGGTGCAAATGTTCTGTCAGGTGTACTTCGTATGCCTGCAGTCGCTCCTGGACAGACTCAGGAAATGGACCTTGGATTCAATATGGCAGACTTGATGGATGTGTGCAAGGTCGACGATCTTTCAGGCTTGAATATATATCTTACTGTACGCTATACCCTCAACCGTGCAGACGGCCTCTTGCCGGCAGGTTATGAGGTCGCTCATGATCAGATATGCATTCAGGATCCTGCTCTCGACGTATTTGAGAATACAACAGGCCTTCCTTCATATGAGGCTCAGGAAGGTAAGCATGTGTTCAGCGGCGAGATGGAGTTTGCCGGTACAACAGGTGTCAGAGTAGCTCCATGGAAGGCAGAGTTCGACAGCTCTAAGGGCGCTCTTGTAAGTTATATGCTAGGAGGTAAGGAACTGATCGAATCTCAGTTGCAGCCATGTTTTGCGAGAGCCATCACTGAGAATGATCATGGTGCCGGCCAGCAGAAGAGACAGAGACATTGGAGAGAGGCAACTTTTGACGTCGTGTCTTTCAATGTTGCTGCCACTGACAGCTGCTATAGAGTAGAGGTGGAGTTCGCACCGATCAAGGATTTTGCAAAGGTGCTTATGTCATATAATATCTATGCTGACGGTGTGATCGAAGCTGTGGAGGATTTCAAGGATGCCGGAAATCTTGAGAACGGCAAACTTATGACTCGTATAGGTATGGAGTTCGCTATGCCTGGAGAGTACTCTACATTTGAATTCTTCGGACTCGGACCTCATGAAAACTATAGTGACAGATATAGCTCATCTCTAGTTGGTCACTATGTACAGAGAGTTGAAGATCAGTATCATTATGGTTACGTTCGTCCTCAGGAGTCAGGAACCAAGAGCCAGCTCAGATGGATGAAGGTGCTTGATGATAACGGAGCAGGCTTCGAGATCACTTCAGACGTGAAGTTCTCAGCTTCTGCACTTCCTTTCCGTTGGAGTGAGATGGATGTCGATCAGCTTGGCAACAAGCAGGCTCACTCTCTCGAGCTCAAGGCTCTTGCGCATGAGAACCAGCGCTCACTCGGCAAGACTTGGGTGAATTTCGACTTGGTTCAGCTCGGCCTCGGATGTATCAATTCTTGGGGTGAGTGGCCTCGCCAGGAGTACTGGGTCTATCCTAAGGAATATACATTCCGCTTCGTTCTCAGACCGGTAAATAACTAGAACAGATATATAAACGAAAAAAGCACTGAAGAAATTCAGTGCTTTTTTTGCTCCCGAACTTGGACTTGAACCAAGGACCCTCTGATTAACAGTCAGATGCTCTAACCAACTGAGCTATTCGGGAATTTATTTGCTCCTCAAACGCCATTCCTAACGTTTGGGACGGCAAATGTAAGAACATTTTTTTAACTGACAAAATATTTCGCAATTATTTTTGAAATTTTTGTACCTTTGTAAAAGGTTATGTCAAAATAATTTCATCATGGATATAGATCTTTTGTCGAAAATGGTCAAGGAACTTATTCTTGACAATGATAGGGTAGTCCTTCCGGGACTGGGATGCTTCGTGGCCGAACTTGTGCCGTCGACCTTTTCTGATAAGGGATATACTATAAACCCGCCATACAGAAGATTGTATTTCCGTTCAAAGCCGGATGCCGGTGATGAACTGGTGAAGTTTTATGCTCAGTCGAACAATGTTCCTATGGAAATGGCCGATAGGATCATAACTGATTTTGTGGCTGAGCTCAGGTCTGTGCTTCATCTGAAAAAGACAATAGTTTTTCCTGGATTGGGAAGACTTCGTGCCACCAAGGAGAATAATGTGTTTTTCGTTGCTGATGAAGAACTTGACATCTATCCTGACGGATTTGGTCTGGAGCCTATATCATTGAAGACAAATCAGGAGACTCCTGAAGAGGTGTCTGCTGCAGTTGAGGGCTTGAAGTCACTCTTGGAGGATACAGCAGTTCAGCCAGTTGCAGAACCTGTCGCTGAGCCGCAGGTTGAGGTTGTTCCGATTCCTGAGCCAACTCCAGAAATCGAAACGACCGCTGAGCCTGTAAGCGAGCCGGAGCCGGAGGCAGCAGAAGTCAGCAGGCCAAAGAGAAAAGGTCTGAGGAAATTCTTCCGTGCAATCTTTATCATTATCCTGATTGCAGCTGTGCTTTTGTGTGCATTCGGCGTAGCAGGACGTTTATATCCTGAATTGATCGATCCTCTGCTCTACACTGAGGAAGAGCTGGAGATCATAAACTACATCTTATAACTATGAAAAAATACATCCAGAGCTATACGATTCCTTGCTATGATACTGATGCAGCATGGCGTCTGAAGCCTACATCGTTCATGAACCTTGCCCAGGAGGCTGCCGGACAGCATGCCGTACACTTGGGTTTTGGCTACGATGAGCTGATCAAGACAAACACTGCATGGATTATCTCAAGGATGCACATACAGTTCGTCGATACACCTCAGTGGAGGGAGCATGTGACACTTACTACATGGCATAAAGGACTGAACCGCCTGTTCTATCTTAGAGATTTCATCTTGACGGATGATCAGGGAAATGCGAGGGTCAAGGCGACATCGTCATGGCTTGTGCTGAATCTTGAGACACGCCGCCTGGTGCGTGATCCTGAGCTGATGGAAGAGGGCACAGTCAACGCAGAGAACGTTATCGAGACACCTGCTGACAAGGTGCAGATGCCTAAGGACATTGAGCCTGTTCTTGCTCTGGAGCACGTTGTGGCGTATTCAGACGTTGATATGAATGCCCACGCCAATAATGCGATGTATATGCAGTGGGCAATGGATGCTGTCGAATATGATCTTGCAGCGTCACGCCCGTTAAAGGAACTCACTATCAACTTCAACCATGAGACTAAAGCCGGCGATAAGGTCATGATCTACCGCGCAGTCGTGGAAAAGGAAGACGGCATTCATGTCTTTGTTGAGGGAAAGGTCGAGAATACTTCATCATTTACAGTGGAACTGATATTCTAACCGATGGTAGAACTTATATATCCATACGATCTGGCTCCGATGGTGCCTGCTCCGACAGCTGACAATAAAGTCACAGATCCGGTGTCCGGAGAGTGCTTTCCTGTCGTGGAGCCTAGTGGCCTGGTTGTAGGCCGCTCCACAAGGGAATATTGCCACAGTGGAGCCAAGCCTCTTCATCCGGTAATCCATATTCATATCGTCGACAGGTATGGTCGCATATATCTTCAGAAACGCTCGATGCGTAAAGATATCCAGCCTGGCAAGTGGGATACTGCAGTGGGAGGTCATGTGTCGTATGGGGAGTCGATTCTCGAAGCCGTATATCGTGAGGCGTCAGAAGAATTGGGCTTTTCAGAATTTAATCCGATTCACATCATGACTTATGAGTTCGAATCGTCGATAGAACGTGAGATGGTCAATGTGTTTGCTGTGATCGGCTCTTATGATTTACATCCGGATCTGGATGAAGTGGACGAAGGACGTTGGTGGGATATTACGGAAGTGGATGCCACCGTCGGCAAAGAAGTGTTTACGCCGAACTTCGAGTCAGAATTTAAAATGATCCGCCGCTCCCTGCTGGCTTTGCTGTAGGAAACGGCGGATCGGCTTTTATATGTCAGTATTATTCGTAGAATTCTTTGAATATTTCATCATATTGTACCTGGAGAAGTTCCATCAGCAATGAAACAGTTACATCATCCAAGTCATCTATCAGAGTTAGATATGATTTCAAAGCGACATAGAATTCATCTCTGAATAGCTTGACATCGTCGCTGCTAAGTTGTGCAAG
>JAEIGA010010684.1_pt1 | contig 13929 bp, 9 predicted proteins | sample 9270691 | NCBI WGS metagenome assembly JAEIGA01 (sample SAMN17057246, study PRJNA624740) | gut metagenome | biome: biome; isolation source: fecal sample | host: Bos grunniens | place: China: Xizang | collected 2019 | reverse complement strand
CAGAAGAATACACTTGCAATTGCTGCAATTCATTGTATATGGAATCTAAATACCAAGTTTCTTCGCCATTAATCACAGCGTAGTTTTGAGTTTGCTCCATCATTTTAAAGAACAAATCGCCTGTATCTGTAGAACCTGCATCAAATGGGGTCCATAAAGACAGGACATCGTTTGCCAGAGACGTTGCGCCTGTATCCTTGTCAATGTTAACATTTGCATTACCATAAACACTCTTAATGGCGCGTAGTATATCCTCGCGACTTACCGCACCCATAGCGTTTTCAAATAGAGTCAAACCTGTGACTTGCAAATTGTTCAAATTAATAGATGTATCATTTTTACCAACTTCTTGATATACAAATGCATAAAAATCAAGAGCTTCGCGTCTACCAAGCTGTGGAGCTGTGGTATAAGTAATATGCTGGCACAATTTATTCTCAGGAAGACTTGCAAAAGTAATAGCTTGTGCAGTAGAGCCCCATTGATTTTGGGCATACTGCAAAATGGTCTCACCTAATGCGGCATCATGCAAATCTTCAATGTAAATAGCAACATTGTTTACATTATCAGGAGTGGTGTTGGGGAGTGATAAAATACCCGTTGTAGCATCGTATTGCCAATCCTCATACAGTCTTTGATTAACATATACTCGAATATCTTTAGCTTGAACATATGCTAAATGTTCAGCAGAAATCATAGGGATATCCAAGCCATCCATAATCCAACGCTTATAGCTTCTGCGTTGGACACCATTCGGCAAAGTGCCCTCTAATGCTGTTTTCCCGAGGTCAGGGTTGACAACAGTGGCCACAGCGAATTCTTTTGTGAAATCATCAATGTTGTGAACAATGGCTACTGTCTGGACCTTGAGCTCAATCTCATTATCAATTTCATACATTAGACCAGGAGCTAAATAAAGAATGTGGGTATCTCTATCATAATAATATTGAGAGATATCTTTCATCTCTGCTTTATTATTATTATTTGCTACATGAATAGCAGCAATAACTTGGTCTACTTGTGCGAAATGACTTAATTTAACCATATAGTACCCAGTATCTCCTGTGGATAAGATGGGTAACATGTGGGAGTTCATTAAGAACTTAAATTGATAATCTTCTTGTTCATAAACATCGTTCAGGTCGACAAAACCATCTTCATTGAAGTCGTACCATGCAGAATAATCGACAATAATATCGGAAGTTCTTAATGAGCCAACCACTTCCCACTCATCAACGTTGGCAGCTTCGTCATTATAAAAAGTCTCAGGAGTAAACGTTCCATAAACACGATTGTAAATAAGGTCTTCCAGTGCGGGCTGCGCTTCACTGGAAGCAATCCCTATTGTTGTTAGTACTACAATTAAGCACACGAGAGATGCTATCAGTACTTTTTTATTGTTAAAAAATTGTTTCATAAAGCACCTCCATAATTAATACTTAATCCAGTTGGAGAAGTGAATGCTATTCTTAACCATATCGTCATTATTGACTTCCTGTGCGGTTTCATTAACTTCATAATCAACATAAGCTTTATATACATTGATAACAGCCATTTGGCGTAATGGTGTTCCGTATTTATAATACAAATAAAGAACGCTGGAAACAACAGTCTGGTCATATTGAACGATAATGGGGTTTTGCATTGTGCCACCTGTTAATTTCAAAGTGCCACCGCAATTAATAGAGCCTATAAAGTCATGGTCCAAAATAACATCACCTGTCGCTATAACCAAGCCTTGGTCATCAGACACTTTATATGCGCCCTTACCTTTATTATCAATAATGTAAGCTCTGGCTTCGGTAGAACCTTTAATGGAAACACCAACAATATTACCATTTTCATCTCTTTCGTCAAACAATTCAATTTCATTGTTAAATTCAGTTTGGCCTGTGCGAGAATTTGTAATAAAGTCTTTAACCATTGTTTCGCTAATCAAATCATCAAACTCAAACTTGTTGCTGGCGCCTGGATTCTCAGGCGTGCCGTATCTGCGTTGTGCCTGTGCGACAATTTGGGCAATGGTGTTTCTATATGCCAAAGATTCTGGGCTGCCCATTTGGCCGCCTAGAATTGTATAGCCTAATCCATTTTGAGCGTCCGCAAAACCATTAACATCATTGATATCCACTCCATCTGGGGTGGAGGAATCTGTATAAATATAATTGCCGTTAGCATCTTTGGCGGGTTCATATGCAGGATTGAAAAAGTTGGATTGTACCAGGAATTGTGTGTCAGGACTAATAGCCAACTTAGAAATATATTGCTCAGTGTATGTTCTCATTCTTAGAGCAGCCTCAGCGTTTGTTTTCGACAATGTGGAAAAGAATCTTGAAGCATGGTCAGGATTGTCATATTGAACATAAATATATACTGTTCCCTTTTGTCCATTTTTATCGCCATCATAAGGAGCGAAAACAGCCACTGCACGGCACTCTCCAAAGGAAGAGTATGAATAGTTTGCAGCGCCAAAACAAGACAAAGGACGACTAACTATTTTTGTAGAAATGTTTTCCCATACAGCCTCTTCCGACAAACCTTCTACTCTGTTAGCTGTTAGCATGGATGAGTATTGAACATAACTCATAGGGTTAGAAACAAAGGCTTGTATATCATTAGAGGAAGTTTGTGTTTTCCATTCTCTTTCATCAACCAAGTATGCTATTTGGTTGCTCTTAACAGAAAAGGCTTCGCCTGTTTGAATGTCTGTTCTTGATGTGCCTGGTCGTACCAATTCATCGGTATGAATTTTAGAGGTGCCAATATAAGAGGTTCCTGCTAAAACCATATTATTTAATTCCAACAAATCAATTTCAGTATGGGCACCATTAATATTAATAGAGCTACTTTGAGCGGCACTTGTTTTAGAGGAGGAGAATCCATAATAGCTTCCTGCCAGAGTGACCTTGGCATAAGGTCCATTCACTTCCAAATCATCGTACACAAAAATATTACCGTCAAGATTCAACTGTGAGCTGCGACGGACATCGATGTTTTCGGTCCAGAAATAAGAAGCGGTTTTTGTATCCATAACTCCTCCCTCGTCAGGACTACGCTGGTTCTCATCCCAGTTCTCAAAAGTCAAGATGCCTCTATCACGCACTACGGTGTTACCTGAAAAAACAGCTTCGGTAGAGGGGAAGACTCCAAAGAAAGCACCATCAGTAACGGTCAAGGCATTGTTTTGTTCAATACCATCTTTTTCCGTGTCGTGTCTTTCAACATAAACATCGCCGTAGACATTTGCGCCTGTATTAGTTGCTACGTCCAAGCCGTCACCAACAATGAACAAAGCGTTAAAGTAATCTTCATTGGGAGGTAAATTCTTCAGTCCAGGGTCGGGGACTTCCATTTTTATATCGGTGATAATTTCATCGTAATAACCATTGTCGTCTTCATAAAGAACGTGCAAGTTGCGAAGAACAATGCCTTCGGCATAATCATCAATATAATTACCGCCTCCAACAGCGTCAACAGTATACGCGAAGGAGTCTGGATATGTTAATTCTGCGTATCCCTTTAATAGGTCAACCGAATAACGCACACCAGGGACTGATTCATCTACGACATTACCATCTTCCAAAAGGTCTTTTAACTTGGATAAGTAAGTCTCTTTGAATTGAGCATTTAACGCTGCGGTGGTGTCGTATTCAGTAATAGATGCTAAGATTTCATTATAAGCATCCGCATATGCCTTAGACGCAACTTCTGCCAGGCCACCAACGATGGAGTTCATAACACCGTCTGCACTATAGAAGTTGTTGTCAGCTTCTTTTTGTATTTGTGTCGCTTTCAGGTTTGCATACGCGACAGATGTCGTGGCGGCTCCTAGTAAAATCAGCATTGCAGCAGTAACCAAAACATATACTAACGCTGCGCCACTCTTGTCTTCTTTAAATTGTTTTATTTTGAACATAAGCATCCCTCCGTATGAAAAATCATACTCGTTATGTATTTAATATCATATCTTTTGTTGGTATGTTATACCAATCCCAAAAATGCATATAATTTTACGCTTATAGTATAGAATACAAACCGTCATTTTAAGATAAAGAAACAGACCCTTGAATATCAAGGGTCTGTGTGGATTTATTCACCAATAATATCGTCAATAACATCGTCAACGATATCGCCATATTCTTCATCCCAACCAGTGTCATCCATTTCAGAACGAGCACCAAACAGGTCGTCAATACGACGGTCTGCACCTATTAATTCGAGGATTTGAGGGTCAAAGACATAGGGGTCTTCTTGTCCTGCTATGAAATAAGTAGAATAAGTAAATTCTCCGCGGAGGAAGCCTGTTTCCTCGTCGAAGCGTACTTCAATGCTAGTTAAAACAAAACGTTGACTTACATTTTCAGACTTACCAAAGTTTATTAGTTCTTTGATGTCGGGATAGGTTAAATCTTTGAATTCTGCTGTGCAAGACACCTTATAAAGTTCCATTAATGCCGTATCGTCATAAGAAGTACTCATAACATAGTCAGACTGGCCATACATGAATTCCGACAGGTTAAATCTTCCCATCTCTTCTTTTTGCATGTGGTCAGCATACAAAACTTTATCTTCCAAGAACATAAAGGTGGGGAATTCTTCAAGTGTTTTTGCAGCTTCTTGCTTGTATTTGGCCGTATCGGCTTCATACTGCGCGCTGTTATTTTGCAAGCTTACCAAGTTGGCTTCGGTCTCTGTTAATTGCTTATTTTCGGAGACCAAGGTATTTGTTTTTGCCTGCACTTCTTTCGCATTGTTGGGCAATAGATAAAAACCAATAAAGCCACCCAAAGCAGCACAAGCTATACCTATAAATTTCTTGGGAATATTTAATTCCATACAATACCTCCTTAACCAACACTGTCATCGACATAGTCGTCTTCGAAGTCCTCAGCGTTTTCGCTTTCAACTTCTATGCCGAATTTTTGTGCGAATTCAGGGTCTTCTGTCCAAAGAGCCTGTAACTCTTCTGCGTTCTTTAACAAAAAGGTGACAGTGAACATGCATTCCCCTGTGGTTTCGTCTTGAACAACGCCCTTACATTCCATGCTGTTGACTGTACGCATATTACGGAACAAGTGCAATGTACCTGCTGCAATATACTGGTCATTAGTTGTAACTGAAATTTCCGCCACTGTAGGTAGCATCTCGATAGCAGTAATAGTTGCTCCAATAGGAGTGTTCATTTCCACTTCCTGCAGGAAAATAGTCATGTCATCGTTAACAGACTCGGTCTCTAAATACAAATTTTTAATTTCTTCATTATAAGAAAAAGCACTTGTATAAGCCGCATATTTTGACTCAATACCCAACGCACGTAATTGTTCAACGTGGGTCTTCACACGTTTATTTTCTGATTCGGCTTCCGAATGTGCTAAATTTGCTGTAACAGCGGTATAAGCACCGTAACCTAAACCTACAACCATAACGAGAATGCCACCGATAAAGATGGCGGTGTCGATTTTCTTTTTCTTAACAACTTCGCCGCCCGCTTTTTCTCCAACGGTAAAGAAGTTGGTCTTATCCTTAACACTACCTGCCAAGGGGAAGCTGGAAATCAATAGAACTTCGTTAGCGACGTTATTTCCTATAGTAATGTTTTTACCTGCCTGGAAAACCTTAACTGTAACGTTGAATTCGCGAGCCATCAACTTGGAGATGTTCGCTATACCTCCGCCAAGACCTGTGACAACAATTTCTTGGATGCGGATGCCTTGTTCTTTTTGCAGGAACTGAGTGAAGGCCAAGTCAATATTCTTAATCAACTTAGTCAGACTGATGGTCGTTTCATGACGAATTCTGCCAGACTCAGATAAGTCCATTATTTTTTCAGGAATTTTTTCTAACAAGATATTGTTAGTATACAACTGTTCAACACTTTCTGTGAAGTTTAAGGAGCCGCCCTGCTCTTGAGCATATTTCTGAACAACTTCCATTGCAGGTGCAATACCGTGAGGAATTGTCTTATGGAAAATCATTTCTCCATTAGAAATAATAGCCAAGGTAGCAGTAGATTCTTCCAGGTTAACAGTTGCGATGTTGCGGTTTTGGAATTCTTCGTTCAGTAAAGTTAATACGCTATGGCTGGTGTCAGTAACGCCCTTGGGAGATAATCCTAAGGCAACCGCCAGATTGTAATAACTTTCGGAAATATCATTGGGAACTGCGAAAACTTCCAATGCTAACATTTTCTTCTCATCTTTAACCAATGTGCCACGCTTAACGAACGAAATATGATACAAACTATCATCAACGTTAAACAAATCTGTTAAAGATAGAGTTAATGTTGAATGAATAAGTTTATCTGCAACATAAGGAATCTCCACAGATTTAAACAAAATACGGGAAGATTCAATTGCAAAATAAACGTCTTTGGTTAAAATGTTACTTTCAATCAAGCCTGCACGAATAGATGTGACAACCTCATCAGAGAGACGCACCTTGCCATCTTTCGTGGCCTCGTCAGGAATATCAAAAGTATAAATCTTATTAATTTGTGTTGCTTTGCCACTAACTTGAATTTCTGCAAGACGAATAATATGTTCGCCTATTTGCATACTTAATACTTTTGCCATTTTATTTCATCCTTTTTCTTTAGAATTACAGTGCGTCGCCCAACTCGGAATACAGGGTGACCATGGGCATCAAAACAGCCGCAATTAGAACACCAACGATACCAACCAACAATAACATAATTGCAGGAGATAACATATCCATCATGGTGCTAACAGCGCCGTCAACTTCCAAATCGTAATAATCAGCCGTTCTAATTAACATAGAAGTGGTGTCACCTGTATCTTCACCAACGGAAATCATGTGAACCAACATGTTGGGGAACAAATCTGGGTTTTCTCTAAACTTTGCAGACATTTGACGGCCCGTCAGAATATCTTTTCTAACTTCGTCAATTGCCGATTCGTAATAATAATTAGACATGGTGCTACGTAAAATATCAACAGCCTCAATGATAGACATACCAGCTGCCAACAAGGTGCTAAGAGTTCTGGCGATTTTTGCCGCATTACTCTTAACGACGAATTGATTAACACCTGGGAGATGTAATGTCAGCCAGGATAGTGCCTTGTGCCCTGTCGGAGACCTCTTAAACAATACAAAACCAGATACTATAGCGACAATAACAATCGCTAAAATATACCAATATTGTTGCACCCATTCAGAAGCAGCAACAACCATCAATGTAATTTTGGGCATTTCTATGCCGATGTCATCAAACATGTCCATAAAGTTTGGAACGACAACCAACAACATAAAAATGACAACTGCAAAAGCGACTACAAGAACAATAATGGGATACGTAACCGCTTTTTTAACAGATGCTTTGATATGAGCATCTTTTTTATATTGGACCGCCATACGTTCGAGAGAAACATCCAAAGAACCAGATGCCTCACCTGCTCGGACCAGGCTGACCAAGGTTTCGTCGAAGGCTTTAGGAGAGCGTCTCATAGCGGTGGCCAAAGACTCGCCTTCATTAATACCTGTAATGGCTTGCATAATACCTTTTTGCAGAGCTGCATTTTCTGTTTGTTCTCCAAGCATTTGCAGCGTCTCCAAAACAGTAATACCTGCTCTTAACAAAGAGCAAAACTGTTCACAGAACATACTTAAGTCGTCAACTGATGGCGCCTTGTTTAAAAACGCAAAATTGGCGGCTAATTGGTCTGATTGACCTAATTCTACTGATACAGGAGTCCAATGTCGTGCTTTTAGATAGCTAATGACCGCAGCTTTATCCGCGGCGTCATGCTTTCCTTTTTGCATTTGACCCTTCTCATCAATAGCTTGATAAGAAAATTGCATTTTATTCCCTCACTTTCCTTCGTTATACTCCAAGATAGCTTAAATACCACGTTAGGAGTTCTGTTCCCCATAGACCTGCAATATAAATACCCATTGACAAGTAGGGGCCCATTGCCAGTTTACGGCCAGCATTAAAAAATTTCATTCTAAATACGTGAATAGCAGCCCCTAAAACACAACCCAACATTAAAGCCAAGGTTATATTTTTCCAGCCTAACAACAAACCGCAGGCTGCCATTAATTTTACGTCTCCGCCTCCCAGCGCCATTCCTTTACTAAGGATATAAATCAACAACAAAGGGATGCTTACTGCAAAGAAACCTATAATATAGTGCAGATAATTACGGTAATCGCACACAATTTGGACTATTGCTAGTGCGATAAAAAAGAGGTGGAATCCGTTTGCTATTTCAAAGGTGCGCCAATCGATAACACTTAATGCCAACAAGCCTGTTGTCATTAGCGCCAGCAACAAGGCCTCTATTGAAAACCCTTTAACAAAAAATACTATGAACCATAGCAATCCATTAAATGCCTCAACAATAGGATACTGTGCCGATAATTTAACTTTGCAATATCGACACTTACCGCCTAATGTTATCCATGAAAACAATGGAATATTATCATACCAGGCTAATTTATGGTTGCAAGTCATGCAATGTGAAGATGTCTTTACAAACTCTTCTCCTTTGGGAATACGATATATTAAAACATTACAAAAACTACCAATGCAAATGCCGAGAAGTGTAATCATTACATATGCAAATGTTGTTAACCCTAAATCAGCGATTGCCGATGTAAAATCCATTATAAATCAAGCCTTTCTTATACCATTTTCTTCTGTTGTCGAATATATTGTTATCCGTCTGACAGGAGCTTCAGGCCGATATCTATATATTTTCTCACCATCATAATTATAGATGATAGACAGGTCGGATAAAATCCCCCAATAATACAAATCATACTTACAAAGTATATACTTCCCCAAGAGAAAAGAAAAATCCACTCTCTGTGTTGAGAGTGGATAAATATTTACATTAAGCACTTTTGAGCCATCATTTTGGGGTCGTGTGCAAAAGCAACCGCACTTTCGCCTGTAATTCTCTTTTCAGAGAATAGTCTAAACAAGCAATCGTCCATGGTCTGCATGCCTTGCTTTTTACCAGTCTGGATTTGTGAGGTCAACTGGAATGTCTTTCCTTCACGAATTAGATTCTTAATAGCAGAGTTGGTTACCATGACTTCATAAGCGCCAACACGGCCTCTGCCCTCTTTTAAGGGGAGCAGCTGCTGACAAACAATGCCTTCCAAAACGTTGGCCAGCTGGACACGAACCTGTTGTTGTTGTTCAGGAGGGAAGACGTCAACAACACGGTCAATGGTTGAAGGTGCTGAGTTCGTATGCAAAGTTGAGAAGACCAAGTGACCAGTTTCAGCTGCGGTCAATGCAGTTTCAATAGTCTCAAGGTCACGCATCTCACCAACGAGAACGATGTCGGGGTCCTGACGCAAAGCAGCTCTCAAGGCATTTGCAAAGGACATAGTGTCAATGCCCAACTCTCTCTGATTAACAACAGACATTTTATGCTGATGCACAAATTCGATGGGGTCCTCGATAGTGACGATATGTTTTTGCTGGTTCTGATTGATTTGATTGATTAAAGCTGCTAATGTGGTAGACTTACCAGAGCCTGTTTCGCCTGTAACTAACACAAGTCCGCGCTTTAACTTAACGAAATCTTTAACTGCCTCAGGCAGTCCCAGCTTATCGGGCAAAGGCATTTCAGTAGGCAGAAGACGCATAACACATGCATATTCTTCTTTCTGCTTAAACAAGTTAACACGGAAACGGGACTTTGCATCAAATGCAATAGCGAAGTCGGCTTCACCCAGTTCGTCCATTTTTTCCTTTACGCCTTTAATCTGGAAAAAAGGTTGGAACATAACTTCCAAATCTTTTTGGTATAGGATTTCGTTATCGATAGTATATAAAACACCGTGTAAACGGCAAGAGGCAGGGCGCTTAGTGGTGATGTGAATATCGGAAGCTCCCGCGCCGACAGCGGCGTTTAAAATTGCTTGTAGATTTTTCATTTGGAATCTCCTTTCGATTAAGTTTCGTTGGAAACTTTTCTCATTTCGGACATGGTGGTCACGCCCTTAACAACATTAATAGCTGCAGACCTGTGCAAAGTGTGCATGCCCTGCTTTACGGCTTCATTTTTCAAAGCCTCAGAAGATGCATTATCAATAATTAATCTCTTTAATTCAGGACCTACGGACATAATTTCATACACGGCGATACGACCTGCAAATCCTGTATGGTTGCAATATGGACAGCCGCCCTTTTCATAAATAGTTAAATCGCCTGTGCCAGGTTTCAAGCCAAGCTCTTGCTTTTCTTCTTCTGTTGCCACATGCGGCACTTTGCACCTTGGACAAAGTCTTCTAACCAGACGTTGTGCCAAAATACCAACCACAGAGTCGGCGACAAGGTAGGGTTCAATGCCCATATTAATCAAACGAGAAATTGTAGCAGAAGATGAGTTCGTGTGGAGGGTACTAACCACTAAGTGGCCAGTAATAGCAGCCTGGACAGCGATACCTGCGGTTTCGCCGTCACGAATCTCACCTATCATGATGATATCAGGGTCCTGACGCAAAATAGAACGAAGAGCTGAAGCGAAGGTTAATCCTGCTCTTACGTTAGTTTGGACTTGGTTAACGCCAGGGACGTTGGCTTCGACAGGGTCCTCGACAGTAATAACGTTAACTTCTTCTGTACTAAGTTCGTTCAAAGCTGTATACAAAGTAGTGGATTTACCAGAACCAGTGGGTCCAGTAACTAGAATAATACCATTGGGGTTTGAGAAGACTTTGTTGAAAATTTTCAAGTCATATTCAGACAAACCTAAGTCTTTTTTATCTCTTTGCAGGTTTTCTCTGATGGCAAGACGCATAACGCATTTTTCACCATACACAGTAGGTAGCATTGACACACGAATATCATACTCGACTTTATCAACCATGAAGGTAATACGACCGTCTTGGGGGATACGCTTTTCAGCAATATCCATACCTCCCATAATCTTTAATCTGGAGATAATGGCAGCATGTAAAGCCATAGGGAAAGCAGGACGCTCTGTCAACGCACCGTCAACACGATAACGAATTCTTAATTTGTCTTCAAATGGCTCAATATGAATATCAGAAGTTTTCATACGAGCTGCCTGCTCTAAGATAGAGTTAACAATGGTGATAATAGGAGAGTCGCCTGCTGTCAAGTCGATTCTATTAACATCAACGTCTTGGTAGGTACTGGCCAGAGCATTTGCAGCTTCCAAAGCCGCAGCGTCACCGTAATACTTGGAAATCATTTTTTCGATTTCTATCGGAGTGCCCAACACTGGCTTTATGTTTTTATTTGTTCTTAACTCTAAGCTCTCAAACAGGTCCAAATCGGTGGGGTCTGCAGTAGCAATAATAATTGTATGAGTGTCATCTTCTCCAAAACTTATTGGAAAAATTTTGTTGTCTGTTACGAGTTGTCTAGGAATAGAATTAATAACATCAGATGGGACCTTGCCTAATTCCAACAAAGGCACCATACGAGTTTTGCAAGCTTCAGCGATTTCTTTTAAAACGTCTTTACGGCCTGAAAAAGCATCTACGAGTGCCTTTACTTCACTGGTACCAGCGGGAGCATTGTCCATAGCCTCTTCGTACTCAGCTTCGGTGACAAGACCTTTTGTAATCAAAGCTTCGCCAACTTGTTTTTGACTAGATGAAAAAACATCTTTTAACATGGTTACTCTCCTTTCTTTGCTAAATGAGGTTTTTCAATCCGCATACGCGGAACCAAATTTGTTGAATAATTATTAGTCATCGGTAATATACCAAGTCAAAACATAATCATATACTTGGCCATCTTCCCACATGGTATTGTGGGGATTTTTCAATGAAAAAACAATTTTATAACCAGGGTCTTCATTAACGTCTTTTGCTCGATAGATGCCGCTCAAAGAAATATAACGACTATCATAAGCAAGTTCTGGCTGCTGAATTTTGTTAGGGTCATATGGGACTGAAATAGTGTGATATGCCTTTCCGCCATAAACAAAGGTGGGCATCGATACGACCTTGCTATTTGTAGAAGGCACGGGGTTGTTAATCTTATCTGCACCTTTTTCATAATCAAACATTATAGAGCCGCCCTTAATATCAAACAACAAAGTAATCTCTTTGTTGCTATTAACTAAAGTCATAGATTCGACATAATAAGAACCTACAAACTCACCAGTTCTGTCTGAGAATTGGAATTGTAGTGTTCCGTTAGAAATGCCATCAGCATCATTTACTCCCAACTGATATTTGGTAGTGTCTCCGACTAGTTTGTAATATACAACAAGGGCTTTATCGTCAATGTTGGTTTCTCCGATATTCTTATCTATTCTTGTGCCGTCATCCTTACGTGCAGCAGTGGATGTTTCTACAATTTGAAGTCCGTTATAGTTCTTAATAACGGAGACAAAAGTGTTGCCACCGTGAGCCTTAGAATAATCACTGGCTACTTCTATGGCAGACTTAATAACTTCCGCATTGGCCCTCATGCGAGATGTACCAATGGCGTTCATTGTAGAAATAGACAGTGTCGCTATTGCCATAAGAATAGCAACTGCCACTAACATTTCAACTATTGTGAAACCTTTATTTTTATTTTTCTTAATCATTCTTTGCACCCTCTATTCCGAAAAATATCTATTTTCGTACATCATTGTTATTATAGAAGAGGGCCTTTTTGTTTTTAAGGCTGTATGAAAATAAAGAACTCGACGCAACGTAGCGCGTCGAGTAGTTCTTAGTTATTAGAGTCATCTTCTTGTGCCATGATGGCCGCATATTTTTGTTCAACGACTGAGGGGTCTGCGACAGGTAAGTTAATAAGTTTTTCCGTATAAGCAAAAACTTCTTCCATAGATGACAATTCTTTGTCTTCCATCAAATACATCGTGCCATCAGTACCCTTGGTTAATACCTTAATGAAAAATCCTTTATCGGTAATTTGCAATTGTACAGCATAACGATTAGGTAATGCTGCCTTGACCTCATCCATAGACTCAGTCGGCAAGCGATAAGAATGTGTAACCTTTGCTTTTCCGCCCCACTGCATAATTTGTTCTACATAAGCAGCGGCGCGCTTGTCCTTCATCATAGCCATGTTTGCTAACATTAGGAGGCATTCATCAGTACACATATACTCTGTCATTTGCTGCCCTTCGTTATTAAATAAAGCAAAAATACAGGCCTCGGCGTGACTGCGATTATATTCTTTGCCATCTTTTGTCAGTTGAATAATACCACTATATTGGTTGGTAAATTCAAATCTGTATTTAAAATTGCGGTAACTAGCAACTTCAGCAATTTTCAATCTATCGCCTAATGTTTCTTTAATTTGATAGCCAATATACCAGAGACAATTTTTCTTTAAACTGGGATGAGCTGCTTTCTTCATATCCGCGAATAAACCACGGGACTCATTAATTTGAGAAAAACCTGCTGGGACGTTCTGCCATGCTGCTGCCATATCTCTTGTGCGCAAACGCAAGGTAGCCAAGCCATTGCTTTGCTCTTCCAAAGAAATAAAAATATAATCTTGGTTGGTAAAGGCCACAATCAACTGGTTGGGAGTAACCTGGATTGCTGCATAAATATTTAGAGCGGACGTAACGTGGTCAGCTAAATATTGTAAATCTTGTGAATAATCTGCCATATCTATCTCCTTCTATTAAGTCAACCAATCATTAAACAGCTCGGCATCATAAGTACGCTTTGGCTGTTGTGTAGGGGGAGCCGTATGGTTCGGGATAGGAGACTTTTCCAATTGAAGCGGTGTGGATTGCGCGGGCTTCGACCATTCAGGTTGTTGGGGAGCTGCTACCCATTGTTGATTGGAGTTTGGATATTGCACAGGCGTTTGAGGATATTGAGGATACTGAGGATATTGTGGATATTGAGAGGGTTGCTGCTGTTGTGCAGCTTGTGGGTATCCGTATCCTGACTGTTGAGGATATCCCATGGGAGCCTGTGGATTTTGAGGGTATTGAGGTGGAT